>Ga0172371_10000517_pt1 | contig 59819 bp, 66 predicted proteins | sample Lak12m_FD_114543 | JGI IMG/M metagenome (GOLD analysis project Ga0172371, IMG submission 114543) | Freshwater microbial communities from Kabuno Bay, South-Kivu, Congo - kab_022012_12m | ecosystem: Environmental > Aquatic > Freshwater > Lake | place: Democratic Republic of the Congo: South-Kivu... | reverse complement strand
TTCCAGCTCAAAGCATTCGCTAAATTTCTTCAATCTTATGTATTTTGACCTGAAAATCCTCAGAAACCGCCTTACCAGTATTTTGTAAAAAATCCCAATATGTATTCTATCTTCTACTGAAAAACGCATTTTGTGGTTGACAAAGGTGTTTTTTGGGTGTATAATTAAAAATCACAGTGGCATTGGCCGCTGTTTTTTTATGGTTTAGTCTTGGAGTTTAGTCTATTGACTAATTTGTGGTATTCTGATATATTTTTTTAATGAATAAGTCAAAAAATATTAGCTTATATTCTATTTTTGCTGATGATTTTTATTATGATGAAAATAGAAAATTACTGAAAAAAGAAAAAGGAGGTCCAGCTTTTTTTATAGTTGAAGTTTTTAAAAAAGAAAAAATTAATTTTAGCATAAACGCGTTAACAGGGAGAGTTGGTATCTTAATGAGCTCAAAAGGTGAATTTGGAAAAATTACCGGAAAACCTAAAAAGACGCAGATTGATTTTTTAAAAATAAAAGAAGAATATGTCGTAGTGTCATCATTATTGAACGACTTTAATTTTAAGAATATCTCTAAATTTAGAGGAAAGATATTTTTGGATGTTCAGGGATATGTTCGAAGTGATTTAGACTTTGGATGTAAAAAAGAACTGGAAGTGGGGAGTGATATTATGAAATATATATTTTGCCTGAAGGGAACAGAAGAGGAATTGCGATATGTTCCAAAAAAAATAATTGAAAATCAAAAAGAAAAAATTTTATTAATTACTAAAGGCGCGGATGGTTGTGAGCTGTATGCCTTCGGTAAGCATTACGATTTCAAAATAAATACGATAATCAAGACCAGTGATACCGTTGGTGCTGGGGACACTTTTTTCGCTTATTTTATATCGAATTTTGTGAGAAATAATGATGTGATGGTTGGTGTGAAATATTCTATTAAGAAAACATCGGATTTTTTGAAAACAAAAAACTAGGTTCTTAAATAATTTAAGATATGAGGAGGCGGGAAAATGAAGAAACTGATTATTTTTGACTTAGACGGAACTATCACTGTTGAGTCTCAGTTTTACAGGGAGGTTTATTCAGAAACTCTGAACAAACTTGTGGAAAACGAGAGAGGTGCGGAAGGCCTAAAAGTTCTTAATCGATGCCGAAAAGATTATGATGGCAAGGGAGAACTTGCCCTCCTTGCTCTCAATATTTCCTTTAAAATGTGGGCGCAAATGTTAATTGATGCGCCACTGGATTTATTGAGGTGTAATGATGAAATTGTGAATTGTGTTAGAAAAGTTGATGCGAAAAAAGCCTTATACACAGGTTCTCCCATGAAAATGATTTCGCGAATGCTTAATCAAATCGGTCTTTCCGAGAATGATTTCGATGTTATCGTCGGCTGGGATGAGCCAGAAGTTTTTCCATTGAAATGGAGTTGTTCTCCATTGATATTTGAAAAAATATCTTCTGGTTTCAAAATTGATTTTGGCGAAATATGGAGCGTTGGCGACACTTGGAACACTGATTTGGAGCCTGCGAAGAAAATTGGAATCCGTACTGCAATGGTTGGGAAAAATAACGGATCTCCAGATGTCTTTTATCCAACCCTGGTCGATTTTTTAAAAAGTTTCGACTGATTGAGCTAGTTTTAAATGCCGTTTAGGGAATCCTAACGGCATTTGATTTTATATGGATTCTTGCTAATATTAATTAAGATAAGAAAATAATTTAAAAATTATGATGAATAAGCGTAAATTACAGATAGGAGTAATGGGTTCCGCTGCAGATGTAGAATATAGCAAGACTATAGAAAAAATTGCCGAAGAAGTAGGAGGACTTATTGCTGAATCTGGAAACATCACAGTATATGGAGCGGAGAAGGATTATGATTCGCTTTCGACCGCTGCGGCTCGCGGAGCAAAAAAAGCAGGCGGTTTAACTGTTGGTGTAACATATGGAACAGGAAAAGAAGTTTGGGATAAGGAGGGAAACACGGATGTGATAATTTGTAGCGGACTTGAGCGTGGCGGTGGAAGAGAATTCGTTTTGGTTAACAGTTGCGATGGGGTGATTGCTGTTTCTGGGGGATCGGGAACAATGAACGAAATGTTGGTGGCATATCAATTGAATATTCCGGTTGTTGTTGTGACTGGAACTGGCGGCTGGGCCGACGAAATGGCTGGAAAATATTTCGATAGCCGAAAAAGAATGAAGGCTGTTCCAACAAAAAATGCCGAGGAAGCCGTTAATACTATACTAGGATTAATTTCAGAGAAAATGAAGCAATAGTTTAAATTAAAAATTGACATACTTTACTATAGCTGGTAATGTTAAGGGTCTATAAAAAGACAAAAATGAACCTTAACAATCTATTTAAAGAGAAAGGAGATGAAGATGGGAAAAATTAATCCAAGAATTCCAGCCGGTTTTATGGAATTGCTCCCTGTGGAGCAAATTGTTTTCAATAATATGCTGGAAACAATAAGGAGAACTTATGAACTTTTCGGGTTTACCCCAATTGAAACTCCTGCTGTCGAGTTTACGGAGGTTCTTTTGACCAAGAGTGGAGGTGAAACCGAAAAACAGGTATGGGGAATCCAAAAAGGGGATGGCACAGGAGAGTTGTCGTTGCATTTTGATTTGACTGTTCCTCTGGCACGATATGTCGCACAGAGGCAGGAAAATCTCACTTTCCCTTTTCGTCGCTACCAGACACAGAAGGTGTGGAGGGGAGAGCGTAATCAGCGGGGACGTTTCCGTGAGTTTTATCAATGCGACATCGATGTCATCGGCACCACCAATGTTTTGGTTGATGCTGAAATTCCGAGCGTCATTTTCGAGGCATTCAAGAACCTGGGATTTCCGGACATAGTGATCCGGATAAATAATCGAAAGGTGCTCAATGGCTTCTTGTCATTCCTTGATTGTAGTGGCAAGTCAAAGGAAATTCTTCGGATCGTCGACAAAATTGAAAAACAAGGAAGAGAGCAGGTCGTCGAAGATCTTGTGGCCCTGGGGGTTTCTGAAAAAGCAACCTCGATGATTCTGGATTTCATAGGGATTAACGGGAGCAATGATGAGGTCATCAGAAAGCTGAAAGATTTGGAGATACTGGGTCCTGTTTTCGAAGAGGGCCTCAGGGAGCTTGAAATTGTGGCTGAGGCAGTTGAGAAATTCGGCGTGCCAAGGGAAAATTTTAAACTCGATCTTTCCATTGCCCGCGGCCTGGATTATTACACCGGGACTGTGTATGAGACAGTTCTCAGGGATTATCCTGAAATCGGTAGTGTTTGTTCCGGAGGAAGGTTTGATGATCTCGCCAAACATTATACCGACAGGGAGCTCCCTGGGGTTGGCATTTCCATCGGCCTCACAAGGTTGTTTTATAAGTTAAAGGAAGCCGGTCTTATCAATTTCGGTCAATCAACACCGTCGGCGGTACTGATTGCCAAAATGGATGGATGTACTGCCGCTGATCGTATCACTGTTGCTTCCAAACTCAGAAGCAACGGAATCAATACGGAGGTGTATTCCGAAGATGAAAAAATAGGCAAACAATTCAAATATGCCAGCAAAATCGGCATACCCTTTGTTATAATCATCGGCAATGAGGAGGTGGAACGAAAAAAGGTGAGCTTGAAAACAATGGCAACCGGCGAACAAGAAATAATGACCATCGATGAGGTCATTGAAAGAATAAAAAAGAAGCACTGAAAAAGGAGAGTCGTATGGATAAGCTTCAATGGAAGGACAAGGTGTATGTCTTGACACTTGACCTTGGCAATAAGGTCAAATCACTGAGGCATACCGGCCTCAAAACGATTGACCCGGGCGATTCTTTTTTCTCGACCTTTCATGACGGTCTCGTCAACAGAATCCAAGACGCATTGCACGGCGTCAGTGTTCAGGTGATTTCCATGGACAGTCTCGCAGAAAAAATCATCTCGAGGGCTATCGACAAAAGCTCTGTGTTGAGTGACGCTGTTATCGTGAGTACCTGCTCTGAGATTGCTGTACCCAGCAAGGGGCATGTCCTGGAAATCAATAGGTTGGTCGATAGCAATGGGAGTATTCTTGGTCTTGGACCTCGTCCTGGCCATCCTCCCCTTGAAGATCAGATTGACGGTATCGCACATCTCACTAGGGGACAGAAAATTGTGCTTGTTGAAGACGGCGCTTTTTCCGGGGAAACGCTTTTGTACGTTGTCAAAAAATTCAAGGAAAAAGGCGTTGATTTAAAGGCGATTGTTATCGGATTCGTCTTTCCTGGATCATTGGAGAAAGTGAAAGATGAGTTCATTGGGGAAATCCTGGTTATGGAGGAAATTGGGGTTCCCTTGGATTGGATTCCTGATCATGATTTTACGCCTTTTATACCCAATTGCGGCAGGGTTGTTGGCGTAGGTTTCAATGAAACCATTCTTCCATTCTATACTTATAATGGGGCTTCATACTCTGTTCCCTATGTACATCCTTTCTCTCCGATGGAGAAGTGGGCAAGTATTCCAGAGAAGAGCGCTTATGCCATTTCTGAATACTGTTTGCGGGAAACGCGGAAACTCTTCCTCGCCTTGGAGGAGCTGAATGGAAGAAAAATCAAAGTGAAGGATTTGGTTTTGGGCAGTGCCCGTTCCAAGGTTTCTGTTCCTTTCAAGATCAACTCCGGCCGTTTCCTTCAGATGTTTGATGTGAACGTCGAGGTTTTTCTCAAGGATGTCTATAGCCACGGAATACTCCACATCGACAAGAACAAATATTGAATGTGATGTTATCCAGATCCCCTTTGTTGCACAAGTGTGCGACGAAGGGGATTTTTTTATGTGTTTGTTTTTTTGTTATATAATTTTTAAGAAAACTATTTTCTGTGGTAGAATATGTTTAAGAGTGGGTTAATAAAATGTATAATTTGTGGCGATTGTATGAAATTAGGATGGATAAAAAAATTCAATGTGAAGATATTGGCAATCGGGCATATCGTTTTTCATTCTTTTGATTATGCGTTCGATTATTTGCTGTACCCGTATGTGATATATGCACTGGGTCCTTTTTATGGAGGATCAGTGATGGTTGTTCTTTCCGCCGCGGTTTGTATCGGCATCGTGTGGGTTTATGATTTTTTGGAAAAAGACTGGCTGGGAATCGAAACGGTCAAGGAGTTGGTGGAAAACTTTTTCAAGGAAGAAGAGGACATCGCCAAAAAAAGATGGAGAAGAAAAGGGAAAAAAATTATGCACCACATTTTCCACAAAAACAAAGTCGGTCAATTCATCTTTTTATCCATCGCATTCGATCCGCTCATCACGACCATATATCTGAGACCCGGTTATCATTTGTATAACGGATTCAGCAAGCGGGATTGGAAAATTTTCTGGGGAAGCGTTTTTGTTTCGAATGTTTGGTGGACAGGAGTCGCTTTCACGGCGGTTTCCTCCGTCAAGGAAGTGATAATGAGAATTTTCTGAAAGATGAGATATATTTTTTATTGTTCAAAAATCGGTTTTGTCGTATAATTTAATCAGTGATATCGAATGTTTTTCACATTCTGTCTTTAAGTTTTGATTTTTAAGCGCTTATGGATGAATCCGGAAAAAAAGAGGAAATTTTATCAGTGAAAGACATCTATACCCCCCTTTCCGTCGCTAAGGAAGAGATTTGGAGAAGGTGGAATGATAAGGAGTTGAGGAAAAAGGTGGAGGAGTTTTTGGGAGGAGATGTCCCGGAGGTTTTAAAGGATGAGCCACGCTCTTTCCTTGTAAGACAAATTACAAGTCCCGATTTAGAGTTTGAATGTTTTTTGGAGTTAGCAAAACTAATTAATCTAAAACAACTTTTTGTTGAATATTCAAATGATAAATTTGTCTCCAGTAATCCAGATAAATATTATAGGTGTAACTTGTATTTTTATAAAGGGGAAGGGAAGAATGGTGGATATAAAGTTAAATCAAGGAAGATAATAGATTTTGATAAATATGACGGGGAGTTGATAAAAAATATAAAAACTATACAAGGTTATAATTTATTAGATTTTCATCATAAATTAACAGACAATACTCATCCATTAACTACAAATTGCATATTGGATGTTTCTGATTGGATAAAAAAAAATGGCAATACTGCGAATAAATATTATGTAAAGTATTTGGCTTGGTTTATATGTTACGGCGTTTTATTTGAAAATTTTAATGGAAATGAAAGTGAACGTAAATTTACTTCGGAAATTATATTGCCGGCAATAAATAAATTACAAAATATGTTTGGATTAAAGCCCTTAATTGTTCCGTTAATTCCTATTGAGGATGAAGCTAGTACATATTGGAGATATTATCCAGAAAAAGCAGAGTTAGTGTTTGAATCTATTTTTAATAACGATAAATAATTAAAAAATAAAATATGAACTTTAATTATGTGGATAATTTGCAAAGTTGTCATGATATTTATACTTATAATTCTAGTTTAAATCTTATTGATCTTGTTTATTATTCACATATACCCACTGTAATTATTTCATTACTTATAGGCATATTTGTTTTGATAAAAAATAAAAAAACAATTGAGGGTAAAATATTATTCTTGTTATCATTGTTTTTTTCCATATGGGTATTTTTTAATCTTATTTTGTGGACAAGTTATGATAGCAGAAAAACAATGTTTTTCTGGTCTTTTTCTGGTTTGCTTATTTCCTTTTTGTTTGTATTTTCATTATATCTCTCTTACGTTTTTATAAATAAAAGGGATTTAGGTTTTTACAGTAAATTGTTTTTAAGTATCCTGATAATGCCTGTAATTTTTTTAACACCCACGGTGTTAAATTTAACTGGATTTACCGGGGTTGATTGTGAGTCTATTGAAGAATCTTTTTTTGCTAATTATTATTACGGGTTGGGTCTGTTTGTATTTTTATGGATACTTACACTGGCTATTTTGGGATATAAAAGAGCAGATAAAGATTTTAAAAGACAAATAATCCTGTTCACTGTGGGTATTGAATTTTTCCTTTTATCATTTTTTACATCTGGTTATCTGGCTAGTTTATTAGGTTTTTATGAATTAGAGTTTTATGGAATTATAAGCATGGCTATTTTTATGGGGTTCCTCGCTTATCTGATCGTTAAATTCAAAGCTTTTAAAATCAAGCTTTTGGCGGCGCAGGCGTTGGTGGCGGCGCTGGTGATTCTGGTCGGTTCGCAATTCTTTTTCGTTCAGAACACGACCGCGTATGTGCTGTCCGGAGTTACTCTTGCGTTGACTCTCGGATTCGGTTATTTTCTTATTCAATCAGTTAAAAATGAAGTAAGAAGAAAAGAAGAGTTGCAAATGATGGCGGATAAATTAGCCGTCGCCAATGACCAGCTTCGCAAATTGGACAACGCCAAGACGGAGTTTCTTTCAATCGCTTCGCATCAATTGCGCACGCCGCTGACTTCCGTTAAAGGTTTTGTTTCGTTGATCATTGAAGGGACTTATGGGGAAATCAATGATGCGGTGCGGGACGCCTTGACCAAGGTTTATGCTTCCAGTGAAAGGCTAATTCAGCTGGTTGAAGATTTGCTCAATGTTTCCAGAATTGAATCCGGAAGGATGCAGTTTGCGTTTGAAAAGGGAGACATCGGAACGATGCTTAAGGATTTGTATGAAAACTTTATGTTGGTGGCGAACAACAAAAGTCTTTATCTTGACTTGAAACTTCCGGAAAATCCTTTGCCGGAAATTATGATGGATCCGTCCAAAATTCGCGAGGTGTTTTCCAACTTGACGGATAATGCCTTGAAATATACCGAAAAAGGTGGCGTAACTTTGAAAGCGGAAAGCGTCGAAGACGGCAAGACGATTCGAGTGACCGTTTCTGATACCGGTGTCGGCGTTCCGAAAGAAGAAATCCAGCATTTGTTCAAAAAATTCTCCCGTGGCAAAGACACTTCCAGGCTTCACGCTACCGGAACGGGATTGGGTCTTTATGTCGGCAAGAACATCGTTGACGCCCACAATGGAAAAGTCTGGGTGGAATCGGACGGTGAAGGCAAAGGCTCGCGGTTTATTATCGAACTGCCGATTGAGCACGTGGAGGCATAATCATTTTTCAATTTACAATAAATTTTCAATGGAACAATCTTCAAACAAATATAATCTTGAAGAAAGGACTGGCAAATTTGGAATTGAGGTGATAAGGTTTTGCAGAAGCTTATCCCAGGATATAATAACAAAGCCGTTAATAAATCAGCTTGTGAGATCTGGAACAAGTATCGGGGCAAATTATTGTGAAGCCAATAATGCAAGTTCAAAAAAAGATTTCAAAAATAAGATTTTTATCTGCAAGAAAGAAAGTCAGGAAACGAAACACTGGTTGAATATGATTTTAGAGTGTTGTCCTGAAAAGAAAAATGAAATAAAAAATCTTTGGCAAGAATGTCAAGAATTGACGATGATTTTCCAAAAGATTTCTAATTCATTGAAATAATTTAAAATTGGAGTTTGAAAATTCATTGAAAATTGTGAATTGGTTATTGTAAATTTATTAAAAGCTTTATAACCGACTGTTATGAAAATCAAAGACATAATGACGAAAGACGTGTTGACGGTTCCGGTTGACGGGCCAATTGACCAGGTGGTGGGTATTTTGACCGATCATCGGATTCACGGAATTCCCGTGGTTGACGGTGAGAAATTGGTCGGCATCATAACGGAAGACGATTTTTTTTCCAAAAAATCCTTAGGATTCGATTTGTTGTCGTATCTGGAATTGGTAAAAGCCAATAAGCCGGTCGGAAAAATGACAAAAGAGGACAAGGAACAAGTTCAAAAAATAATAACTTCATCGGCTAAGGACATTATGACAGGCGATTGCGTGACAGTTTCTCCGGAAGATGAGGTTGAAAAGTTGGTGGAGATTTTCAGAAACGCCGGCTTCAGTTCCATTCCTGTCGTCGATGAGAATTGCGTTTTGCGGGGAATCATCACCCGCTCGGACGTGATCAAAACGATCAGGCTTTGAAAGTTTTTCGTCGGACGGACGTGCTTGCGGACCTCGGCGCTTCCTATTGCTTTTTATCCTGAAATATGTTATAATTGAAGTATGAAAACGCTTGAAAAACAATCACTGTTTTGGGATGTTGATATTGAAAAAATCGATCCGGACGCCCATAAATTTTTCATAGCAAGGAGGATTTTCGAAAAAGGGGATCTGGATGATTTGAGATGGGCAGTGGATTTTTATGGGCGGAAATCACTGAGAGACATCTTCTTGAAAGAGGCGGATAAGATCGATGTTAAATCCGGAAATTTTTGGTGTCTTTATTTTAATATTGATAAAAAAGAATGTACAAGGAAACAATCGACGAAAAAACACATCGCGTTTTGGAGAAGATAAAAAAAATATCATTGTTGGGCGATAACTTGTATTTGGCCGGAGGAACGGCGCTGGCGATTGAATTGGGACACAGGAAATCGATCGATTTGGATTTTTTTTCAAGGAGCGATTTTTCAACCGATGAGTTTAAGAAAAAGCTTTCAGGTATCGGAACATTGGAGGTTACCAATGAAGAAGACGGAACGCTCGATGTCTTGCTGGACGGAGTGAAGGTGAGTTTTTTGCGTTATGGATACGGCCAACTTTTCCCATTTTTGAATTTTGAAGGTATCAAGTTGGCGGACGAACGCGATATCGGGGCTATGAAAATAGACGCCGTTTCTTCGCGAGGAAGTAAGAAGGATTTTATCGATATTTATTTCCTTTTGAAAAAATATGATCTCGGGCAATTGCTGGCTTTTTTTGAAGAGAAATACGAAAATATCAAATACAATAAAATCCATATACTGAAAAGTTTGGTATATTTTGACGATGCGGAAAACGAGCCTATGCCGTTGATGATCGAAGATGTGAAATGGGAAGATGTTCGGAAAAAAATCGAAGAAAGCGTCATTGAAATGGAAAAAAATTTGTGATCAAAACGATCAGGCTTTGAAAACTTTCTGTTGACAAAATAGCTGAATGTTTTAAACTGATGATATGAAAAACATAGCATACACAATGAATTTCCCGCAGCCCGGAAAACCTAGACAATTAGGCTGTTTGTGCGTGAATGAAATGTTTTAAATCAAAAAAAACATTGTGAATATCCAGAAACAGCCTAATGAATAGGTTGTTTTTTTGTTTTTTTAATTCGGATAAGAATAAGGAGGTGACTGGAAAACAGACGGGATTTCATTCAATGAAAACATCGCAATCATTACAATCAATTTAAAAAAGGGAAAATATGAAAACTGAAAACGGAGCAAAAAAAGTTATCGGCGTGAAAATCGGATCATCTTCTCTTGTTGGCAATAAGGGAAGAATAAATCGAACGGTGATCAAGCAATTAGCCAAGCAGACAAAGAAATTTTTGGATTGCGGTCATTCGGTCTTTATCGTCACTTCAGGAGCCGTCGCAAGCGCTAGAAATGATGGTTGGAGCAAGAACCTTTGTTCCGCCGTCGGACAAATACGTTTGATGAATATGTATGCGCGCGAATTTGGCAGAAGGGGGATAATTATCGCACAAGCGCTTCTGACTGACAGGGAATTGGAAAAAGAAAATTCCGATTCCATAGTCGATTTGATGAAGGAATCTTTCTCGCGCGGAATAGTTTTTATTATCAACGCCAACGATGCTATTGATAATGAAGAATTGAAAGCGCTGGAGGTTTGCGCTGATAATGACAGGTTGTTCGGATTGGTTTCGGAAAAGATTCAATCCGATGTGGCCATTATCGTTTTTAGCGAAAAAGGATTTCGTGATGACAAGGGGGAAATGATTTCGTCTGTGAAAGTTGGGGATATGGATAAAGTCGTCGCCTATGCCAAGGGCGGAAGCTTATTAGGACACGGAAACAACGGAATGTCGACAAAAATAAAAACTCTTTGCGGATTGGCGGAGAATGGAACACAAGCAATGCTTGTTTCAGTGCTGGAAGAAGATTTTCTTTTGCGTGCGGTCAGAAAAGAAGAAAATTTTGGCACGGTTTTTGTCGATTAGGTTTTAACACCCCTGGCGTTGTGGTTTAACAGCGCCAGGGGTTTCTGTATAAATCAGCGAGTCAAATAGCGTTGATTTTAAGGGAAGGATGGTATAGTATTGGTTTATGGATAAAAACTTATGCAAATTAATTTTATGAGACAATCTAAACTTTTTACCAAAACTCAAAAATTCGCGCCGAAAGACGAGGTGAGTTTGAACGCCCAACTTCTGATCCGCGCCGGCTTCATCCACAAGGAAATGGCGGGAGTATATGATATTTTGCCTTTGGGATTGAGGGTGATAAACAAAATTTCCAATATTATCAGGGAAGAAATGAACAAGACTGGCGGTATGGAAATGCAATCGACGGCTTTGCAGAAAAAAGAGGTTTGGGAAAAAACCGGACGCTGGAGCGACGAGGTTACCGACAATTGGTTCAAGACGGAATTGAAAAACAAAACCCAAGTGTCACTGGCTTTCACTCACGAGGAGCCGATGTCGAATATAATGACCAGTTTCATTTCTTCGCATAAGGATTTGCCGGCTTATGTTTATGACATTAGAACGGTTTTTCGCAACGAGGCGCGGGCTAAATCCGGAATTATGCGGGGCAGAGAATTTTTTTGGAAAGCGCTTTATTCTTTTTCCAAAAATGAAACCGAGCATAATGAATATTATGAAAAAGCCAAAGAGGCTTACAGAAATGTTTTCGAAAGAGTCGGTTTGGGAGAAAAAACTTTTATGACTTTTGCTTCCGGAGGTTCTTTTTCCAAATATTCTCACGAATTTCAAACGATAAGCGATGCGGGAGAGGACATAGTTTATGTGGATGAAAAAAAGAAAATAGCCGTCAACAGGGAAGTTTATAACGATGAAGTTCTCAATGATTTGGGATTAAAAAAAGAAGAATTGGTTGAAAAGAAAGCGATTGAAGTGGGTAATATATTTTCATTGGGATACAGGTTTTCCGAACCGTTCAATTTGAAATACAAAAACGAAAAAGGAGAGGAACAATTCGTTTTTATGGGTTCTTATGGAATCGGAATCACGAGGTTAATGGGAACGATTGCGGAAACCTTCAATGACGACAATGGAATAATTTGGCCGGAAGCGGTGGCGCCATTTGCAGTGCATTTGATTTCGCTCAATCAAGATGAAGAAGCGGAAAAAATTTATCAGCAACTGGCCGGGAAAGGAATCGAAGTTTTGTTTGATGATCGTGATGCGCGCGCCGGTGAAAAATTCGCCGATAGTGATTTGATTGGAATTCCGTTACGAGTGGTGGTCAGCGGAAAATCATTGGAAAAAGGAGGAGTGGAGATTAAAAAAAGAAGCGAGGATAAATCGGAGATAGTCAAAATCGAAGATTTGGTAAAAATTTTGGAAATCGGAAAATAATTTTCTTTCAAAATCCCCCGCTTCATCCGTCGGGGGATTTTTTGTTCGCTTGTTAAAATGATAATTCTATGGATAACGATAAAAATGGATATGACATAATCGGTTTTTGGTCGCGTTTATGGACGTTGCTTAAACCTTCGCGAAAACAGATAATGCTGTTGCTGCTGTTGATCGTTTTTTTGGAATTGGGGCGTTTTATCGGACCGTATATTTTGAAATTAACGATCGATTTGATTTCCGATTTTTCAACAGTGGAAACACGTCGATTGGTTTTTTATGTTGCCGGTATGTTTTTGGCGAATCAAACCACTTCATTTTTGTCTTTTTTGCAGGACAAAAGGATATTTAAGATTTTGGTGGATGTCGAAGTGTATTTGCAAAGCGACGCTTTTTCCAAAATGGTTTTTTTGAGCTTGGGTTATCACGAAAAGGAAAACACCGGAAACAAGATATTGAAAATACAACGGGGCGTGAATAAAATCGATGAATTGTTGGGGAATTTCTTTTGGGAAGTGGCGCCGACGATTTTTCAATTGTTTTTTACTGTCGCTATCCTATTTGTTGTTGATTGGCGTTTTGGGGCGGTAGTGTTGACTTTTGCGCCGATTTTCATTTTGTTGACTTTGCAGATAAACAAGCGCGTTTATCCGCATCGTAAAGCGCGCTATAAAATGGAAGAAGAAGCTTCGGGAATGATGGCGCAATCGATCATAAACATCAACGCTGTTCAGTCATTCGTTCAAGAAAGAAGGGAGATAAACTTTTTCTCGAATATAATTGATAAGATAAGGTCGCAAATTCTTTTTGAGTTCGGAAAAATTTTACGCCAGAATTTGAAAAGGAATTTCACGATCGATTTCGGGCGGGCGCTAATCTTGGCTTCCGGAATATATTTGATTTATAGCGGTAGTATAACCGTCGGAACGATGGTTTTTGTTTATACTATTTCTGAAAAAGCTCTGCTGTCATTGTTCAGAATTTCCCGCCTTTATGACAGAATAATGGAAAGCGCCGAAGCGGTGGATCGGTTGTATTATTTGCAATTGGAAGAATCAGAAATAGTTAATCCGGAAAACGGTTTGAAACCGGAAAAATTGGAAGGAAGGATAGAATTTAAGAAAGTCGATTTTGTTTACAAGGGAAGCGCGCTGAAAGCATTGGACTTGGTGAATTTCAAAATCCATCCGAATTGCGTGACGGCGTTGGTTGGTCCGTCCGGCGGAGGAAAGACCACGGTCGTCAGGATGATTTATCGTCACTATGATGCGACTGGCGGGGAAGTTTTATTGGATGGAAAAAATATCAAGGAATATGACATTGAGTCGTTTCGAAAATTCATAGCCATTGTTCCTCAAGAAGTTGATATTTTTAATTCATCGATTATGGACAATATCCGCTATGCCAATCCGCAGGCGTCTGTCGAAGAGGTGAAGGCGGCGGCCAGAATTGCCAATGCGGAAGAATTCATCAATCAGTTTGAAAACGGATATGAAACAATCGCCGGTGAAAGAGGAGTGAAATTGTCAGGCGGGCAAAGGCAAAGAATCGGAATCGCTCGCGCGATATTGGCCGATCCGAAAATATTGATTTTCGACGAGGCGACCAGTAATTTGGATTCGCAAAGTGAACGATTGATTCAAGATGCGATGGATAAAATTTGCAAAAACAGAACAGTGATATTGATTGCCCATCGTTTGAGTACGATTAAAAAAGCTGATAAGATAGTGGTGCTGGAAAAAGGCAAAGTCGTCGAAACGGGAAGTCATTTTGAATTATCCAGGACACAAGGCGGTCTTTATCAAAAACTTTTACAACTCCAAAAATTGGGAGAAGTCGATTGATATTTTAAATATTGAAAAATATGGAAAAAAAATCATCAAAAAAAATAAGAGTGGGGATATTTTTCGGCGGAATATCGCCGGAGCACGAAGTTTCGCTTGTTTCCGCCAAGGGGATAATTTCCAATTTAGACAAAAAGAAATTCAATGCCGTTGAAATATTCATTGATAAGAAAGGAAATTTTTGGACTGGAAAAAACGCGTCAAAAAAAATTGATTTCAATTCTTTGTCCAAGAAGATAGATGTGGCTTTTCCAATTTTGCATGGCGAAGGAGGGGAAGACGGTTCAATTCAGGGATTTTTTAAAACTTTAAAAATACCTTTCGTCGGTTCTGACATAACCGCTTCCGCGGTATGTTTGGACAAATCTTTATTGAACAAATTGACTGAATTTGAGGGAATAAAAAATCCTCGTTTTGAAACGATTGACTATGAGAGGGATAGGCCGGAGGAAATAAGAAAAAAACTTGCGGATATCAAGAGAAAGTTCAAACTGCCCTTGTTTGTAAAGCCTGCCAGAACAGGCTCTTCCGTCGGTATTTCAAAAGTGGCAAAATTGAAAGAGTTGAAAACGGCTCTGGAAGAAGCCGGTAAATTTGACCGGAAGATAATAATTGAAGAAGGGGTGGAAAAATGCAAAGAAATAGAAGTTTCGGTTTTGGGCAATCAAATCGGTGATTTTAAAGTTTCTTTTCCGGGAAGAGTTATTCCGGGAGAAGAATTTTATGATTATGATGATAAGTATAAAAATAACAAAGCCGAATTTGAAATCCCGGCCAAAATTTCAAAAAAAACGGAAAATGAAGTGAAAAAAATCGCCCTGGAAGCTTATCGGGTTGCTAATTGCCAAGGACTGTCCAGGGTGGATCTTTTTCTTGATAATTCCGGAAAAATATATTTAAACGAAATAAACACTATGCCGGGATTCACCCCGTTTTCGATGTATCCGAAAATGTGGGAATCTTCCGGTCTGGGTTATCGCGATTTGATAACAAAGCTTATTGAATTGGCGCTTTCAAAATAGTCCTTAAAATAGCCCTTTATTTTTTTGGAAAGATGATGTACACTTGGTTTTATGGAGATAATGCTTTCCCAGTACGCCGGTTTCTGCGAAGGAGTGGAGCGGGCTTATAAAATAGTGGAGAAAATCGCTAATGATCCAAAGGTAAAAAAACCTGTGGCTGTTTTGGGCTCCCTGGTTCATAACAACGATGTAGTCAGGAGGATTGAAGAGTTGGGCGTGCTTAAATTGAAAATGGAAGAATCGCTGGAAAAGACATTGGAAAAAGTTGAAGGAAAAGTAAAAACATTGGTGATTACCGCTCACGGAATGGGACCTATGATTTATGAATTGGCAAAAGACAAGGGTTTTGATTTGATCGATACGACTTGTCCGAGAGTTCTCAAGGTTCAAAGATTGGCGAAAATTTTTTTTGATAAAATGAGCCAGATCGTGATTATCGGGGAAAAAGACCATAAGGAAGTTAAAGGCATTAATGAATGGGCGAAAAAAGCGGCGATTTTCGTCGAAAATGAAGAACAGTTGCAAAAAATAAATTTGGACGCGAAGAAAAACATCGTCGTGCTTTCCCAGACAACGCAAGATCAGGATTTCGTCAAATATGCGTCCGACACCATCAAGAATAAATATCCGAAAGTCGAAGTTTTCGATTCGATTTGTATGACAACACATCATCGGCAAACAGAAGTCAAACAAATGGCAGGAGAAAGCGACGTAATGGTGGTTATTGGTGCTCCTGAAAGTGCCAATTCCAACCGGCTTTGGGAAATTTCCGAAAGAGTCAATAAAAACACCTATTTTGTCGAACGGGCGGATCAACTCAAAAAAGAATGGTTTCTTTCTTGTAAAAAAGTGGGGATAAGTGCGGGAGCCTCCACTCCGAGCTGGGTAATTGATGATATTATCGATTATATAAAAAGCGTCGGCGGAGATTCCAGTGTGGCGCACACTTCTCGCGGATGTGACGGTTCTTTGTAATAAGAGTAAATTCTAATTTTTTATATTTTTTTATGGCTAAAATATTGTTAATTGAAGACGAGCATATATTTCTGGATATGTTCGGAAAAAGATTGGAGGATGACGGGCATAAAGTTACCAAGGCGGAAAACGGTGCTTGGGGATTGAAAGAAGCGTTAATTGGAAATTATGATTTGATTATCACTGATATGATAATGCCGGCTATGACCGGGGATGAGATTATTTTCAAATTGAAACAGGAGGAAAAAACCAAAAATATTCCGATAATTGTGCTCTCGGCTTCTGTCGATGAGGAAGTGGAAAGAAGCGTCAGAAACTTGGGGGTTTCGGATTTTATTATCAAGACGCACATTACGCCAGGAGATCTTTCCCTGAAAGTGAAAGAATTTCTTGGTTAAAAATTGCACGGATTTTTTTCAAATATTTAAAATAAGCTAAATATGAAACGGATTTTGATTAGTGAAGCAGTGAGCCATATTGGAGAAACCGTCAAATTGGCGGGTTGGGTTAATGTCCGTCGGGATCACGGAAAGCTTGTTTTTGTTGATTTGCGGGATCGGAGCGGAATTGTCCAAACCGTTATTCTTCCTGACAACGAAGATGCTTATGTTGCTGCCAAAGAATTGCGCGCCGAATTTATCGTCGAAATGGAAGGTTTGGTCAAGGAAAGACCGGGAAAAGCTAAAAATGAAAATATTTCCACCGGAGGAATCGAAATCGAAGTGAAAAATTTGAAAGTCATTACCAAACCGGAAGTGGAATTGCCGGTGGATATTTCCGAGGATGATTTTAATCTTCATTTGGAGACACTTCTGGATAATCGCGTGATTACTTTGCGAAACAAAAAAGTTACGGCGATTTTCAAAATTTATTCGGAAATATTGGAAACTTATTCCAAAACGATGCGCGGCGACGGGTTTGTGGAAATTAAAACGCCGAAAATTTTGAGTGCGGCTACTGAGGGTGGAGCGAATTTTTTCAAAATAAAATATTTCGAACGGGAAGCGTATTTGGCGCAGAGCCCTCAGTTCTATAAGCAAGCCGGCGCCGGAGTTTTTGAAAGGGTTTTTGAAATCGGCACGGTTTTCCGCGCTGAACCGCACTATACCACTCGGCACGTTAATGAATTCACAGGCTTGGATGCGGAGATGGCTTTTATTGAAAGTTTTGAGGACGTTATGGTTGAATTGGAAAAAACGATGGCGAATATTATGGAATCCATTTCTAAAAACTGCCAAGAAGAATTAAAGATGTATGGAGCGGAAATTTTGCCGGTCGGAAAAATTCCAAGGATTAAATTGGAAGAAGCTTTGGAGATTTTGGAAAAAGAATATGGCAAAAAGATGGAAACTGTGGATATTGACGGTGAAGGCGAGAGGATGATTTGCCAGTGGGCGAAGAAAAATCATAATTCCGATTTCATTTTTCTGACGCATTATCCCGCTGCTATCCGACCTTTCTATTCTATGCCGAGTGCCGACGGGAAAAGCACGGAAACTTTCGATCTTTTGTTTCGAGGAGTGGAAATCGCCAGTGGCGGACAAAGAATCCATAACTATCAACAATTGGTTGAAAATATCAAAAAATTCAAGTTGAAACCGGAAGATTTCGAACATTATCTCGATATTTTCAAATACGGAATTCCTCCGCACGGAGGTTGGGGGTTGGGAAGTGAAAGGATTGTGCAAAAAATTCTTGACTTGGGAAGCATCAAAGAAGCAGTGCTGTTTCCGCGGGATGTGAAAAGACTCACTCCTTGATTGAGATTCGAATATGGAAATTAGCAGAGTTAGTATCGGCAGTTTGGATCAGCACCTGAATGAAAAAATTTTGGTGGAGGGTTTTGTTTATGAAGTCAAAGACCATGGCGGGATAATAATCGCCGACATATATGATGAAAGCGGTTATGTGAAAGCTGTGATCGGTCCTGACAATGTTTATGTATACAAAACCGCCCAGGAAATCGGCAAAGGGTTTTATGTCGGTATTTGCGGCAAAGCTAAGAATGCGCCACATAGCGTGGCGGTTAATGACAGTGATCGCGTCGAAATAGATGTTGAAAAAATAATAATTTTGGGAAAAGGAAACAAAAAAATAATTTAAGGTTATCGAATAAGCGGTATTTACCTTCTTGTTGTCATCACTCGCTCGGAAAAGAAAACAAGTTTTCTTTTCGCTCGCTTCGTTCGACAATAAAAATAAAAATGGAAAAAAATTCAAAACATAGTGAAAAAATCAACAAAAAGAAAATAGAAATTGTCGATTTTATTTCCCTTTTGATCGGTTTCGCGCAATCCTTGTTGATTTATGTCGAATCTTCATATTTCAAGCTTTCATTGGGCAGTGAAAATGTCAGCATTTTTTATTTTATCGCTTATGCAGTGGCATTGTTCGGACTTTTGAATATGCATAAGATAATAAAAAGAACCGGGAAATCGACAGCTTTTTTTATTTTTTTCTTTGCCCAAATAATTTTTGTCGCCTTGCTAGTAAGCGTTCCTCCTTCGAGCGTCGGGATATTTTTCTTGATGTTACACATAATATTTTCATATCTCACTTCCGTCATTTTGGATATGATTTTGGAATCTTATTCAGAAGATGGAAAATCTGGACGCATACGCGGAGTTCATTTGGCGGTTCTTAATTTCGGTTTTCTGCTTGGTCCGCTTCTTTCGACCAATTTGTTGGAAAAATATGATTATTCCGGTTTGTTTTTGTTCATAATGTTGATAAATTCCGCGATATTTGTTACGGGGCTTATTGGGCTTAGGGATGATAACAGGAAGTTTGATGGCAATATCACCACTCACGATCTTTTTAATAAGATTTTTGTGAATAAAGACTTGATGCGGATTTATTGGATATCATTCGTGCTGGAATTCTTTTTCGCGCTAATGGTTGTGTACACCCCTTTATATCTTTTAAGCAAGGGTTTCGATTGGGGACAAATCGGAATAGTTTTTACGGCGATGCTTGTCCCTTTCGTGCTTATTAGTTATCCGGCCGGTTTGCTGGCGGATAAAAAATTCGGCGAAAAAGAAATGATTGTGGGAGGATTGTTGGCGATGGCGGTTTTTACGGCGAATATTTTTTTCATCGAAAGCAATTCGCTGTGGGTTTGGGGAGTGGTGCTTTTTCTGAACAGAATTGGAGCGGCATTGGTGGAAACCCTAAGGGATTCGTATTTTTATAAAAAAATCGACGGTCGCGATATGGACATAATAAGTTTTTTTCGGACGTCGCGTTCCGTGGCGTATATGTCCGCCACGTTGCTTTCCGCTGTCGCTTTGTTGTTTTTACCTGTTAAAAGTATGTTTCTTTTCATCGCCGGAGTCGCATTGCTCGCCCTTTATCCGGCGCTGAAACTTAACGACACCATAAGCGAAAGAGAAACTGAAATATTGTCTGAAAAAGGCGCGGAATTAGTTTGAAATCTTTTATGAAATATCACATAAAATTGGAACAATTTGAGGGTCCGCTGGATTTGTTGCTCCAGTTGATTGAACAAGAAAAACTCGATATTACCAGAGTGAGTCTTTCTCGCGTGGCTGATCAATATTTGGAATATATAGGCAACCGTGAAAATATTTCATTGGAAAATCTTTCTCAGTTTTTGTCGATCGCGTCCAAATTGATATTGATAAAATCAAAAGCGCTTTTGCCGCTGTTGCGTTTTACCGAGGAAGAAGAGGAGGAAATAAAAGATCTGGAACATCAATTGGCGGAATACAAAAAATTCAAAGATGTTTCGTTGAAAATCGGGGAAATGGCGGATATGGAAAGGATTTGTTTCTCGCGCGACGGCTATGTCGGATTCGAATCGATTTTTTGTCCGCCGGAGAATATGGCGGCTGTCGATTTGAAAAAAGCTTTTGAAAAAGTTTTGGGCGCAATCCCTATCTTGGAAAAATTGGAAGAAGATGTGATAAAGGAAATTTTGACATTGGAGGACAAAATAATTCATTTGCAGGATACGCTCCGAAAAAAAGTCGAATCGACATTTGCTGAAATTGTTTCCGGTTCGAAAGACAAAGTCGAAGTTGTCGTTTCGTTTCTGGCGCTGTTGGAGCTGGTGAAGCAGAAAGTAATTCACGTTGAACAGGAAGGGATATTTCATGAGATAAAGGTTAGGCATGCTAATAAAATTTCCAATAATCAATGATCAATTTACAATAAATTTTCAATAACCAATTTTAATTTTAAAGTTGAAAATTGGTAATTTAATGAAAATTGTAAATTGGAAATTGAAAATTTATTTTATATGGATAAAAATAAATTGAAATCGATCATCGAAAGTTTGCTGTTTGTCAGTGGAGAGCCGATAAAAATTTCCAAGCTTGTCGGTGTTATCGGCGTAAAAAAAGAAGAAATCGAAGATGTTTTGGAAGGGCTTAGAGATTTTCACAAAAATAACGGTAGCGGCTTGGCGCTTATTCGAAAAGAAGATGAAATTCAAATGGTTTCCAGTCCGGATAACGCGGAATTCGTCGAAGCGTTGGTGAAAAACGAATTGGAAGGCCCGCTTTCGACCGCCGCTTTGGAAGCGCTTTCGATAATCGCCTATCGCGGTCCGGTGTCAAAATCGGAAATCGAAGCGATTAGAGGAGTGAATTGCTCCTATACGCTTCGCAATCTGACTATCAGAGGGCTTATTGAAAGAAAAAATAACCCCAAAGATTCCCGCGGATACGTTTATTCCGTTTCTTTCGACTTGTTGAAAAAATTGGGAATCGGCGAAGTGAAAGATTTGCCGGACTATGCTATACTGTCAGTGGATGAAAGAACAAACTCGATAATAGAAAAAGAATAACCTTCTTATGAATATAGCAGTTTCATTATTATTAGCCGTGATATTTCCTTTGAATTCCTTTTTGATATTTCCTGAGGATTGGGCGTCGGGAAAAGAAAGCGGAGATGCGGAGGAAAATGTCGAACGTTTCGGGTCTGTTGAAACTGAAAAGGAACAGGAAAAAAAAATAGCTTTGAATAATATTATACCGACCACGCAATACAAACCAATCAGGAAAGACGGTATGGCTGATTTAGTTTTAACAGAAGCGCATTCATCGCTGGTTTTGGATTCGGAAAGCGGAACGATTCTTCACTATGACGAAGGCAGACAAAGAAGACAAATCGCTTCGCTTACTAAAATGATGACTGCGGTCGTCGTTATAGAGAATGTGAAAGATTTGAATGAAAATGTGGTTATAAGCAAAAACGTCATAAATACGATCGGAACCGTCGTTGGCTGTCCAAACACCGGAGTGTGCAACACGCAAAGATTAGTGGAAGGGGAAGCGCTTTCGGTCAGGGATTTGTTAAAGGCGATGTTGATGAACAGTGCCAACGACTCCGCCAGGGCATTGGCGGAACACGTGGGCGGAACGGAAAAAGAATTTGTTGTGATGATGAATAAAAAAGCCAAAGAAATGGGGCTTGAGGATTCCAATTTTTGCACAGCATCCGGATTGGAGCCAGACGGCAGAGAACACGAATGCTACTCCACTGCTTATGACATTGCCAGAATAGCCGCATATTCCTTGAAATTTCCGGAAATTTGGGAAATATTCCGTTTGCCGAACAACTCGGAAATTTATTCTTCGGATGGAAAATATAAGCATATCATAATCAACACCAATGAACTTTTCGGACAGATTCCCAATCTCTTGGGAGGAAAAACCGGATTCACTCCGTTGGCGGGAAGATCGCTTTTGATGGCTGTTCAGGACGAGACTGAAAAACACACAATAATCTCCGTTCTTCTCGATGATCCTTATCGTTGGCGTGACATTAAAACTATGGTATCTTGGGCTTTCGATTCCTATGAATGGGAATAATGTTCATTTTAATATGTTAACATATGAACATAAAAACAAAATGTTAAAATGCTTAAATGTTTTTTGATTTTTATGACACTAGCTCAAATTCACACCGTGCCGGAAATATTGAATCTGATCAAGGTGCTCCTGACCGGAGTGGCGGCTTTTGTGCTGGCTTTCGCCATCACCCCGCTTTGGACGCACTTGCTCTATAAATATAAATTCGGAATCAAAATTAAAAAAACGGACGTTACTGGAGAAAATTTGACCTATATCAGCAAGTTACATTCAAGAAAATCGGGGACGCCGACAATGGGAGGGGTGATTGTTTGGTTGTCGGTGGCGATTTTGGTTTTTTCTTCGCACTATGTTTTTCCCTATTTGGCGGTATTTTTCGACAGAGCGTTTTTGGCGAAACTTGATTTTTTTAGTCGATCGCAGGTGTGGCTGCCGCTTTTTGCATTGGTGACGGCCGGTATGCTCGGACTTTTTGATGACGTGATGAGTGTTCGTGGCTGGGGAAGCAATAAGGGTGGTGGGATGCGGTTCGCCAAAAGGTTGTGGTGGCTTTTAATAATCGCGGGAATTGGCGCTTGGTGGTTTTATGATAAGCTTGGCTGGGACAGAATTCACATTCCGGCAATCGGTGATTTTTCAATCGGTTTTTGGTATATCCCGTTATTCATTTTTGTGATTATTTCAACGGCGGTTTCTTCCAATGAAACCGACGGGCTGGACGGACTTAACGGAGGGGTTTTGACGATGGCGTTTTCTTCTTTTGCTTTGATTGCTTTTTTTCAAAATAAAATCGATTTGGCGGCGTTTTGTGCGGCGCTTTCCGGCGCGCTGTTGGCATTTTTGTGGTTCAACATTTATCCGGCAAGATTTTTTATGGGCGATACCGGGGCGATGAGTTTGGGAACGACATTGGGCGTGGTGGCTCTTTTGACTAACTCCGTCGTTATCCTTTATGTCATTGTTTTCATTTACGTTTTGGAATCAGGCAGTGTGGTGATCCAGCTTTTTTCCAAAAAGTTTTTGGGACGCAAAGTTTTTTTGGCGGCTCCGCTACATCATCATTTTGAAGCTAAGGGTTGGCCCGAGCCGAAAATCGTGATGCGCGCTTGGGTTCTCACTTCCGTTACCGCCGCAATGGGCGTGATTATCGGCATCTTGGGAATGGGGAAAATTAAGTTTTAGTTGCAAAGTTCATAAAGTTCATAAAGTTTATAAAATCAAGCTGAGTCGGGACGACCGGCTTTTTTTGTTTGTTTAGGATAAGCGTTTCCAACGGCTAAAACGGCCGTTTTAGCCGTTGGAGGGGAGGTTGTGGAAGCATTCTTTTGCCTGGCGGACGATGTGATTTTGAGGTAGAATATAAGTATCGGCAACTGTATCGCCAATATTCAAGTTATCCACAGGACAAAAAGAATAAAGAGTGATACAATATCACTGTAAGGATAAAAAATAAATAAAAATATGAAAACAATACAAGTATCTCAAAAAAATTTTCAAAAAATGGAACAGCTCCACGATGATTTTTATGAAATTTATGGAAATGAAAAAACAATTTGGAATATCGATGATTTGGATAAAATGCGCGAAATAGGACAAGAGTTTCTGGATATTTTCGCAGTTAATTTTAAAAAACAAAATTAAAACAAATGACACAAGAACAAAAAATAATCGCAAATATAGCAGTAAGTCTTAATGTGCATCCAATTCACGTGAGGCTTTTTATGTCGAGTCCTAAATTTAATTCTATTGAAAATATAAAACCCGATTTTAAAAAATATGTAGATGAAAATCCAAAACCTTTCGTGAAATGGGTTGGCGGAAAAAGACAGCTTCTTCAGCAATTCAGGGATATGGATCTTTATCCACCTTTTGGATTTAACCCGAAAACAGCAACTTATTTCGAGCCATTCGCTGGCGGTGGCGCTATGTTTTTTGATTTACTTCCAAAAAAAGCGGTTTTATCTGATATGAATCTGGAATTAGTCAAAACATATAATGTTATTAAAAATGACGTTAACGCGCTTATTAAAAAACTAAAAGAACATCAAAAGAAAAACAATAAAGAATATTTTTTAAAAATACGAGCGCAAGATGTCGGAAAACTTTCTGATGTAAATATCGCGGCGAGATTTATATATCTCAATAGAACCGGTTTTAATGGGCTATATAGGGTTAACAAAAGCGGAGGATTTAATGTTCCTTTTGCGGGTAATAAAAATCCGCTAATTTGCGATAAAGTGAATTTGAAAAAAGCACACGATGCAATGAAAAAAACAACAATTCTTCATCAAGATTATAAGAAAGTTTTACAAAAAGCAAAGAAGGGTGATTTTGTGTATTTTGATCCGCCATATTATCCTATTAACAAAACTTCCGCTTTTACCAGTTATACAAAAGAGGGTTTTCTTGAAAACGAGCAAGCGGAGCTTCGAGATACATTTGTGGAGCTTCACAAGAGAGGATGTTTCGTGATGCTTTCAAATTCTGATACAAAATTTATAAATAACTTATATTCTAATTTGGATGGAATAAAAATCTATAAAGTTTTTGCGGGGAGGGCGATTAATTCAAAGGCTTCAGGTAGAGGTAAAATAAAGGAAGTTGTTGTTATAAATTATTAAGATTTCAAATATGGCAAATTCTAAATCCTGGGAAAAGATCTTTAAAGATAATAAAATTTTAGAACATGATTTTTCTAAAGCGTCTTTTTATATTTCAGCCGACATTATAAAAAAATCAGTCCAAAACTTCAAAAAAACTGCCGAAAAAGAGGTTCGTATTCTATGCAAAATGGATACTCGCGAAAGCTTACCAAATATAATGAAAGAAAATGGACTCATATTATTACCTGTAAAAAATAAACATTATGCAATTGTAAGAGGTGAGGGTTTTGTGGATATACCAGAAATAAAAAGTGAGGCAGAAATTTATAATACAAAGTTGGATTTTAATTTAGATACTTCAAAAATAGGAAATTCAGAAATGCAACATCTGGACTTTGCATATGCTTCGAGTTTAATCAGGACGTTTATGGATGATCCAACACTAGTCCTTACGATAAGAGGTAGAAAATATACTCCAGAGTTTAATTTTAAAATTAATAATCAGGAAATAAAAGTAAAAAGCGTTCAGACAGAAGTGGATGCTGGCTATGAAGGCAAGGATAAAATTGTTCTAATCGAAGCTAAAAATTCTCAGACAAAAAATACTATTATTAGGCAGTTATTTTATCCTTTTAGACAATGGGCGGAACACACAAATAAAGATGTTTTTTTGTTATTTTTTGAAAAAAGAAAAAGCGAATATCTTATTTGGCAATATGCGTTTACTGATAAGTATGATTATAATTCTATAAAATTAGTTAAAACAAGAAAGTATAAAATAGTTTAGTTTTATATTCAATGTTAAAAAGTGAAACAAAACTTCACCCTGATGAATTTGAAATTGAATGTACCACGGTGTGGTCATTTCCACGACGAGGAAATTGGGCGACTCATAAATCAGATTGGCGTGGGAACTGGGCGCCGGAAGTGGTGCGAAATTTAATTTTGCGATATTCCAAAGAGGGCGATCATCTTCTTGATTGTATGATTGGCGGAGGTACAACAGCGATTGAAGCAAAGATTTTAAATAGGCACATTACTTGTGTGGATGTTAATAAGGAGGCGCTGGAGCGAACAAGGAAATCATTGGAATTTGATGTTGAAAATAAAGCAAAGCAAAGAATAATAAAATGCGATGCCCGCAACATGACTTTTATTAAGAATGAAGAAATCGATTTTGTTCTTACTCATCCACCCTATGTGGATATTATTAAATATAGCGAAGGAAAAATTAAAGAAGATCTGTCTAGTATTCACGGTCTTAATGAATTTTGTGATGAAATAGAAAAGATTGCCAAGGAGCTTTATCGGGTTTTGAAAAAGGGGAAATACTGCGCGATTTTAATGGGTGATACTAGGAGAAATAAAATGTATCAACCATTGGCTTTTAAGGTTATGGAAAGATTTTTGAAACAAGGATTTTTGTTAAAAGAAGATATTATTAAAAAACAGCATAATTGTACGGCTACTGGGTTTTGGGTTAATAAATCAAAAGAAAATAATTTTCTCTTGATAATGCATGAACACTTGTTTATATTTCAAAAATAAAAATATGACCACATTCTCAATTCTCGCATCCATCCTGATTCTCTTCCTCCTGTTTTGGATTTTGGTTTTGTGTTTAAAATTGCGGGAGGAGAAAAAGAAGAGAGGGGAAGTTTCACAGGAGTGCGCGGACAAGGAGGCTTTGGGGAAGGTCAACACGGAGAGGATTAGGATCAAAAACGAAAGAAAGGAAATGGTTTTGGGACTAATCAAAGAAAATGGCAGGGTTTCTAACGACGAAGTCGAAAAGCTTTTAAATGTTGCTGATTCTACCGTAACAAATTATCTGGACGAGTTGGAAAAAGAAGGCAGGATCCGCCAGGTCGGCCGAACCGGCCAAGGAGTGTATTATGAACTTAACGGCTAAAACGGCCGTCTTAGCTGTTCGTTTGACTAATTTAAAGCATACAAAAGAGATTATCGGTTTCGATAATCTCTTTTTTATTGTATAATGGAAATAAAAGAAGCGTCGCCAAGCGGCTGGATAAAGATTAAAACGCGAAAAAATGAAAAAAATACAAGAAGCGCAGTTGGGTAGCAAGAAGGTTTTGGTGCGAGCGGATTTTAATGTCGGAATCGTTGATGGAAAAGTGCAGGAAAAATTCAAATTGGAAGCTTGCAAAGAAACAGTGGATTATCTTTTGGCACAAGAAGGAGCGAGAGTGGCGCTTTGTTCGCATTTGGGCAGACCCAAGGGAAAGGTTGATATGAAATTTTCTTTGGTTCAAATCAGGGAAGTGTTGGAAGAAGTCCTTGGCAGGAAGGTTGTTTTTGTGGATGACTGCGTCGGGGAAAAAGTTGCTGAAGCTATTGCGAGAATTTCGGAAAATGAAGTATTGCTTTTGGAAAATGTCAGGTTTTATGATGGCGAAGAAAAAAACGATGACGGTTTTTCGGAAAAGCTGGCGGCGAATTTCGATGTGTTTGTTAATGAGGCTTTCAGCGTGTGTCATCGCGATCAATCTTCGGTGACGGGCGTGACTAAATTTTTGCCTAGCTTTGCCGGATTTTGGTTGCAAAAAGAAGTCGATAATTTGGAAAACGCGTTGAAAAACCCGATGCATCCAGCTGTGGCAATAATCGGTGGCGCAAAAATTGAAACCAAACTGCCGCTGATTCAAAAATTCGAGCGTGTTTACGATAATGTTTTGGTTGGTGGAATGATTGCCAATGAGGCACTTGATCAGAAAATGGAATTTTCCGATAATGTGGTTTTGCCGATTGATTTTGCTGACAAGCAGAGGCGCGATATCGGAGAAAAGACCGTTGAAAAATTCAAGAAAATAATTTCCGGAGCGAAAACCGTCATTTGGAATGGACCGTTGGGAAAATTCGAAGAGAAACCGTTTGATAAATCGACCCGGGAAATTTTGGCGATTGTGGCGGAAAGCGGCGCGCATAGTCTTGTTGGCGGAGGGGAATCGGTGCAGACCCTGGAAGAAAACGGATTGATGGAAAAGATATCATTTGTTTCCACCGGAGGCGGGGCGATGTTGGAATATATGAGCGGAAACGAAATGCCGGGAATCGAATCTTTGGAATAAGTGGTATTTGCCCCAGGGCAAGACACGTCGCTCGGAAAAGAAAATAATTTCTTTAAATGTAAAAAAATGGATTTTGGAGAAAAAAAACAAGGGTATGTGGTATTGGGGAGAAGGGATGATTTAAAAGGGGCGGGAAAAATAGATTTGCGAAGCAGGTTGTTTTTGTATTTTTCCATTTTGCTTTTAATTTTCGCTTTTGCGGTTATTTTGTTGGATGGTATCGGATTTTTCATTTATGCGAGCCGATTGGGAAGGGAGACTATCATCGCGTATTTTCTTTTTATGATCGGATTGGCAATCAGTTTTTTCTGTGTACCGATATTGTATTGGTCAAGTTTCCATAAGTTCAAAGACGGGGACGGTTTTTGGGAAAGCGAATCTTTTTGGATATTGCCTTTGTTTTTTTTCGGGGCTTTTTTCCAATATATCGGAAACCTTCCTTATTCGGCCATAACGTTGCCTTTCTCGTTGATACTTGTTTTTTTTGTGCATATCAGGGTGATGCTTCTTTCGAAAAGTTTGATCATTAAAAACGAGCAATTTGAAAATACGGCCGAATATTTCAAAACGTTCATATATTTGACGGCATATTATTTGATTTTGGCGGTCGGCGTCGTTTTTTTCGATATTTTTGACAGATTCAAATATTGGATCGGGTAAAAAATGGCGGGCGGCGTAAAAACGTTTTTTAACGGAAGGTTTTTGTGGTAAAATGGAGATGTATTGATAACAAATATAAATAAAAATAAATTATGTCTGAAATAAAAAACATATACGCGAGGGAAATACTTGATTCCAGGGGAAATCCGACGATAGAAGTTACTGTTGAGTTGGAGAGCGGAGCGATGGGAACGGCAGCCGTTCCTTCCGGAGCGTCAACCGGAAAATTTGAAGCGCTTGAATTGCGCGACGGAGATAAAAGCCGATTCGGGGGACTGGGAGTTTTGGGGGCAATGGCTAATGTAAGCGGTCCGATAAGGGAAGCGCTTATTGGAAAAGAAGCGAAAAATCAATTGGCGATAGACGAAGCGATGCTGGAGTTGGATGGAACAGAAAATAAATCGAAACTCGGCGCCAATGCTATTTTGGGAGTTTCTTTGGCGGTTTGCAAAGCGTCGGCGGCGGAAGAAAAAAAACCTTTGTATGAATATATTTCTGAAATTTTCGGTTTAAATGAAAAATTGAAGCTTCCAATTCCGATGTTTAACGTGCTCAATGGCGGACAGCATGCGGATTCCGGACTAAGCGTCCAGGAATTTAAGGTTGTTCCGAACGGAATCGATAAATTTTCGGAACAATTACGGGCAGGGAGTGAAATATTTCATAAACTGAAAAATATATTGGCAGACGGTGGATACAGCACGAGTGTTGGAGATGAGGGAGGTTTTTCTCCGAAACTTGAAAGCAACACGAAGGCGCTTGAACTTATCAATAGGGCAATTGAAGAGAGCGGTTATTCACTGGGATCGCAAGTGAATCTCGGTTTGGATGTGGCCGCCAATTCTTTTTATGAAGAAAAAGAAAATCACTATGTGCTTAAACCGGAAGGCGTGATATTGGAAAAAGAAAATCTGGTTAATTTGTATAAGGAATGGATGGAAAAATATCACATCATATCTATGGAGGATGGTTTACACGAGGAAGATTGGGATGGTTGGGCGATGATGTTGGAAAAAATCGCCAAAAAAACTTTTCTTGGCGGTTTGATCGGGACTGGCGCTAAAGAAAATATGTTGATTGGGGACGATTTATTGGTGACAAATGTCAAAAGGCTGCAAAAATCCATTGAGCATAAATCTTGCAATAGCGTTTTGATAAAGGTTAATCAAATCGGAAGCTTGTCGGAAACTTTTGATTGCATCCGTTTAGCCAAGAAAAACAAAATGAGAACCGTTATTTCCCATAGAAGCGGAGAAACAACAGACGATTTCATTTCAGATTTGGCGGTCGGGACAGGAGCGGATTATATGAAATCCGGTTCGCTTTCCAGAGGAGAAAGGATTTGTAAATATAACAGGCTCTTAAAAATAGAACAGGAGCTGAAATAAAAAATGTTTAGAAAAATTTTTTCAAAAAAAACGAAAAGCAAAAAATTATCCAAAAGTGCGGACTCCCGGGTAATTTGTGTTGGGTCTTCTTCCAAAGATGTTTTTTTTCCTACAGATAAGGGCATTATTTTCGATACTCCGGAAGATGTTACTGCCCAAAAAAAAATCGCTTTTGAATTGGGAGCCAAATATCAAATAAACGAACGTTTCGAAACTGTCGGCGGATGCGCGGCTAATGTCGCTTGCGGTTTGGCGCGTCTTGGAATTAAAACACAATGTTACACGAAAATCGGAGATGATTCGATAGGTTTGTGGATAGCAGATGAGTTGAAAAAAAATGGAGTGGGACTGGACTTAATTCAAAAAGAAAAAAATGTCAGAAGCGACCTTTCTTTTATCTTGGTTGACGCTGATACCGGTGAGCGCGTTATTTTTTCCGATCGTGATGCTAATAAACGGTTGGAGATAATTCCTGATAAATTTAGACGGGCGGAATGGATTTTTGTGAGTTCGCTTAATGGTCACTGGCAAGCAAATTTGAAAAAAATAACGTTATTGGCGACGAAGAAGAAAAAATTGATAGCGTTCAACCCGGGACAAAAAAATATAGCGACCGATCCGGAAGCGGTAATCGGTGCCGCGGCGCACTCCGAGGTTTTATTATTAAATAAAGATGAGGCATTAGAGATAGTTACGCATATTTCTGTTGGATACGGAAAAAAACAATTAAATGATGAAAAATTTCTCTTGGAAAAATTGAAAAGTATCGGACCCCGTATCGTTTTGATAACCGACGGGATTCGTGGCGCATGGGCGCAAAATGAAAACGGCATTTTGCATGCGGCGACGCAAATAATCGAAGCTAAGGATACGACCGGCGCAGGGGACGCTTTTGCCAGCGGATTTTTCGGCGCGATATTAAAAGAGAGGGATTTGCGCGAAGCACTTGCCTGGGGGATAGTTAATAGCAGCAGTTCGGTTAAGGAATTTGGCGGGCAAAGGGGATTGTTAAGTGAAAAAGAATTGCGCGGTTCGGTGAAAAAAATAAAAATCGAAACAATAAACTGATCGTTTTTCATATGTCTCTTTTTTCGAAATTTTCCTTCGGTGGGAAATCTGAAAATTTAATAGCTTTGGATATCGGTACGGAATTCGCGAAAGCCCTTGTTTTTAAGGTGAATGCCGAGGGGGATAAAGTTAAGGGAGAAATTTTGGGCGTAGGCAAAGAACGTCAGCAGCATGGCAATATGCAAAGCGGAGCGGTTTCTGATATTTCAGGCGTGATTGAAACTTGCAAGGAAGCGATTTCGCAAGCCAAGGAAGTTGCGGGTGTTAAAAAAGCGAAAAAAACAATTATTGGAATAGCCGGAGAATTAGTTAAGGGAACAACTACTACCGTCCATTATGAAAGAACCAAATCGGAAAGCCGCATAGATTTGTCTGAACTTAAAACCATTATCAAGCGCGTCCAATTAAAAGCGTTTGAAAGAATAAAGCAGCAAATTGCTTGGGATACAGGACAGGACGATATTGATATAAAACTCATCAATGCGGCGATAGTTGATGTGCGCATCGACGGTTATCAGGTTAAAAACCCAATCGGGTTCCAAGGGAAAGATGTTTCCATAAGTATTTTCAACGCATACGCGCCGACGATACACTTGGGAGCGGTTCATTCCATTGCCGACGAACTTGGCTTGGAACTTCTTAGTATAGCCGCTGAACCCTATGCTGTCGCCAGAAGTGTTGATTATGATGACGTGTTAGATTTCAATGCGATTTTTATAGATATAGGAGGAGGAACAAGTGATATTGCGGTTGTGAGAAATGGCGGTCTGGAAGGGACGAAAATGTTCGCTTTCGGCGGCAGGGCTTTTACGAAAAAACTGGCTCAAGAATTGGGAGTCGGTTTTGAAGAGGCGGAATCGCTCAAAATAAATTATTCCGAAGGAAAATTGGGGGCGGATGTTACGGAGAAAATTGATAAGATACTTTGGGGCGACTGTCAGGTTTGGCTCGGAGGAGTAGAACTTTCACTGGCTGAGTTTTCGGAATCGGACGTATTGCCTTCGAAAATATTGCTGTGCGGAGGAGGATCGGCTCTTCCGGGAATTAAAAAAGCCCTTTCTTCGCAAGAGTGGATAAAAAATCTTCCTTTTTCCAAGGCTCCTTCGGTCAGTTTTTTGCAACCCAAAGACGTTGTCAGGATAAAGGATAGAACCGGTGAATTAAAAAATCCGCAAGATGTTACTCCTATGGGATTGGCTAATTTGGCTTTGGATATCGCAAGAGAAGAAAAAATGATAGCCGGAATGCTGAGGAGGATAATACGGGACATTGATTGATTTTTAATTGGATTAAATAACAAAGACATCAATTTTTAAAAACAAAGATATGCACAAAACTTTTTATATCGAAGTTGACGAAGAAATATCTTCCGTTATTGACAAACTGCACAAATCGTCCGCGGAGGAAAATTATTTCGTCGTTACCAAGCGCGCGATGGTTTTGCAAAGCATAGTCAACTTGAAACTTTTGAAAAGGGAAGCGGATAAGTTGAAAAAAAATATAATCTTGGTTACCGCCGATGAAAAGATGGCTAAGATGGCGGAAAGAGCTGGAATATCCACACAATCTTCAATGGAGGGCTTGGAATTTTCCGAAACCGATCATAGTGATAATAAGGAAGAAAAAATTGATGTGGAGGTAACGGATTTTTCCATAAAAAGCGATAAAAAAAGTTTTGTTAATGTGGGGTCGGATGAATATAGCGAAGGTTTGGAAAAATCCAATTCCGATTATATGGGTGACACTGAAAAGGAAGTTGATTCTGAAAAAAAGATTGAAGTGACTGTTTCGACACCTTCGGCAAAAAAGAAGACGATCAGAACAATGACCGATCTCAAAAGAAGAACCGGATCGGAAGCGCAGGCGATTTCCAGCAGAATAAAAAAACCGGTAAAAAACATTCCTCAACAGCCAACACGGATAACAAGAAAGGAAAATTACGACATTAAGGAATCATTCGAAACTTTTCTGGATCCTCAGAAAGAGGAAAAGATTGGAAAAATATTCAATAACTGTCAGGGTGCTGCTTTATCTCCAAAGAAAATAGAAGAAAAAGGCAATGGAAATGGAAATTTTATTTTTACGTTATTGTTGTTGGGGATGATCTTTTTAGCGGGAGCGGTTGCATATGTTTTTGTTCCCAATGCTGAAGTCGTTGCTTATTTGGATTCTGAAAAGAAAGATTTGGTTTTGGACGTCGAAATTGACGGAAATTTGCAAGTGTCAGATGTCGATGGATTGAAAATTACCGCCAATGTGGTTGAAAAAGAAAGCGAGATTGTTTTTTCCGGCGAAGCTACCGGAGTCAGTGAAACTTCCGGACAAAAATCCAAGGGTAATTTGGTTGTTTATAATGAATATAGCAATAGCGAACAACCGCTTGTGGCCACGACCAGATTTGAAACCGAAGACGGGAAAATTTTTCGTTTAGTTAAGGGAGTCGTCGTTCCGGGACTGAGCGTTTTGGGTGGAAAAAGCGTTCCTGGGGCGATAGAAGTGGAGGTCGTGGCGGATGCTCCCGGAGATTCTTTTAATATAGACGCAACTTCGTTCACGATTCCAGGATTCAAAGGAACTGATAAATATAAAAAGATTTATGCCAAATCAACGAAACCTATGTTGGGAGGAGGGATTTCCGAAGGTGTTGTTAAGATAGTAAGCCAGGAAGATATCGATGCCGCCAAGAAAAAATCCGAAGATTTGATTAAAGAAAAAATTATTGGAATGATGGAAGCGGAATTGAAAGAAAATGAAATGCTCGTTCGGCAATCATTCGAGATGGAGGTAATCGATTCGACTCCTTATGCCAAAAGCGGTGATTTGAAAAATTCGTTTGATTATCAAATAAAAGTCAAAGCGAAAGCGTTCGCGGTATTGAAAGAAAATGTCGATAAGATTGTTTTTGCGACTTATTCTAGAGAGAATAAAAAAACTTATGAATATGAAGTCGAAGATATTTCCGTTGATTTTCAGTCGGCAAAGTCTGATTTCGAAAACAATAAGGCGGAACTGAAAATCGCCGCCACGATTTTCGCCAAGCCTATTTTTGACGGTGTCGGATTCAAAGAGAATTTGACCTCAAAAGTTGAATCTGAAATAAGGGATATAATGAAAGGATATCCGCAAGTTAAAAATCTTGAAATTAATGTCAATCCGTCTTTTATTTCAAAAATGCCGAAATTTGAAAACAGAATAACCCTTGAAATAAGGGATTTTAAGCAAGAATAGCAAAAAGTGATATATGGGGTTGAATGAAAATTAGTGCAGGGTTGACAGGAAAAACAATACCTGTTAACATATGTTTACGCTATCTGAAAATTCAATATGCAGTCCAGAATTAGAGGGAAATAACTTCAATATAACGCAAGAATAAGGAAAGTTTTTCTGGAAAAATAAACCTCTGTTTTTATGTTGTCGTTTAATACAAATTATGGCGGATAAGGAGTTGATAAAATTGGAAGGAGTGGTAATCGAAACTTTGCCAAGCACCACTTTTAAAGTGAAGCTTGACAATGGTCATGAGGTTTTAGCTCATATTTCAGGAAGAATGCGGGTTAATTATATCCGTCTTTTGCCTGGCGACAGGGTCATTTTGGAGATGAGTCCATATGATCTCACAAAAGGCAGAATCACCAAGAGAATATAATGCGGATTATCCGCATATAGTAAATATATAAAATAAAATAAGAACGTAATTCGCATAAATTGAAGGATATATGAAAGTAAGAGCATCGGTAAAAAAAATATGTGCCAAGTGTAAGGTGGTAAAACGCAGAGGAAAAGTCTACGTGATTTGCTCTACGCCTAAACACAAGCAACGACAGGGATAAGAATAATTAAAAAATCAAAAATCAAAAATCAAAATTAAGGTACTCGCTTCGCTCATGGTTTTTGAAAAGTAAATTGCGGAGCAATACGATAATTTTGCATTTTGACTTTTAAATTTTAAATTAGCAGTTAATATATATGATAAGGATTGCAGGTATAAATCTTCCAGATGATAAAAAAATAAAAATCGCTCTGACTTATATATACGGAATAGGTCCTAATACCAGCGAAAAAATTCTGGAAAAAGTTGGTGTGGATAAGGAATTGAGAACCAAAGACGTTAATCCGGAAAGCGCGGCTAAGCTTCGTGATGAAATAGAAAAACGATATAAAGTCGAAGGAGAACTTAAACACGAGGTCAAGATGAATGTCAAAAGGCTTAAAGAGATAAATTGTTATCGAGGAAGCCGCCATCAAAAAGGACTTCCCGTGAGAGGACAGAGAACGAAAACAAATAGCCGGACCGTTCGCGGAAATACCAGAAAAACTATGGGTAGCGGAAGAAAGAGCGTTGAAAAGACCTAATGATATGAATCGCGAATCAGACTCGAATCGTTCTCGGGTTATCGCGAATATAATGTAAGTATCATTAGAGATAATTAGCAATAAAGATTAGCGTATTATTAGAGATTTATAACCTTATGACTGAAGAAGTTAAAAAAACTGAAGATGTGAAGGTCAAAGACGCGCAAGAAGTTGTTGCGACCGAAACTGTGTCGGAAAATCCTGTTTCTGACAGCAAGAAGAAAAAAAAGAAATCAAAGCAACAAATTTTGAAAGGGCAAGCTCACATTAAATGCACCTATAACAATACGATGGTGACCATTTCTGATTTGAACGGAGCTATTTTGGGATGGTCAAGTTCCGGACTCCTAGGATTTAAGGGAGCGAAAAAAGCTACTCCTTATGCGGCGACACAGGTTGTTGGCGATGTTTCTGAAAAAGTCAAAAAATACGGAATTGCTGAATTGGAAGTATATGTTAAGGGAGTAGGAAGCGGACGTGAGGCTTCAATAAGAGCTTTGGCAAACAGGGGATATGACGTACAAATGATAAAAGACCACACCCCCATCCCTCATAATGGATGCAGACCAAAAAAACCAAGAAGAGTATAAAGTAATAAATCAAAAATCAAAAATCAAAATTTAAAATTAAGGTATTCTTGTCTGCCGACAGGCAGGCGCTTCGCTCATAATTTTCTATAGATTATCACGGAGTGATTCCAAAATTTTTCATTTTGAGATTTGAATTTTAAATTATAATAGAATTATGGCACGAGACTTGGATTCAAAATGTAAGAAATGCAGAAGAGCAGGAGAAAAACTCTTCCTTAAGGGTGATCGCTGCAATTCTCCGAAATGCGCCGTTGTAAGAAGGCCATATGCGCCGGGTCAACACGGAAAAAGTATTTCCAGGGGACTTTCCGAATTCGGAAAACAACTTGCGATGAAACAAAGGATAAAAAGAATGTATGGGGTTTTGGAGAAACAATTCCGCAGACATTTTGAGGAAGCTAAGGGGAAGAAAGGTGTTACCGGGGATATGCTCTTGATTCGATTGGAATTCCGCCTGGATAATGTTATAAGAAAAATGGGATTCGCTCAGGCGCCAGCCCAATCAAGGCAATTGGTAAACCACGGACACTTTTCGGTTAATGGAAAAAAAGTCGATATCCCTTCTTTTGAAGTGAAAGTGGGGGATGTTATTGGAATAAATGAAACAAAAAAGGGAAATGCTTTTTTTGCAAGTCAGCTTTCCATAGTAAAGAACAAAAAAGATTTCCCATCCTGGATCCAATTTGATAATTCAAAAATGGAAGGAAAAATAATTTCTTTACCTACAAAAGAAGAAGTTGATGTTCATATCAACGCACAGATGATCGTTGAATATTATTCTCGTTAGTATTTTTTTAAAACCCCCAATTATTAATTAGAATCTGTGGTTTGTGTGCTAATATCACGAGCTACAAATTCAAATAAAGAGGATATGCAGATAGTTTCCCTTCCTCAGAAGCCTAAATACACCCAAATTGACGAATTTTCCGGAAAATTTGAAATATCCGGATGTTATCCTGGATACGGGACAACTCTTGGAAATGCGCTTAGACGCGTTCTTCTTTCGTCTTTGGAGGGTGCAGCCATCAATGCTGTAAAAATAAAAGGAGCTTCTCATGAATTTTCTACAATCAAAGGAATTAAAGAGGATGTTGTTCAGATAATCCTTAATTTGAAAAAAATAAGATTCAAATCTTATTCTGACGAACCTGTAAAGGTCAGCTTGAAATTTAAGGGAGAAGGAGTTGTTAAAGCTTCTGAAATAAAATGCCCCTCAAGTGTTGAAATAGTAAGCAAGGATCAGGTTATTGCTACCGTTACTGACAAAAAAACGGAATTGGAAATGGAGCTTGAGATTTCAAAAGGACTCGGTTATGTTCCGATTGAACAACAAGAAAGAGGAGAAAAAGAAATCGGAGTGATTGTTGTTGATGCTGTTTATACTCCGATAAGAAGAGTTAATTATGAAGTGGAAAATGTTCGCGTTGGAAAAAGAACTGATTATAATAAAATCACTTTGGAGATAGTTACCGACGGAAGCATTACACCGCAAGAAGCTTTTTCAAAAGCGGTCAGTATTCTGGTGGAACAGTTTTCAGCGCTTATTGGTATCGAGGTTGAAAAAGAAAAAATTGAAGTGGCTGAGGTGGTCGAATTGAAAAAAGAAGCCGAATCGCAAGAAGAAGGAGTGGATCCTTTGAAAATGAAAGTTGAAGAATTGAAATCGCTTTCCACTAGAACTCTAAACTCTCTTGAAGCAAACGGAATAAAGAAAATCAAAGATATCGTGAAGCACGATGATGAAGGGATTTTGAATCTCGAAGGTATGGGAGAAAAAGGGCTGAAAGAAATAAAAAAGGCTATAGGCGAATTCGGTTTGACCTTGAAGCAGAAATAAGCAGGGCAAGTTAAAAAATCAAAAATCAAAAATCAAAATTTAGGTATTCGTTTCGCTTATGGTTTTTGTGAAAAAACACGCGCAGCGGTTCCATAATTTTGCATTTTGAGATTTGAATTTTGAATTATTAATTATGAAACATAGAGTAAAAGGAAGAAAATTCAGCAGACTAAAAGGACAAAGGACGGCATTTCTCAAAACTCTTGTCGGCAGTTTGGTAGTGAAGGAAAAAATCACAACCACCGAAGCCAGAGCTAAAGAGATTAAATCAATCATTGATAGGATGGTTGGCAAAGCTATAAAAGCGAAAAAAGATGAAGCTAAAAAAGTTTCTATTGTTCGAGATATGCGTAAAAAAATGCCTCTCGTAGCCGTAAAGAAACTCTCAGGAGAGTTTATTGATAAATTTGAAGGAAGAACTAGCGGTTTTGTCAGAATAATCAAGCTTGAAAGAAGAAAAAGCGACAGTGCTAAAATGGCGGTGATTGAATTCGTGTAAAACACAAATTTTCACGAATAAGGATGCTCACGAATTTTCACGAATGTATTCAACACATTAGGGATAATTTGGGAAAATAATTAGAGTAATATTAGGGATTTATAACATTATGGAAAGAAAAAATCATTTATTTGATGCCAAGGGAAAAATTCTCGGAAGGCTCGCTACGGAAGTAGCGACTATTTTGAGTGGAAAAAGCAAGGTTGATTATTCTCCGCACATTGACGCCGGAGATTCGGTCGTTGTGATTAATATCGACAAAGTTGCTGTTACCGGAAAAAAGATGGAAGATAAGGTTTATCATAGGTTCAGCGGTTATCCTGGAGGAATCACATCTGTGGCGCTTAAGGATCTTTTGAAAAAAGACGCGACTAAGGTTTTGATGAATGCTGTCAATGGAATGCTTCCAAAAAACAAGCTTAGGGATAGAATGATGAAGAGACTGCATCCTGTTATTGGCAGCGAGCATCAGTATAAAATAGACGCTACACACTAGAAGAATTAAAAAATCAAAAATCAAAATGCAAAATTATGGAGTCGCTTCGCGACGACATTGAAAGGTTGATGAGTGAAGTGAATACCGCAATTTTAAATTTTGATTTTTAAATTTTGAATTATTTATCATATGGAAGAGAAAAAAGAAGTGAAAAAAACTTCTACCAAGAAAGTTACAGCTAAAAAAACCGTTGCTAAAAAGTCTCAGGTAAAAAAAGCTGTTGTCAAAAAAAAGGAAGAAGTAAAAGAAGCGAAAGAAGTAAAAGTTGAAACCGGGAAAAAGAAGACTTCCGGTAAATATTTTTATGGCGTCGGAAGAAGAAAAACTTCAGTCGCTCAAATCAGACTTTATGAAAATGACAAGGCTGTTGATTCTGATTTGGTTATAAACGGAAAAGAAATGAAATCTTATTTTCCATCTTTGGCGCAACAAAATTCTCTCGTTGCTCCGTTGAAAGAATCCGGAATGTATGGAAAATTTTCTATGACAGTTGTTGTTAAGGGAGGAGGGATTACCGGACAAGTTGAAGCGGTGCAGTTGGGAATAGCCAGAGCTTTGGTTGAATTCGATGAAGCTCTTAAAAAAGTTCTTAGAACTAACGGTTTTCTTACTAGAGATTCCAGAAAAGTCGAAAGAAAGAAACCGGGACTCAAAAAAGCCAGAAGAGCTCCACAGTGGGCGAAACGATAAAAAAGAAATACTCCGAAAGGAGTATTTTTTTTGAGTTTCGACTACTGTGGAGAAAAGGGGGTCGGGGAAAAGAATTTTCCCCGTGGCGGAAATACTAAAACCGAGGGGTTTTAGGGAGCGAAGCGACTCCTCATTGGGCGAAACGATAAAAATTGCAAGACACCCGCAAGGGTGTCTTTTACGTTTTGCACACTGTGGCGGGAAAGGGTCGGAAAACGGTAGTTTTCCGTTGGAGGAAAGTATTGAAAACCGTGGGTTTTCAAGGAATAAAGCATTTTGTTTCTAAAATGCTTTATGACCCATAAGTGGGCGAAACGATAAACCACCCGCGTCAGCGGGTCTGTGCATTTAAAGCGTTAGCCTTTGAAATATAACTAAAATATGTTTGACATCACAAAAAAACAATAACCATCTACATTCTAAAAATTAAATATTTTTTAAATACTACATACTAACTTTTCTTGGCAACAAGAAAAGTTACAAAACCTGCCTGCCGGCAGGCAGGCGCGCTTTGCAATGTTCGGAACAAGATGCAAAATTCTCCAACCTATTCAAGCCGGCGTTAGCCGGTAGTTTTTATTGTCGAGCGAGTGATGACAACAAGAAGGTAAATACCGCTTATTTAGAATATTATAGACCCAATATACCGGTTTTCTCGGGGAATTGTATGGATTGAAGAATGGATGTTTTTTCGTTAACAGTATCGGTGAAATAGATTTTATCTTCTGAAAAATTATCGACAACTTTCGATTTTTCCTGAGAAAGAGAGGCGATATCAAAAATATTGTTATTGTCACGTTGATCAAGTTCGACCAGTTTTATTTTTTTACTTACGGAAAATATGACGTGTTCATAGTCATCGCTCCATTGGACATTATTGATCGGTTGGGAATAACGGGTAACGGAAAGCGTTTCGTTTTCATTGCGATAAGGTTGTGTTTCCCAGTTTCGGGTGAAATATGCATAAATTTCCCTGTTGTTCCAAAAGAGCATTTTTTTGCCGTCATTGGAAAATTGCAGCCCGGCGGCATCGTCCAAAAGTTTTTCGAAATATTCGTCTTTCTCTCCTTTATTAAAGATGAAGAGTTGGTTGCTCTTATTGCGCATAGCTATTTTTTCTTTGTCATATACGATAATACGGTAAGAACTGTCGGCCATTTCGGAAGGAGCGGAGGTGGTTATTTGAAGCGGCTCCATTGTTCCGTCGAGATTGGTTTGGAATATGATTCCATTAGGTAATTGGAAATAATAAATGAATTTTCCTGAAATATCATAACTGGAAATTTGTTTGGCTATAACTTTTTTCTTTTCCGGATCGCTTATGTCAAGTCGATAGAGATCTCTTTTTGACATATAATATATGACGTTTTTATTTTCACTGTCCCATCTGACGTTTGAAATCTTGCTTGTTTGAGCCAAATTTGTGAGGTCAAAAATTTCTTTTGTTTTCAGGTCAACAATGATGTAGTTTTTGTCAGAATTGTCTTGAACGGGGATTATGATTCTTTCAGAACGTGGCGACCATTCTATGTTTTCTTGGTCGTCTTTTGTGAAAGAATATTTTTCGGAAGAAAATATTTCTTGACTGGAATTTCCGTTAATATCGATAATGTTTATTTCAAGACGACCGTCTTGGTTGCGTACGGCGGCGATAAGTTTTTCAGTGGGAGCGATGAAAAAATTATCTATTTTTTCCAAGTCATAATTTGAGCGTTCATAATCCGTTCGGGTTAAAAGCACATTCCAAAATTCCGTCGATATTCCGCTTCGAATGGTGATTTTTTTGAACCAGGTGTTGAATCCCGGGGCGGTTACCTTGACTATATATTCGTCCGGTCTGACCCTGTTTATGTGAAATGAATTGTTTATGCGGCTTAGTTTTTTTGTCGCACTCATTCCGTTTATTTCGACATCTATATTCTGCGGATTGGATTTTATGGTTATTGATCCGGCGTGGACGAAAATCCCCCGTTCGGTATTGAAAGTGTATCCGAAAGAATATAATATTAGAAAAGACGATGTTGCGAAAAACATCGCTACCAGGGTCCAAAAAAAGGCGGATTTGAATTTTTTATTAGCGATGTCTAACATAAATGAGTTTTTGTTATAGCGGGCATTTCAATCGTAAGAATAAAACAAAAAAGGCTTTTTGTCCAGATATCAGGCTGTTTATTTTTTGCTGTTGCATAATTTTATTATCAGGAATAAAATCAAAGTTATGAATGACGTATTGGAAAAATTTATGCAATCCAGCCTTGCCGCCGAACTGTCGGCGATCGGAGCAGTTCTCTTGATGATAAGTGCCGGTTTTTGGATTTTGATCGGTCGGTTCCGGCTGCATAACGCTCTTATTAATATTTATATTTCTTTTGCGGTTTTGCAGGTGGCTTATGACGAAGTGTTGGTTTTTGGAAAATTTATGCCACTTTTGTTGTTTCTTATTTTGGTTGTTTTTTTGACGCTGGTGGATAGTAATCTTTTTGATATTCATTTTTCCGGCGCGGGATTGGCGATTTGGCAGGTGATACTGCTGAGTTTTCTGGAGGCCGGATTGTTGGTAAGCATCGTTTCATCCCTGGTTCCTCAAAAGCAAATGTTAAAATATATTTCCGCAAATTCTTTGGAATATTTCGTTTCTCCTTGGGCGGGAATATTTTGGATGGTGGTTCCCATTTTGTTTCTTGCTATGGTAGGGAGAAGAGGAAAGTGATGAAAAAAACAAAAAATCTTCCCAAATAAAAAGGAAGATTCTTTGTTTTTTTGTGCGTCGTGAGGGATTCTCCTTCGGACCTGGGCGCTAAAAAAGTGAAGTCGTTCACTTTTTCCGGGCGCGTCCTTCGAATCCATTTTAACATGAAAACATCAAAAGACCCTTACGGGGTCTTTTGAAAGTGTGTGCGTCGTGAGGGATTCGAACCCCCGACCATCGGCTTAAAAGGCCGTTGCTCTACCAACTGAGCTAACGACGCGCTTAAATTTGGCAATAATAAAATTATACCGCAAAGAATATAATAGTCAATACTTTGTATGTGGAAAAAGTATACGGGAAAATTTAGCTTGACTTTTTCTTTAAAATATGATATAATTAAAAGAATAATAGCTTGATGAATGGGCATTTTCGCGAACGCGAATCGGTGCCCCTTTTAAATTTCTCTAAAAATATTGTCCAAAGGATTTTTTTGAAAAATTGTGCTATACTGTCCCAAGGAATTAAAATCAAAAAACAATGAAAAAAATATTACTTTTTGCGAGCTTGATTTTTGCGACATTTTTTCTTTCCGGATGTAGTCTGGGAACAGGTCTTGGTCAAACTACCGCAAATCCGATGACGAAAGCGACGGTTATCAAAACGGCGGATGGAGGAACGGCTTGGGAAGCGAAGATAAAAATGGATGACAAAAAAGACATTTCTTCAATCAATGTTCTTTCGGTGGCCGTTGATCCTTTTGATGAAAATACGATATATCTGGGTTCGGAAAAAAACGGGATTTTCGTTTCTCACGATGGAGCAGAAACGTGGGAGCAAATGAATTTTCCCGAGAAGGTTTATGGTTTGGCATTGGATCATTCCATACCGGACGTTATTTATGCCAGTGGGGTCTTTAAAGACAGAGCAAAGATATTCAAAAAAATAGGCAAAGGAAGCGAATGGAAAGAAATTTATACTGAACCTTCGGACGGAACGATTATTTCGTCTTTGGCGATAGATAAATTCAACGCTAACATTTTATATGCCGGAACCAGTCAAGGGGTAATTTTCAAAACAACCGATGGCGGAAGCACTTGGAATAATTTATATAAAGCCGACGCTCCGGTAACATCGATAGCTTTCGACAGTTCCAATTCGACTATTGTGTATTTCGGGGTTTTTCAAAGAGGACTTTTGAGGACTTCCAATGGAGGATCACAAGTAGAGAACATCACGCATATTCTTTCCGGATTGGGCGGAAATCAAAACGTGTTTTCCGTGGTTGCCGATCCGCGTGTTTCCGGAACGGTCTATGTCGGTCTTAGCAATGGAATCTCCAAGAGTGTTGATGGAGGAGCGACCTGGACTGAAATCAATGTGTTGGGAAGTTCCAAAAATTTCCCAGCCAGAGTTATCGCTGTGAACCCGCAAAACTCCAAGGAGATTGTATATGTGGCCGGAAAAGCGATATATAAATCCGTTGACGGAGGAAGCCAGTGGGCGACTTTTCAATTGGATGCGCCAAAGGATATTAGCGGAATAGTTTACAATAAAAATAATCCCTCTATAATATATGCAGGCTTGAGAAATTTTTAGGACAATTAATTCGTTAAAATTTCAGCCATAGGCTGATCCGCCTTTGGCGGAAAAATAATTGGAATATGTATAACGAGGTTATTTCTGAAAAAAGAAAAGATTTGGACAAAGCGATTGAACATTTTCAATTCGAATTGGGAAAATTGCGCACCGGAAGAGCGACGCCTTCATTGGTGGAAGATATGATGGTTGATTATTATGGAAGCAGAACTTCGCTTAAGCAGATCGCTTCGATAAACGCGCCGGAACCGAGACAAATCACGATTCAGCCTTGGGACAGAGGAGCTATCGGACCTATTGAAAACGCGATTAGGGAATCCGGTCTTGGAATCAATCCGGTCAATGACGGGATTTTGATCAGACTTATTATTCCGGCTTTGACTGAAGAAAGAAGAAAGGAATTGGTTAAGGTTTTGAACGGGAAAGCGGAAGAATGCAGAATCGCCTTGCGTAATGTTCGAGAGGATGTTTTGAAAGAAGTTCAAGCAATGGAAAAAGATGGGAAGATTTCCGAGGATGATAAATTTCGCGCCAAAGAAAAAATTCAAGGAGCAATAGACGAATATAACAAAAAAACGGAAGAAATCAGGGAAAAGAAAGAGAAAGATATAATGACTGTGTAAAATAATTTAACAATAATCAATGATCAATTTTCATTAAATTGTCAAATTTTAAAATTGAAAATTTATTGTAAATTGTAAGTTGTGAATTGAAAATTGAAAAATAATGGCAATATTGATATTCATTCTTATTTTAGGTGTTCTGGTGCTGATCCACGAATTGGGACATTTTATCGTGGCCAGAAGAAACGGAATTACCGCCCACGAGTTTGGTTTTGGTTTTCCGCCAAGAATTTTCGGAGTATATAAAAATAATGAAGGCAAATGGCATTTTGTCCGTGGTAATAGCGACGTGGAGACGAAAAACACAGTTTATTCTTTTAATTGGTTTCCGATAGGTGGGTTCGTTAAAATCAAAGGGGAAGACGGCTCGAAAAAGGACGATAAAGACAGTTTTGCTGGAAAATCCGCGTGGACAAGAATAAAAGTGTTGTTGGCAGGAGTGATTATGAACTTCGTGTTGGCGTGGGTTCTTTTTTCGGCGGGTTTTATGATCGGGACATATCAGGAAGTTGTTGATGAAGATGTTGCCGGTTCCAAGATAATGATAAGCATGGTTGCGGAAAATTCTCCGGCTCAGCAAATGGGAATAAGAATGGGCGACGAATTGGTTTCCGGAAAAAACAACGAAACAATTATTTTTGAGAGCGTAAAGAATGTCCAGGATTTCATCGGGGAGAATAAGGATAATGAAATAACGCTTGAGATTAAGCGCGGTGATGACTCTTTGGAGCTTAAAGGCATTCCCGAATCGGAAACGGAAGAAGGCAGGGGTCTTTTAGGAATCGGACTTGCGCAAGTGAAAACCGTGAGATATTCGTTTTTTCAGGCATTATATTACGGTCTTTTGGAAATGAAAAACGTTTTCATTTTGATGATGTTGACAATCAGGGAACTTTTCGTTGGAAAGACGGGCGGAGTGGACGTGACCGGAATAATCGGAATAGCTGTTTATACCGGACAAGTGATACCGCTGGGGATCGTTCAAATAATCAGATTTGCGGCGATACTTAGCATTAACCTGGGAATAATCAACGCTTTGCCGTTTCCCGCTTTGGATGGAGGTCGGGTATTGTTTGTGTTGTTGGAAAAAATCAAAGGCTCTCCGGTGAGTGAAAAAGTCGAACGGACGTTTCACACTATAGGGTTTATGCTACTGATAGCCTTGATGGTAGTGGTAACATTCAAGGATTTTATCCGGTTCGAGATAGTGGATAAAATAAAAGGCATTTTTTAGGGGTTGACATAATGATATTTTTTGGTAATATGGGTCGTATTGAGCGCGTGTTTTTCATGGGCTCTGCCGCTTTTGACGGCGGCTTTTTTTAAATAGATTAAAAAGAAAAAAATGGTAAGATTGATCACAAAAGAAGGATTGAAAAAACTTCAAGATGAATTGGATGAAAGAAAAACTACTCTTAGACACTCGATATCTCAAGCGATAAAAGAAGCGAAGGAACAGGGAGATCTTAGCGAAAACGCCGAATACGCCGAGGCTAAGTCTCAGCAAAATGAAAACGAATCCAGAATTGCGGAATTGGAAATGATTTTGAAAGATTCGCAGGTTGTTGAAAAAGGGAAAGCGAACGGACATGTACAAATAGGAAGCATTGTCGGGGTGGAATTTAACGGGCGAAAAATGGATTTCAATATCGTCGGTTCCAATGAAGCCGATCCTGCCAATTTCAAGATTTCCAATGAATCTCCATTGGGAAAATCATTTATGGGCAAGAAAAAAGGTGATTTCGTGGAAGTGGCGACGCCGGGCGGTATCGTCAAGTATGAAATTTTGCAAGTGAAGTAATTTGAAAAAAGGAGGTGAAAAAGCAATGCAAAAGCAGTGGGTATCCAATAGCGGATGGGTTATTCTTCTGGGAAAAAAGGCTTATCAGCGAGCTTCGTCTCAGGGAGGAGCTGTGAGAAAAACCGAAGAGACTTGTCCCGAGTGTGGCAAGGGAAGGCTGATTTATTGTCAAATTTTCACTTGAGGGAGACTTAAAGAACATCGCAGTTGCGATGCGGAAGAGTGCATATTTGAAGAGAAAAACCGCGGATGCGGGTGTTGATTTTTTGGACGGAGGCGTCGAAACAGGCGCCTTCGTTTTTTTATTGCCATAAAAGCGGAAAAGTTGTAATATTAAAGCGCAAGAAAAGCGTTAATCAATATTTATAAACATTGTGATTCACATTTCGTGATTCATATTTTATGATTTTATGCGAGAAGATATAATTCAAGTGAAGTTGGAAAAATTGGAAAAAGTCAGGCAATTCGGGATGGATCCGTATCCGGAAAAATCCGAACGTGATTTTTCAAATTCCTACGCGTTGGAAAAATTCGATGAATTAGGAGAAAAAAAAATCACTTTAGTGGGTCGCGTTCGTTCAATGCGTCCGATGGGTGGTAGCGCTTTTGCTAGCATCGAAGATGAGACTGGAAAAATCCAACTTTTTCTCAATAAAGGGAATATGGCTGAAGATTTGTTCAAGCTTTTTGTGAAAGCCGTTGATTTGGGAGATTTCGTGCAAGTCAGTGGAGAATTATTCAAAACAAAAACTGAAGAAAAATCACTCAAAGTGACGGATTGGAAAATGCTTTCCAAAAATATTCGTCCGATTCCGACCGAACATTTCGGAATTAAAGACGAAGAAGAATTGCTCAGAAAAAGATATTTGGATCTGATGACTAATCCGGAAACGCAAGAACTTTTCCGCAAAAAAAATGTTTTTTGGCAGACGGTGAGAAACTTTTTGACTAATGAAGGATTTTTGGAAGTGCAGAATCCGGTTTTCGAACACACCACCGGAGGAGCTGATGCTGAGCCGTTCGTGACCCATCACAATGCGTTGGATCAGGATTTCTATATGCGCATCTCATTGGAACTTCCATTAAAAAGACTTTTGGTGGGAGGATATGAAAAAGTTTTTGAGATTGGACGGGTCTTTCGTAATGAAGGAATTGACAGACATCATTTGCAGGAATATGACAGTATGGAATTTTATTGGGCATATGGCGATCTTCAAAGGGGAATGGAGCTTTCGGAAAAACTGTACAAAGAAATTGCATTCAATGTGCTGGGAAAATATGAACACGAATACGAAGGCAATATCATCAATTGGGATGTTAAATTTCCAGTGGTTGATTTTTTCGACGCTTTCAAGAAAGAAACTGGCATTGATCTTTCGACCGACGTGACAACTGAAGACTTGATGAAAAAAGCGGACGAGTTGGGAATTAAATATGAAAAAAAATATGGCAAAGGACGAATGATCGACACGGTGTACAAAAAAACTGTCAGACAAAAAATGATCCAGCCGTGTTTTCTGGTCGGTCATCCGATTGAAGTTTCGCCTTTGGCGAAAAAAGATCCGGCAAATCCGAAAAAGGTTTTGCGATTCCAGGTCGTGGCCGGTACGGCTGAGCTTTGCAACGCATTTGCCGAGCTCAATGACCCGATTGATCAGAAAGCCCGTTTTGAAGAACAAATGAAGCTTCGCGAGGCCGGAGACGCCGAAGCGCAAATGATCGACAATGATTTCGTTGAGGCTTTGGAATATGGAATGCCACCCGCATTCGGATTTGGTCTTTCTGAACGATTGTTTTCCTTCTTGATGAATAAATCCGTCCGCGAATGTGTCATCTTCCCGGCGGTGAAATCAAAAGGTGATGTTTAATAAAATGAAGTATGAAAATCGAATACGAAGCAACTTTTATAAATATCAATAAGGATGAAATCAGGAGCAGGCTTGGAAAAATCGGAGCTGAACTTATAAAACCTGAAATTCTGATGAAGAGGGTAACTTTTAATATGCCGAAAGGACATGAGCTGGAAGAGAGTTGGGTAAGAGTTCGGGATGAAGGAGACAAGATTACATCGAGTATAAAATCTGTAATCAATGGAGATATTGAGAGTCAAAAAGAAGCAATGATTGCTGTTGATGACTTTGAAAATGCTTCGCATTTTTTGGAAATTCTGGGATGCACAAAAAAATCTTATCAAGAAACAAAACGTGAAATTTGGAAGAAGGGAGAAGTTGATATTTGCATTGATGAATGGCCATTTTTAGAGCCTTTCGTGGAAATTGAAGGACATTCAGAAAAATCAGTGAAAAATATCAGCGAACAATTGGGCTTTGAATATAAAAACGCGCTGTTTTGCGGTGTTGGACATATTTATGAAATGAAATATGGCATAAAAGAGGAAATTGTGAATCAAAAAACTCCTCTTATAACATTCGAAATGCAAAACCCATTTATCAGTTAATTTCAGGCAGAATATTATTTTTTTATCCAATTATTCCATATATCCATATAAGGAATAATTTAAAAATAAAAATTTATGGCAAAAGTGCTTGTGTATGAAGTTGACAATAAAGAAAGACAGGACTTAGTCAAAGAATTATTTTTGATTTTATCGAGCCTTAATTCTTTGGACGATGTGTTCACCTTTCTTTCTGGATTCGTAACCCCCAGCGAAGCTCTTATGTTTGGCAGGCGTATTCAAGTGGCAAAATCACTTATATCAGGAAGTACACACGATGAAATTCGTAAAAAGTTGAAAGTTAGTTATCAAACAATAACAAAAATAGAACATTGGTTGAAAGCCGATGAAGGCAGGCACTTGTTTATAAAAAGAAAAATCGGAAGTTCTGCGTCTAATAAAAAAAGAAAGAAAGCCGACGGGGAATATTCAATGTTGAATAAATATGCTAAGCACCAACTCTGGAAAGAGTTACTTGGTTAGTTAATCTCGTTATTCCATATATCCATATAAGGAATAACGAGATTAATTATGGGGTGTTGGGTGGATTGTTTTTTAATTTTTTTCGCAGTAGATTTTATGAAAAAAGTGATGGTATTTGGTACGTTTGATATTTTCCATCCTGGTCATCGGGATTTTTTGAAGCAAGCCCGCAAGCACGGGGATTATCTGGTTGTTGTGGTAGCGCGGGACAAAACAGTCGAAGCTGTCAAGAAACAAGAAACAAGAAACAATGAACAAATAAGAAAGAAGGTGATTCAAGAAAGCGCTTTGGCAGATGAAGTTGTTTTGGGAAACTTGGAAGATAAATATGCGGTAATTGAAAAATACAAACCGGATGTGATTTGTTTGGGTTATGACCAAGAATTTTTTGTTGACGAACTTGCTCAAAAAATGAAAGAATTCGATTTGAAAAAAACAGTACTTGTAAGGCTGGAACCTTTTAGGCCTGAAAAATACAAATCATCTTTCTTTAAGTAAATGATATTCGTTACGCGTTGTATTTTTTGGAAACTTCGTTTAAAAACAATTTCACGTCATCAAACATTTTTCTGATATTTTCCAGATATTCGAAATCCGGATGTGATCGATCGTGATGCATCACCATATTCAAATCTTCTTTTTCGAGTTTTTGCATATTGTCTTTTATCCAGAGGTAGGTGATATATTCATTGACGGCTCCTCTTCTGGCGTCATCCATCATAAACGCCATAACTTTGATGCGTGGTTTTTGTGGATGATAGGGGCGTTCGTTTCTCAGGGCGCTGCGAATATCAGCCAGGTGGATTAAGTCCGAGGCTATTGTATCGTTGATATCGGTGTATGAATGGTTATTCGCGCAACACGAACAACCGTTTAGTTTGTAGTTGTGATGGTTTCCCGCCAAATATGCTTCCCTTGGGTAGCCGGAAATCGATAATATTTTTTCGGATTCTTCTTCGTGTATCTTCATTATATCCACCAAGGAGGCATCAATCGGTAAGTTTCTTTTTTTTAGTTCTCGAAGTTGTTCCTTGGAAAAAATCCTTTTTACGGGAACGAATTTGGCGGCGCGAATCCTTTTTTGTAAAATAAAATCCATCACTGCTTCCGGATCACGTTGTAATTTTTCGGATATTGGCAGTTGATATTTTTTTATAATCTTTCGTTTTTCGCTTTCCGGAAGTTGGATGAAGGCTTGCGCCCAATGTTGATCGGTAAAATGACTGTTGAGCAGGAATTTGGGAACGGCTATTTTTCCGATATCGTGAAAAAGAGTGGCGCGCAAAAAGCACTCGATATCGGTTTTTTCTTTGGAAAGCATATCAAGAAAGGTCAGTCCGTTTTCCAGCGGTCTTTCAATTTTTTTTATTATTGTGAAAAGGGTATCCAATGAATGTTCGAATGTTTGCATATCAAAAAGTTCCAAAACGGTGAGTAACTCCCAATCGATGCGGTTGAGAAAATTTATACGTGAAAATTTTTCGCCGTGCTGTAATTTTACGCGACGTATTTCTTTTCCCAAAAGATTTTTTTTATTCAGGTCGATGATTATTTTTTGGAAGTCGCCTTGTTCACAAATCTTACGGGCGATTTTTTCGTTGTCGTGGTCGGAAAACTTCCCCCTGTCGCGTTTGGAGAAAAAAGATTTGTCGTTATTTTTTAATCCATTTAAAAGCATTTGTTTATGGATATTATCAAGAAATACCGGCAAATGAAATTCCGTGTGCGGTATTGATTAATAATATATCCGGACTTGATAAATATTTCAAAAAGACAGGCCTCCGGGACCCGGCAGTCCTTGCATTTGACCTTGTTTAACGCTAAAATCCAAGTACGGATTAAAAATAATGATTTTGAATTATGTTGGACATCAAATTTATTAAAGAGAGTGTCGAAGCGGTAAAAAAGAACTGCGTTAATCGTGGAGTGAAATGCGATGTTGATAGATTGCTTGTTTTGGACAGAGAACGGGTCAAATTATTGCAGGAAGTCGAGGAGCTCAAATCAATAAAAAACTCCTTGAACGATTTGATGAAATCCGCCACCAATCAAAACGAACGCAAAGAAATAGTCGAAAGGGGCAAGGAGATAAAAACCAAACTTGAAATCAAAGAGCCGGAACTTAAGAAAATAAAAGATGAGTTGGACATTTTGCTTATGGCGGTTCCGAATATGACTCATCCAGATTCTCCGATCGGAAAAACAGATGAGGAAAACAAGGAAATCGCGGTTTATGGCGAAATTCCGAAATTTTCTTTTTCCGCCAAAACGCATGAACGGATTATGGAAGATTTGGATTTGGCGGATTTTGAAAGGGCATCCAAAGTTTCCGGATCAAAGTTTTATTATTTGAAAAACGAGGGAGCGCTTTTGGAATTGGCATTGGTGAATTTTGCGATGGAAAAACTGGTTTCCAGAGGATTTGTGCCGGTAATCACTCCTGATCTTGCCAGAAACAAAATATTGGAAGGAATCGGATTTAATCCGCGCGGCGAAGAATCGCAAATTTATAACATTGAAAATACTGATTTGAGTCTAGTGGGAACGGCGGAGATAACAATGGGAGGGTATCATTCAGGAGAAGTGTTTGCTGAAAAAGATTTGCCGAAAAAATACGTCGCTCTTTCTCATTGTTTCCGCACGGAAGCCGGAGCTTATGGAAGGCATAGCAGCGGGTTGTATCGAGTGCATCAATTTACCAAAGTGGAAATGTTCGCTTATGCTAAGCCGGAAGAGTCGGAAGCGATTCACGAGGAATTTAAAAATATCGAAATAGAAATATTTCAGGATTTGGGAATACCGTTTCGCGTGGTGGACATTTGCACCGGGGATTTGGGCGGACCGGCGTATCGTAAATATGATTTGGAAGCGTATATGGTCTCCAAAAACGGTTGGGGCGAGGTGACTTCGACTTCGAACACGACCGATTATCAAGCCAGAAGATTGAATGTCAAAGTGCAAAGAGCTGATGGAAGCAGGGAATACGCGCATCTGCTTAACGGCACGGCAATTGCGGTTTCGCGCGCTCTTATCGCCGTGATTGAAAACTATCAACAAGAAGACGGTTCGGTTGTCGTTCCGGAAGTTTTGAGAAAATGGATGCCGGGAGGAATTTCAATTATTTCTTCGAAAAAATGATAAAAAAGTTTTTTTATTGTCGAACGAAGCGAGCGACGAAAAGAAAACAAGTTTTATTTTCCGAGCGAGTGATGACAACAAGAAGGTAAATACCGATTATTGAATTCTGGAAAGAAATTGAAGTTTTGTTTGCAAACTTATTTTACCTGCAGAGATAAGCTTGTCTAAATATTTTTCAAAAGTAATCATCCCTTCAGCTATGCTAGTGGCGATGGTATTGTTTAGTTGATAGATATCTCCTCTTGCCACGGCATTTTTGATGGCATGATTAACATGCATAAATTCAAAAACCGCAGTTTGATTATTTTGCGTAGTTTCTATTAAGCGTTGATTGAGAATTCCGAGCAATGATTCGCTTAGTTGAGTTAAAATCAATTCGTGATGTTCGTGAGGGAAAACCCCCAAGAATTCTGTGAATGGTTTGAGGAGCGTTAGGCGCATGAGTGGTGGAAATTACTAAATGTCCAGTGCTGCATAGCCTCATGACTGACTCGATTGTTTCGCGATCACGCATCTCTCCTAAAACAACAATAAAATATTCCAGCAGTTGAAATAATCGCGCCTAAAATAATACGGATTGTTCTATCTGCTTTTCCAACATTGCATTTCATATTGTCCACCTCCTTTTCATTGCGATTTTGTGTTAAAATATTATGCAGGGAATAGATAGTCGCTTATTATTGATGGATTATTTAAAAATAGGAGAATAGAAAAACTTATTCATTAACTTTTAAGCATATGAGATTTTTTAATTTGGAGGGCATTGATAAAAAAATAACCCAAAAAAAGGAAATTGGCAATATTGAAAAGAATCCGTCAGGAAGGTTAAGCGAAAAAGAGGCTGTTTTGTATCAAGCGTTGGCAACTGAATCACAAGGTATAGAATTTAGCGATAAGGCAGATGAAAAATTTTATGAAGAAGCGGAGATATTAATTGAAAAAATTAAGAGCAAGGGATTTGATATTGATGGAGTTGATATATCGAAAATTGATTTCAGTAATTTGGATGATTGTGAAATGCTGAGTGGAAAAATAGAGAAAATTATTATGCAATTGTGTTTAGCGTCTGGTGATAAAAAGATATCTGAAAAAATTAATTCAACTATCAAATACAGTGGCATAAAAAAAATCGTCTTATTATTATCTGTTTTCTTTATTTTGTCAGCAGAAGCCGTGGAGGCTGCTGGGAATAAAAATAATGGTAATTTTTCAAAACAATCCCAAGAAATTGAAGTGGTTGAACGTAAAATTTTTAATATCGAAAATTCTGTACTGATATTCAAATATGATAATAAAAAAAATCCAATAGGAATAGAAACCTCCACGAATTGGGTACCTTCGAAAATTGAGGACAGTATCAGACTGGAAAGGCTTGCACGAAGTCTTTTGGTAGAAAATTACAGGATGATATTGAGGGGATCGGGAAGGTTGTATTGGGATTTTGATGAAAGAGTGTTGATGATAACTTGTAAGGACATAGTGTTTAATTCAATTTATAGGAAGGAGCTTATTAGGCGTGGAGCAAAAGCAGAGGCAGATTTTATTGAAAAAATAATTCTTCAGGAGGTGTCGCACGAAGAACAAATTCTTGGGATTGAAATATTTAACAAACAAGTATTGGAAAAAATTATGAAATTGCAATGATAAAAATTAGAAAATATGAAGCAGTGTATAATTAGCGTCGTTTGAAAATAATTTATGAAAAAAAATAAATTCCCGGATGGATTTTTATGGGGAGCGTCAACTTCCTCGCATCAAGTTGAAGGCGGAACAAAAAACAATTGGAGCGAGTGGGAATTGAAAAATGCCGAGCGCCTGGCAAATGAAGCAAAGAAAAAATGGCAACCTTGGCAACAAGAAAAGTTTCCAGAAATGTTCAAAAAAGAAAACTACATTTCCGGAAAAGCTTGTGACCACTATAATCGCTTCGAGCAAGATTTTGATATCGCCAAAAATTTGGGGCACAACGCGCATCGTTTTTCCATCGAATGGTCGCGCATTGAACCGGAGGAGGGAAAATTTGATGAAAAAGAAATAGAACATTATCGGAAAGTCCTGATTGCGCTTCGCGAAAGGGGAATGGAACCGTTTGTGACGCTTTGGCATTGGACGCATCCGATTTGGGTGGAAGAATTTGGTGGACCGACAAACCCGAAGTTTGCTGATTGTTTCGCGCGTTATGCAAAAGTTGTGGCGAAAAACTTTGGAGACTTGGTGAAATTTTGGGTAACAATAAACGAGCCGATGTCGGTTATTCCTAATTGTTATTTGATGGGAATTTGGCCACCGCAAATAAAAAATCCACTTGTCGCTTTGCGTGTATATCACAACTTGGCTTCGGCGCATAATAAAGCGTATGATGTTTTGCATGAGACAAATCAAGATGCTCAAGTGGGATTTGCTAATATTGTTGCGTATTTTGAACCGCATAATAAAAAATCGCTATTGGATGTTTTGGTTGTGAAGATTGCTGAATATTTCAGCAATAAAAAATTTCTTAATCTAACAAAAAGGCATAATGATTTTTTGGCATTGCAATATTATTTTCATTATAAATTGTCTTTTTTTGGCGGAAAGAAAAATAAAAATGATTCAGTGAATGATCTTGGTTGGGAGATATATCAAGAAGGATTGTATCATTTGCTCAAATGGATGGATAAATATAATATGCCGATATATATCACAGAAAATGGTTTGGCAGATGCGCGAGATGAAAAACGAAACAAGTTGATTCGTGATGGACTTTTTTGGATTCACAAATCAATTTCTGAAGATGTGGACGTGCGTGGATATTTTTATTGGTCACTTTTGGATAATTTCGAATGGGACAAGGGATATTGGCCGAGATTCGGGTTGGTGGAAGTTGATTTTGAAACACAAGAAAGAAAAATGCGTCCGAGCGCTTTGGAATACGCCAAGATTTGCAAGAGTAACGAGCTGGAGATTGGGGAATAAAATAAGCCTTTTTGTGGGTATTTCCGGGTAAATTTGAGATACCGTCGTTAAAGGCTTGACAGGTTTTTTTACTTCATATATACTCAAAAAGCGGTTTAAAAAGTAGTAGTAATTTACTAGAAAAAAACCAAGGAAAAACTTAAGATTATTGAAAACTCGGGCGATGGAAAATACATCCCTACGCGTATTGAAAAAATATGCCTGCGGATGTGTTTTTTATACTCTCCAGATTTTGTTCTGGAAAAGTAAGAAATGTGAACTTTTAAAAATGAATTAAAGACAATCGCAATTTATTGCGGTTAGTCCTTTTAGCTCGCCGAAGCTCTTCGGAGCGGAGGCGGCTTACAGTTATTAATTTAACTGGTGTTTTTCTGAGCTTATACGTTTTCTCATCTTTTCCGTTTTAATAAAAGATGATACCTGATTCATAAATTTATTTATGAAATCTATTTTATTGAGAGTTTGATCCTGGCTCAGGACGAACGCTGGCGGCGTGGATAAGGCATGCAAGTCGAATGTGTGTCTCACTTTGTTCGACACACATCGCAGACCAACGCGGACTAAACACGGACCCATGCGGAATTTTCTGCATAAGTCTGCGTAAAGTCTGTATAAGTCTGTGAGTGTGGTGAGTGAAGCGAGACACACATGGCAAACGGGTTAGTAATGCATAGGAATTTTCCCTGAAGTCGCGAATAATCCGGAGAAATCCGGAATAATACGCGATGTGCTCTACGGAGTAAAGATTTATCGCTTCAGGAGAAGCCTATGTCCTATCAGCTTGTTGGTGAGGTAATGGCTCACCAAGGCTATGACGGGTAGGGGGCGTGAGAGCGTGGCCCCCAACATTGGGACTGAGACACTGCCCAAACACCTACGGGTGGCTGCAGTCGAGAATATTCCACAATGGACGAAAGTCTGATGGAGCGACGCCGCGTGCAGGATGAAGGTTTTCGGATTGTAAACTGCTTTTGTATGGGAAGAATTTCGATGACGGTACCATACGAATAAGAGGTTACTAACTCTGTGCCAGCAGTAGCGGTAATACAGAGACCTCAAGCGTTGTCCGGATTTATTGGGCGTAAAGCGCAGGTAGGCGGACATATTAGTCAGATGTCAAATCCTCCGACTCAATCGGAGAACTGCATTTGAAACGGTATGTCTAGAGAGCGTGAGAGACCACTGGAACTTATGGTGTAGCAGTGAAATGCGTTGATATCATAAGGAACACCAAAGGCGAAGGCATGTGGTTGGCACGTTTCTGACGCTGAGCTGCGAAAGCGTGGGTAGCGAATGGGATTAGATACCCCAGTAGTCCACGCTGTAAACGATGCATACTAGGCATCGGGAGTATCGACCCTCTCGGTGTCGTAGCTAACGCGTTAAGTATGCCGCCTGGGAAGTACGGCCGCAAGGCTAAAACTCAAAGGAATAGACGGGGATCCGCACAAGTGGAGGATCATGTGGTTCAATTCGACGATAAGCGAGAAACCTCACCAGGGCTTGAAACTAAGCTGCAAGGCCAAGAAATTGGTCCGCCTTCGAGGGTGCTTAGCAGGTGCTGCATGGTTGTCGTCAGCTCGTGTCGTAAGATGTTCCGTTAAGTCGGGAAACGAGCGCAACCCCTGTCGTGTGTTATATATGTCACACGAAACTGCCCAGACTTCTGAGCGTTTACTTCGTAAACACCCATAATGCAAAAGGCAAAAATCAAAATGCAAAATTATTGAGATGTCGTCGCAAAGCGACTCCATAATTTTAAATTTTGACTTTTAAATTTTAAATTTTATGAGCGAGCGAAGCTAAGCGAATGGGAGTCTGGGAGGAAGGAGGGGATGACGTCAAATCAGCATGGCCCTTTGACGCCCTGGGCGACACACGTGATACAATGGCCGGTACAGAGGGTTGCCAAGTCGCGAGACGGAGCTAATCCCAAAAAGCCGGCCCCAGTTCGGATAGGAGTCTGCAACTCGACTCCTTGAAGCCGGATTCACTAGTAATCGGAGATCAGAACGCTCCGGTGAATACGTTCTCGGATCTTGTACTCACAATAAAAGCGCCGAGCAGTTTGTTAATCTAAGGAGTTAAAATCTCCTCCTCCGATCCGTTTCGGAGCGTAGTTGAATGGTAGTCGCGTTTCGCGAGGAGCGCGGTGAAGGACCTGGAAACAAAATGTAGTCCAGCGTATAAAAAGCCGCATCGACTTCTGAATAGGTGGTGAGCAGAAGGAAGATGCATTCAATAGGCTTGTTGGAATGTATGGAACAGAATATCAAATGACCTCGGGAGATCTGGCGCTGTTTCAAATTTCATAGTAATATGAAATTGGATAATGAAACTTACGCAGCGTCAGAAGTCAGCTGAGTCATAGTAAACCAGTCTAGTCGCTCACGAGTGACGGGACTGGTCAAGGACTCACTCAAATGCATATGGAAAAAATAACATCGGATTATGTCATTGGTCTTGTGGATGGCGAGGGAAGTTTCACGTGTTATGTGAAAGATCCTGATAGTCAAAAACAAGTTAAGCGAAGAACAAAAGTTGAGCCGAGATTTTTTCTGAAACTCATTGAGAAAGATAAAGAGATTCTCGATGAACTCAAGAATTTTTTCGGATGCGGCAATGTGTATTTTCAAAAAGACACGCGCGTCAATCATCAGCATTGTTATCGCTATGAAGTTTCCAATAGGCAGGATTTGAAGAATGTTATCATTCCGTTTTTCAAAAGTAATTCTTTGAGATTACGCTCAAAGAATGGTGACTTTGAAATTTTTTGCAAGATTTTTGAGATGATTATGAACAATGAACATTTCACTGATCCAGGTTTGCGAAGGATATTCGCACTTAAGCAAAAAATGCACTGAGCTCGCGTAGTGCGGGAAATCCGCATGCTACGTGGGGACATCAATTCGTAGTTTCACGAAGATAATCGCCCGTCACACCAAGAGAGTCGGTAACACCCGAAGGCCCCGGGTTAAATCGGGGACAACGGTGGGATCGATAATAAGGGTGAAGTCGTAACAAGGCATCCGTAGCGGAAGCTGTGGATGGATCACCTCCTTTCTAGGGAGTTACGGTGAACACTTGGATTTATCCAAGTATAAACCTATACGGTCGTTTGTCCCGTCACTCACGAGTGACAGGATAAAATCTTGTTTACCTAAGGGTAAGCAAAAACTCAGATAACAACACAGAGGACTAACCACAAGAGATTGGGATTATTATCTTTCTTTTGAAAGATTGTCGTTTCATCTTGCTGTATGTAAAAACACCTATCCAAGGGTGTTTTTTGCGTTTTCTGCTCAGATTCTTGAAGTCTATATTTCATAAATCGAATGTCTGTCTTTTTTGATTGAAAAATGCTACTATATTGTTATAAGAAAATATAAAAACTAAGAAATATGTATTTTTCAGAAACTTTCATAAGAAGAATTTACAGCATCGGTTTCTTGCTTGTAATTATTTTACTTTTACTTGACCTCTTGGCTTACTTTTATTATCCCAAGACCGTTTTTGGCGACATATTCATGGCGACCAGGGAGCAGACGCCCCTGACCTGGATCAGCTCCCTCTCATTGCTTTTTATCGCTCTTTCTTCTTTCAGTGTTTATCTCCAGAAAAAACAAAAAGTATGGTATTTTCTGGCAATCATCTTTTTCTTTTTCAGTATGGATGATGCCACATATTTTCACGAGCGTGTCAGTGGTTTTTTTGTAGACAACACTTCTATCTTAAGTTTTTTTCCTTCATATACCTGGACCATAATATATCTGCCGATGCTGGCTTTCTCTTTGGGGGCTTTCGTTTGGCTTTCTTGGAAAGACGCCCTTAAAGATAACAGGAAAGCTATCATATCCGCCTTGATTGTGCTTGGTTTTGCCGTATTTTTGGACTTTTTGGACGGTTTTGTAGGGAAAAATTCAGGGATAACATTCTGTTACGAACAATATTGCAACAAGGTTGTCCTGCATCTAATGAGATTGACAGAAGAGGTTTCAGAGGTTGTGGCTCTTGGCATTTTAGGGTATACTAATATCAAGGAGCACTGCATCATCAACGAAGACTCAGTTGACTGATAATTGATTTATTATATAATAAAAGCAAGGCTTTAATTAATTAATATAAATAAAAAATATGGCTTTCAAGAAATTTAAAACAGAGAGAATGCTGTTGGCATCGGTAGCCGTTCTTTTTCTGTTTTTGTTCGCCAGTGCTTTTACCAAGGAAATCGTTGGGACAAATGTTACTTCGGCTGAAGAAGGTAGTGTGTCAAGTTCCAATGATAATGAGGATTCCCAGGATAATGAGGAGTCTGAAAATGATAATGATGAGAATTCTCAAGATGATGAGGATTCACAGGATGAAGATTATCAAGATGAAAAATCAGAACCTAGCGTTTCTTCTGCTCCGTCGGTAAAAACCACTAGAACAACAACAGGATTGAATACATCTGAACTTTCTGAAAAATCATCTGATGAAACTTCACAAAAGTCGGTTGAGACCGCAGAGGTTTCTGAAGCATCTGAACCATCAGAACCATCAGAAGTTTCCCAAGAAATTTCAGAAGAATCCATAAAATACGTTGAGGGATACGGAGAAGTTGTTTCTAAGGAAGGGAATGTGGCCTTAGTGAAGAAAGATGAAAAATTGTTCTTCCTTATTCCTGTGGAAGTAGAATCAAAAGTCACATTGGATGAACAGGGAACGGTAACTGATTCGCAGAAGAGTTTTCTGAACTGGCTTCTTTC
>Ga0172371_10000514_pt1 | contig 59921 bp, 47 predicted proteins | sample Lak12m_FD_114543 | JGI IMG/M metagenome (GOLD analysis project Ga0172371, IMG submission 114543) | Freshwater microbial communities from Kabuno Bay, South-Kivu, Congo - kab_022012_12m | ecosystem: Environmental > Aquatic > Freshwater > Lake | place: Democratic Republic of the Congo: South-Kivu... | reverse complement strand
GCAATGCACGAGGCCAGCGCGATGGGCATAGCCGATGCCCGCGCAGGCCTGCACGATCAACGGAATCGCCTCGTCAACGATGAAACGTCGGCGTTTACGCAGGACGGATTTTAGATCGGTGCCGGGCACAAGCTCCATGACGATGAACGGCTGGCCGTTGTCGAACCCAAAATCATAGACTGTGACAATGTTGGGATGTGTGAGATTGGCGACGGCGCGCGCCTCGTGACGGAACTGTTCGTCGAAATCGGCGTTGCGCGTGCGGTCATCGCGTAGGACCTTGATGGCAACGTAGCGGTCGAGCAGAATATCGCGGGCGCGAAAAACGTTCGCCATTCCGCCCGAACCAAAGCGTTCGAGCAGTTGGTAGCGATTGTTGAGCAAACGTCCTTCACCCTTTTGGAGCATCGAGGTGATTATAACATCTCGTCAGTTATAATCATTCAATGCGAAGAGGCCTTCTGCTTTACAATCCCGCCGCGGGACGCGTGCCCGTCCGACCTTTTGTGCGCGGCATCATCCGTCCATTAAATGCGGCAGGCTGGCAGGTTGAAGTGGCCGAGACGTTGAGCGGAAGTCACGCCACTCAGGTGGCGCGTCAAGCCGCGGCAGAAAAATATGATACGGTCTTCGCCATCGGCGGCGATGGGACTGTCGGGCAGGTTGCCAGCGGATTGATCAACACAGAAACAGCGCTCGCAGTTTTGCCTGCTGGAACGATGAATGTCTGGGCGATGGAATTAGGCCAGCGGACATTCGACTGGTGGCACAATCAGGCTTTGCAACAAAACGCCCGCTTACTGGCAAACGCGCCCGTCCGCCATGTGGATGTGGGTCTGTGCAACGGGCATCCGTTTTTACTTTGGGCGGGAATCGGCCTGGATGCAATGACGGTTCATGCGCTTGAGCCGCGCCCGCGTTTCGTCAAGTATGTTTCAGTCCCGCAATATTTTGCAACTACGGTTTGGAACGCCACCATCTGGCACGGCATGGATTTGCGAGTCTGGGCCGACGATCAGCGCGTCGATGGACATTTCCTGCTGGCTATCGCCACCAACATTCGACGATATGTGGGCGGCATGGCTGTCCTTTCGCCGAACGCATTTTTGGACGACGGCGAAATGGACTTGTGGCTGATGAGTGGCAATAATGTGGCCGACGCCTTCCGCCACTTCTTCGACCTGTTGGCGGGCCGCCACTTAACCAGCGAGCAGGCACGCTGTTTGCCATTCCATTCGGCACGCATAGAATCAAATACGGCTTTCTCCACCCAAATAGATGGTGAGCCGATGCTCGGCGGAGCACAAGCCGAATTTAAAATTCAGAAACAGGCCTTGAAAGTCATCATCCCGCCAAAGGCATTAGAATTGCTGAAAAACAAGGCAGATAATCTTGGATAAAATCTTTCAAAAATTCACCACAAAGTCGCCAAGACACAAAGCCACACATGTCTTTGTGATACGGCACAGACAAACATGAAACGCTTCAATAAATTTATTTCTGAAAACCCGCTGATCTTTTTATTGCTTGCCCTGCCGCTGACCCTCGCCGCGCAACTTTTGCATTGGTCGCCGATTGCGATTTTTGTTCTGGCCGCCATCGGAATCATTCCGCTGGCGTCCTACATCGGAGAAGCGACTGAAGACCTGGCCTCCTATACGGGTCCGCGCTGGGGTGCACTGCTCAACGCCACGCTCGGCAATGCTGCGGAACTCATCATCACCATTACCGCCGTGCAAGCCGGCCTGTTGGAACTGGTCAAAGCCTCCATTACCGGCTCGATCATTGGCAACCTTTTGCTCGTGCTCGGATTTGCATTCGTCGTCGGCGGCGTACGCCATGGAACGCAAATCTTCAACCAGGCCAACGCCAGCCGCAACGCCATCCTGCTCGTGCTGGCAGTCGTCATGCTGATCGTCCCGTCTGTGTTCAGTCAAAGCATCGTGGGCGAATCCGCCAACACAAAAGTCGAGGCGTTGAGCATCGGTGTGGCGGTCATCATGATTGTGTTATATGGTCTGGGATTGTTCGATGCCTCGCGTCCAGATGAGAGCGTACTCTCGCATACCATGCTCAAAAGTGAACTTCCCAATTGGACGCTGGCTCAAGCCATCATCATCCTGGCCCTTGCCACGATTGGCGTTGTGTACATGAGCGAGTCGCTCGTCCATGTGGCGCAAGATGTGATTACCGGCCTCGGCATCTCGGAATTTTTCCTCGGCATCATTCTCGTTCCGCTCATCGGCAACGTGGCTGAACATTTGGTCGCGGTGCAGATGGCCCACAAAAACAAAATGGATTTGAGTGTGGAAATTGCCGTCTCTTCAAGTCTTCAGATCGCCCTCTTCGTCGCCCCGCTTCTCGTCTTTATCAGCCTTGCGCTTGGCCATCCCATGCATCTCATATTCAATCAATTTGAGCTGCTAGCCTTGATGGCCGCAGTTGTGATCTCGGCCCTCGTCTCATCTGATGGCGAATCGACCTGGCTAGAAGGCGCGGGATTGCTCTCCATTTATATTATTCTCGGGCTGGCATTCTTCCTCCTGCCATGAAAAGAGACTGGGCTTCTCTCGTCAACATTTGGACCATAGCAGGGACCTTGTTCGTCGCGGGATGCCTGCTCCTGGTCACCCTGATTTCCATCGGCTGGACGCGCTCGCATCAAGGCTCAACCGTGGGCTTTGTTCCCGCTGACTTGACCATTATTGCGCCTCCAACCGCTACCGTTGTCCCGCCACCGACGCCGACTCCTGCTGGAACACTCACACCGCCGCCCGGTCAATTTGCAATCGGCGCGTACGTGCAAATCACCGGCACCGGAATGGATGGTTTGCGCATCCGCTCAGCCGCCGGATTAAACAGCGACACTGTTTTTCGTGGCGAAGAGTCTGAAACCTTTAAAATCAAAGATGGCCCGAAGGAAGCAGACGGACACACCTGGTGGTATATTGTTGCGCCGTATGACGCGACGCGCGCAGGCTGGGCCGCCGCAGATTTTCTGGCAGTTGTACCATCACCATAATTTTTACAAATTGTCATTACGAGCCGCCGATTCGAGTATAGCGAGGCGACATGGCAATCTCAGCGATCAAACAGAAGATTGCTTCCCTCCCCCGCCAAATCTCACGCCTCTGGCACCACCTTCCCCTCTTTCGACGAAACATACTTCACCACCCAGCCTCGGTCTGCACTGCCTGGCCCTGCTCCAGCGCCTTTCCCTCCGCGTCTAAGATCATGACCCGCACCTTCGTCACCATCATATTATCGCGGGTTTCCACACGAATGCTCCATCCTTCTGCTCGATGCTATGAGTCGCCGGGGAAAAAGCAAAGGAAAAATCTCCGTGCTGATAATCTGCTTGCATTGTGCCACAGGCACACGTGTCTAATCTGCGTCATCTGTGGATTATTGCAGACATAGAATGACAGTGTCATTCATTTCTCAAGTAAAATCAACCCATGAAGGAATTTATCTACTCACGCAATGCCGTCTATGAGACCCTGCGCGCCAAACGCAGGGAAGTCTTTCGCATTCAGATTGCCGAAGAGGCGCAGGAAAAAGGCCGCCTTGACGATATTCTGCGCATTGCAACCGAGCGTAAGATCTCCGTTGAGCGTGTGGCGCGTCCAAAGCTCGATAAAGTTCACCAGAACCATCAGGGTGTGGTGGCCGAAGTCAGCGGATATGCCTACAGCGACCTTGTCGAAATTCTTGAATACGCCCGTCAGAAGAGCGAATTGCCTTTCGTGCTCATCATCGACTCTCTGCAGGACCCGCAGAATTTCGGCTCGCTTCTGCGCACGGCGGAAGCGCTCGGCGTACATGGCGTGGTCATTCCGCTGGCGCACGCCGTTGAAGTCACACCCGCGGCGGTCAACGCTTCATCGGGCGCAAGTGAACATCTGAGGATTACACAGTCCAATCTCTCGCAAGCCATCGACGCGCTGAAAGACTCGGATGTATGGGTCGTTGGCATTGACCAGAACGGCGAAACCATCAGCGACAAGACTGAAAAGCATTTGCGCGGCGCGGTTGGGTTGGTGGTCGGCTCGGAGGGAGAAGGAATCCGCCCGCTGGTGCGCTCGAAGTGCGACATCCTGCTCAAGTTCCCCATGCGCGGGCAGGTCGAGTCGTTGAATGCGGCAGTGGCAGGTTCTGTCGCGTTATATCTGTCTTATCTCGCCCGAAACAAATAGATCATCTGTGCGCTCTGCCCAGTAGTGCCTGATAAATCTTGGTATTGGCTCACCATGATAAATTAATCGCGAAGCCCGCAAAGAACGCAAAGAAAATATTTAAATCTTTGCGACCTTCGCGCTCTGCGCGGTTCAAAAAAATGCAGTTATGCACATCACCATAGTTAAGTGCAGTTCTACCGTTTGTGTAAGAGTCTTTGAGAAAACAGAGATGAGAGTATCCAAACCACCTCGCCGCGCCCTATTCCACGCGGTAAAATTGGCCCATGTCTGAAACCCTGAAGATCGTCATCCCAATGGCAGGCTGGGGCACGCGCATGCGTCCTCACACCTGGAGCAAACCCAAGCCGCTGGTCGGCGTGGCGGGCAGGACCGCCCTCGACTATTTGCTGGACATGTTCCAAACCCTGCCAAACCCCAGAAAGACCGAATATATTTTCATCGTCGGCCCGTATCTTGGCGAAACGCAGATCCCGCCGTTCATCGCTGAGCATTACCCGGACATCAAAGCGCATTACGTTGTTCAGGCTGAGATGAAGGGACAATCACACGCGCTTTATCTGGCGCGGCAATATCTGACCGGCCCGATGATCATGTGCTTCTCCGACACGCTCATCGAAACGGACTTCGGATTTTTAGAGCGCGAAAAAAGCGATGCCATAGCCTGGGTCAAGCCTGTGCCTGACCCGCGGCGTTTTGGCGTGGCAGAAGTCAAGGAAGACGGCTGGGTCAAACATCTGGTCGAGAAACCGCAGACGATTGAAAATAATCTGGTTTTGGTGGGTTGTTATTATTTCAAGAGCAGTGAAAATTTAATGAGCGCCATCGAAGAACAGATACAGCGCAACATGCAACTGAAGAATGAATTCTTCCTGGCGGATGCTGTCAACATCCTGATCGAACACGGCGCGTTGGCGCGCGTGGAAAAAGTTGAGACGTGGCTGGACACTGGCACAATTGAAGCCACGCTGGAAACCAACCGGCATTTGTTGGAACACGCAAAATTCAGATCGTGCGAACGTGCAGGTGTAAAAATCAATGAACCTGTCTTCATCCATGAAAGCGCGGAGATCACGGATTCAGAGATCGGGCCGTACGCTTCCATCGCGGCGAATTGTAAAATCAGCGGCAGTAAAATCGAAGACAGCATCGTTGAGGCGGAGTGTGAGATCAAGGATGCAGGACTGAAAAGCTCTTTTATCGGCAGGCAGGCAAAAGTCGAGGGACGAGGCGCAGGCGAAGCATGTACGCTGAATATCGGCGATGATAGCAGTGTCATGCTTTCTTAGGACAAGAGTTATCTTGTCCTATATTTTTTGCTAGAATAAGGCACATGGACACCGTCGAATGCCGTTCGGATTCAGAGTATGCGGAGCGTCCGCTGGCACTGAAGTGGAACGGGCAACGCTATGAGATCGCCGGGATTTTGGCTCGTTGGCGCGGACCGGATGAAAAAGGTTTTCGTGTCAAGACGACGAACGGGCAAATTTTTGAATTGATTTATCGGGAAGGTTCCGATGAATGGAAAATAAAACAATTATAGGAGGCTCGATTGCAGGAAATTGCAGGTACTCAGTATCTCTCTAAACGTGTGGCGGGATTAAAGCCCAGCGGCATTCGAAAATTTTTTGACATTGCCGCGACCATGAAGGATGTGATCTCGCTCGGAATCGGCGAACCGGATTTCACCACGCCCAAGCCGATCCTTGATGCAGGCATTCAAAGCCTGCAACGCGGCGAGACGCATTACACGTCGAACTCCGGCAGGATGGAATTGCGCCAGGGCATCGCAGATAATCTTCAAAAATTGTATGGCGTAAAGTACAACCCGGTGGACGAGATCATCGCGACTGTCGGCGTTTCGGAAGCGCTGTATCTGGCGTTCACCGCCATCCTTGAACCCGGCGATGAAGTCATCATTCCGACGCCGTGTTTCGTTTCGTATCAGGCTGAGGTAATTTTGGCGGGCGGTGTTCCGATTGAAGTGCCGAGCCGCATCGAAAATAATTTCCAGCTTGATCCGGATGATATTCGCAAGACCATCACCCCGCGCACAAAATGTATTTTTATCGGGTACCCATCCAACCCAACCGGTGCAGTGGCAGAACGCAGTGTCTTGGTTGAGATCGCGCGCATGGCGGAAGAGCATGATCTGCTGGTTGTGTCGGATGAAATTTATGATCGTCTTGTGTATGGCTTCGATCACGTCTGCTTCCCATCACTTGATAAAGGCCTCAAGCGTCGCACCATTTTGTTGGGCGGCTTCTCGAAAGATTACGCCATGACCGGCTGGCGCATCGGATACGCGGCTGGACCTTCTGATATCATCAAAGGTCTGGTGCGCATCCATCAGTACACGATCATGTCCGCGCCGACAACGGCACAGGACGCCGCGATTGAAGCACTCAAAAGTGGAGAGCCTTACATCAAAGAGATGGTGACAGAATATGATCGCCGCCGAAAACTTCTGGTCAGCGGATTGAACAAGTTAGGACTTAAGACCTTCGAACCGCGCGGCGCGTTCTATACTTTTCCAAATATTTCCGCTTCGGGCATGGACGATGAAACCTTCTGCCAGAAATTATTGGAGGAGGAACACGTGGCCGTCATCCCCGGCAGTTCATTCGGCCCCGGCGGAGAAAATTTTGCGCGCGCCTGTTACGCCACCAGCTACGAGAAAATCGAAGAAGCCCTGCGCCGCATGGAGAAATTCATGGCGAGGCACGGATAAAAAATATTCGATTTTCAAAAAGGCAGACGCATTGGTCTGCCCTTTTTTATTACAACAAGCGCAGTGTAAAGCGATAAAATAGACCATGCGTCTGAAATGGCAACTTGAGGAATATCTGCGTGTTTCTCTGATGCTGTTCAAGCTAATGGTGGCGAACGAACGCCGCGCCAACCTGCGGGAAGAGAAACTGGCGTATGGCTTAAACAGACAGCAATATATCCTGCTCCTTTATCCAAAAAATACCAACGCCAAGCGAAAGACGCTGATCTTTTTCCTGCATGGCGGCGGATGGGGTCACGGCAACCCTGGCATGTTTCGCTTTATCGGCAGGTTCTTCGCCGAGGCAGGTTATCCTGTGATTCTGGGTGGATACCGGCTGGCTCCGCGCCATAAATTTCCCAAACAACTTGATGATGCCTATGCAGGTTTGAAAGCCGGAATGCAACTCGCCGCCAAACGAGGCCTGCCTACAGAAAAAATCGTTCTTGCTGGACAATCAGCGGGTGCACAGATCGCCAGCCTGATGTTCCTCGATAAGGTCAGCCTTCGTAAAAATCAGTTGAGCCAGGCAAATTTCAGCGGGCTTTTGCTAATTAGCGGCTTGTTGAATTTCTGGTACTGCCAGAGTCCCAAAGATCTCACCATGTTGAGAAATTATCTTGGAAAACCCAACCGATGGGCCAGCGCCGATCCCATCCGCTACGTACAAGGAGATGAAACTGTTCCGGTGCTCTGCCTGCATGGGGAACAGGATTATCTGGTGGACAAAGCCAACTCGATATCGTTTGTCAAAAAGTTGAATCAGGGAGAACGCCAAGTGGCTGAACTTCATCTCGTTGATGGCCAGCATCATTCTGATTTGACGATAATGTTTCTGGACAAGTTGCCGGTTACGGAGCATTTGCTCCGCTGGCTCAAACAAGTAGAATGAACCACAAATTAAACAAATTCAGGGACAAGCTTTTCATTTGCTTGTCCCTGAATTTGTTTTTATGCTTTTTCCAAAGCGACTTTATGTTTTCCAATGCGATAATTGCCGTTTTGTTTCAGCACCTGATCGATATATTGTTCCGGCACATCTACAAAAGTCACTTTATCTTCGATGCGGATTTTTCCGATTGTCGAGCCGGGGATGTCAGCCTGAAAAGCAATCGTGCCGACCACATCGTTTGGGCGCACACCCTGCTCCTTGCCTTTCGATATTTTTAGCCGGATCATTCCGGCTTCGTGTGATGTGCGCGAATCATTTCGTCGAGCAGGGGCATTGTGCCTGGATGAATTTGATGAATAATCTTTCCGGCTGCCGCGCGTGTACTGACGTTCTGATCTATAAGACCGCGTCGGCTCGGACGTGACCTCGGCCACAGCCGCCACCGGATGCTGTTTCTCGCCCTGACGCGCCAGCTTCAAAGCCGCGGCCGCCACTTCCAAAATCTCATGCCCTTCCGCAACCAACTGCTGGACCATCTCGCGCTCGCGCTGATAACGTCCGCGGCCGAGCCAGATCTTCATCTGAGCCAGGACTTGATTCTCGCGATACTTGCGGATATCGTCGGCAGTGGGCAGAGTGGACTTGGTTAAAACTTGTTTGGTGAAACCTTCGATGTCGCGTATGCGGCGCTTCTCTCGGTTTGTAAATAATGAAATGGCAATGCCGGTTTTGCCCGCACGACCGGTGCGTCCGATGCGATGGACATAAACTTCCGGATCGTCAGGTAATTGATAATTGATAACGTGGGAGATGTTATCAATATCCAGACCGCGCGCAGCTACATCTGTCGCCACTAGGACTTTAACCTGCCCGCCGCGGAATCGGCCGAGCGTTCGTTCGCGGGCGTTCTGGTCGAGGTCGCCGTGAATGGCCTCAGCAGGGAATCCGCGTTGAGATAACTCGTTAGAGAGTCGCGCCGTCTCGGCACGCGTGCGGGCAAAGATCAGCACGCTGGTCATGTTCTCCATTTCGAGCAGATTCATGACCACGTTAAGTTTGTCCGATTCGTTGACCATATAGTAGCGTTGTTCGGTTTCCGTCAGCGTGAGCGTCGGTCGTTTAATGGTGACCGATTGCGGGTCGCGCATGAAGCGCTCAGCCAACGAACGAATGCGCGGAGGCAGAGTCGCGCTGAAGAGTGCGGTCTGACGTTCGGCGGGTGTCGCGGCCAGGATGGCTTCAACATCTTCGATGAATCCCATGTTAAGCATTTCATCGGCTTCATCAAGCACAACAGTTTTGACACTGCTTAAATTAAGAACGTCGCGCTTCATCAAGTCGAGCAAACGTCCCGGCGTACCGACCACAACGTCGACGCCGCGTTTGAGTTGCGTGATCTGCGGACTATAGGGTTGTCCACCATAGACGGCCAGCACGCGCACGTTGACCTTGCTCCCGTACTCGATTAACGCATTGGCAACCTGCAAGGCCAGTTCACGCGTAGGCGCGAGCACGAGAGCTTGTATGTGCCGATGTCCGGTTTGTAGATGATGAAGAATGGGGAGGGCGAAGGCAGCGGTCTTGCCGGTGCCGGTCTGTGCCTGGCCGACCACGTCGACGCCGGTCAGCATGATCGGGATGAGCGCGGCCTGGATGGGCGTCGGCTCGGTATAGCCAAGCGCAGTAACGGTCTGCACCAGTTCGGGGCGCAGGTTTAAAGAAGTAAATTCGGTCGTCATCAGATTTCCTTTTTATCTACTTGTCATTGCGAGGGTCTCGATACATCCGAAAAGCACGGACTACTCGACCACCACTTGCGATGACAGACAATATGGGGTGTTCTGATGACTCTGTAAAACTTCTTGCCAACCACGGCCTGTCTTTGCAGATGGCCTGCCCAACAAAAAAGCCCGACTATTTCGCCGGGCCATCATTTAGAGCGATCAAAACAATTTCCCAAAACGGTTGCTCTTCCGAGGCCAAGCCAAAGGACAGAGCGGCAAGAGTATAACACAATTTTTGGTGATCTTAGGAAAACTGTTTCCATGATCTTTGGGGTACCCTTTCAAGACATGGGATTCATCCAGAATTAATAACAACAGCTTACAATAACCAAAACCAATAACCAAAGGAGAGTAACTTATGAGCATTCCAGATCTTCCAACCGTACCAGAAGTAAGCGGGCAATCCAAAAGCGGCATCAAATATCACATTCTCGGAACCGTCCAGCAGACGCTGGCTGTTGAACTCCAACCCAACCAGGTTATTTTTTCTGACGCGGGCGCCATGTCATGGATGACGACCACCGTCAACATGAACACAACTTCAAGCGGCGGACTGGGCGGCATGCTCAAGCGCGCCGTCTCGGGAGCCACGGTATTCATTATTGACTTCAGCGCGACCGGCGCGCCGGGTCAGGCCGCATTTAGTACCGATTTCCCCGGCAAGATTCTGCCGATCGAACTGGATGCCGGACAATCGGTAATCATGCACAAGCACGCTTTTTTGTGCGCCGAAAAAAGCGTCACGCTGGACGTTTTCTTTACGCGTAAATTAGGCGCAGGCATGTTCGGCGGCGAAGGATTTATCCTGCAAAAACTCACCGGTCCCGGCATGGTCTTTGCCGAACTCGATGGTGACGCCGTGGAATACAACCTGAAAGCGGGCGAGATCATGAAGGTCGAACCGGGACACGTTGCCATGTTCGAAGGCACCGTGGCCTTTGACGTCCAGATGATCAAAGGCATGGCCAATATCCTGCTGGGCGGCGAGGGACTCTTCCTTGCGACCTTAAAAGGCCCCGGGCGCATCTGGCTGCACTCCATGACTGTCAGCAAGATGGCACATCGGCTTGCGGAATATTTGCCAAAGCCAAGCGGCTAGAATAAATTTATTACACAACTCACATGACCTTGCGGGCAATAGTTCGCAAGGTTATTCTTTTTCATTGCTTCTAGCAAATTGTAATTCAATGATTAGCCAGGCAAGACTAGCGGTCCCCCGCTCAGAGGATGTTCCACCACCTGCACAGGCAGGCAATACGCGTCCGAGATCAGTTCAGACGTCAGTACTTCGCGCGGCGCGCCAATGGCTTTTATCCTGCCGCCGACCAGCAACGCGACGCGGTCCGCATAGTGGGCGGCGAGATTGAGATCATGCAAGGCAACCAGGACTGCCAAATGGTCGTGATGCGCCAGTTCATAAACCAGTTGCAATAAACTCACTTGATATTGCAGATCAAGATGTGCGGTCGGTTCGTCGAGGAGCAGGATGGGTGTGGACTGACATAAAGCGCGCGCCAGCAAAACGCGTTGCGCTTCGCCGCCGGACAATTCGCCGACGCGGCGTTCTGCAAACTCCAGCGCATGGACACGTTCGAGCGCGCGGCGTGCCAGGTCCTCGTCAGCTTGCGACGGCTGGCCGAGGAATCCCAGATAAGGTGTGCGTCCAAGCAAAACAGTTTCCCAAACAGTGAAGGCCGGCGGAAGTGAAACCGCCTGCGGCACGACCGCTAAATATCTCGCGCGTTGGATGTGAGTCAGTGAACGAAAATCGTCGCCGTTCGTGTGGACATGTCCACTCCTGGCAGGGACAACTCCGCTCACCGTACGGATCAACGTGGATTTGCCCGCGCCGTTCGGTCCGATTAACGCCACGACTTCGCCGGATTGGACATTGAGGGAAACATCATGCAGCACACGGCGCAAGCCATAATCAACACAAAGATTTTCGATTCGTAACATTACCAGAACCCTTGATTCTTGGTGCGGCGCAAGACCCATAAAAAGAATGGAGCGCCAGCCAGCGCGGTGACAATGCCGACAGGGATCTCCTGCGGCGCCAGCACTACGCGCGCAATAACATCGGAAACCAGCAAAGCAATCGCTCCACCGATGATCGAAAGCGGAAGCAGACGACGATAGTCTGCGCCGAACCATAAGCGCATCACATGCGGGACGATCAAACCAATAAAGCCGATGATGCCAGAGAAAGCCACCGCCGCGGCAGTAGCCAGTGAAGCCGCGATGAGCATGACGGTCTTGGCGCGTCCAACATTCAGGCCGAGCTGCTGGGCCTGATCATCGCCGAATTGAAGCAAATTTAACGCATGCCCGCTCAAGGTCAAGATGCCGAGGCCGATGATCAAATAAGGTGTCATCGCAATAATAGCCGTCCACCCAGATTGACTCGCGCCACCCAGCAGCCAGCCCAATGCGCGGCGGACTTCGCCAGTCGAACGAAGCATCAGAAAGGATGTCAGCGAAGTTGCGAAAGATGAAAAGGCCACGCCTGCAAGGATCAGATTTGTGGTGGGAACTGTCTGTCCGACGCGCGCAAGAAAATAAACAATAAAGACGGTCAGCAAGGCGGCAACGAAAGCCGCCATTGGAATTGCCATCAGGCCCCAAAACGAATACGGCCACTTGACGCTCATGGCAATCACCGCGCCCAGCCCCGCACCAGATGCAACGCCGATCAAAAACGGATCGGCCAATGGATTACGAAACAAACCTTGATAGGCTGCGCCACTTCCGCCGAGCGCCGCGCCGGTTAATGCGACCAACACGGTGCGCGGCAGGCGAATATCCCATAAAATTTGCATGGCAGTTTGTATGCCCTGGCCGCGCAAAGCGTCCCATAATTCGACGGGCGAAAGGAAGACTGAGCCTATGGCAAGACTCAAAATCAGTGCGAGGCCGAGTGCGAGTAGAACAAGAAAAAATGGTGTCGGTTTCATAATAAGTAGGGGCACAGCGGCGCTGTGCCCCTACAAAGAATTATTTAAACAAATCGGGATGGAATAATTTTGCCAACTGCTCCAACCCGTCAACCAAACGCGGACCCGGGCGGCTGATGATATTATCGTCAATCGGGAATATCTGTCCGCTCTTGACCGCGGCGATTCCGCTCCATCCCGCGCGGGTTTTGACCGCCTCGGCCGTGGCACCATAATTTGAATCACCGAGCAAAATAATGGACGGATTCGACGCGACGATTTGTTCGAGGCTGATCTGCGGATACGCGTCCTTCAGAGTGTTACCAATATTGGTTCCACCAGCGCGCGCAATCAACAAATCACCGAACGAGCCTGGGCCATACGTGTAAGGCTTGTTCGCAGCGGGCGCGTCGATTTCATAAAACACCGATGGCTTGGTTGTGACGGTTGCAATCTTTGCATCCACCGCTGCCACGCGCGCCTTGAGTGAATTTACCAGATCGGTCGTGTCGTGTCCGGTCAACTGTCCGACGATGTTAAGATTTTTATACATTTCTTCAATCGTGGTCGGGTTCTTCAAATAATAAACCGTCAGGCCGAGTCCTTCCAACTCCTTCACGAGTTCAGGCGAATTGATTTCTGCGGCCAGCACGAGGTCCGGCTTGAGCGCAACGATCTGCTCCGTGCTATATTTTCCCATCGAGCCGCCCACGCTTGCAACCAACTTGGCCTCGGCAGGAAAATCAGAAAATTCATCGCGGCCAACAACTTGCGAACCGGCGCCGATGGCAAATAAAATTTCCGTGTTGGATGGCGCGAGCGAGACAACTTTTTGTGCAGGCGATGCAAGCTTGACTTCGCGTCCGAGTCCGTCAGTAAGAGTGACGCCAGCAGGCGTTGGAGCAACTGTCGGCGCAGCAGTGGGCGCTTCGGTCTGGACATGAATCGGCGCGGCGGTCGAGGGGCTTTGTGTTGCGGCGACAGCGGGACCACATCCCGCCAGCAACGCGGCCAGCAATGTTAGAACTAGAATTTTACGGAACATATTCTTCTCCAATCAAAAATTTATCGAACAAAAATCCCCTGTCAATGACAGGGGAGATAGAGGGTCGCTGAGTTAGCCGTCCTCCACCTCCTTTCCACGAGAGTGTGGTGAACCGGCCAATGCGGGCGACCTGACTCGTTAGCGAAGCTAACTCACAGTTGCGGGACAGCGCCGGACTTGCACCGGCTTCGCCGCGATTGACCATTATTCAATTGTGGCTGGATTGTATGCCGCGTGCGATGAAACGTCAAGTTGGCGACTACGATGATAGAGTATCGCAAGCAATAAGATGGCGGAAAGCGAAAAGCCAAAGTTTCCGTGTCTTCCTAAAAATCCGATGGATAAAATCGGAATTATGTAAGCGGCTATGATGAAAAACCAATCAGTAATCTTATTATCCTGTCCGGCCAGAAAAAAAAGTGGGAGCATTAAAAGCACAAAATCGTAATTAAGAAGATATGGGCTAACAAGTAAAGTGACAATGATAACAATTGCCATAAACCAGGCGGGATATTTTATGATTTCGCGGCGCGTGATACCCCACCAGATGAATACAATTAGGAAAATAATTAATCCAATGAAAGGTGCCAGGGCCAGACTTGCTTCACCACTGACTAAACTTATGATAGCAATTGGCAGGCTGGCGCACAATCCGCAGGATGAGACGCCTGAATTCTGGCGAAAGGCGAGCAGAGAGTGGATATAGTTTACTGGCCACGCAGCATCAGCGAAGAAGCCAATCGAGAAGAGAGCGATACCTGCAACGATAGTGCAAATGAGCGCACGACGGCTAAAGCTGTCATGCCGAAACCAAAGATAGATGAGACCAGCCAACAACGTTAATATACCGAGATGAGGTTTGAAAGTCAGCAAAACAGACGCCAACGCAATCAACACCGCATTCTGCTTGCGAACAGTATAAATCCAAAGCGACGCGCCGAGCAGAACCGGGAAAATATATTGCCCGACAAACAATGTTCCAAGTACCGGAATAAATATGAAAGCAAAGATGAAAGAAGAAAGACGTTTTTTAGGGGACCACCCATCAGTGAGAAGCCATATCGAGAGAAAAAGTAGAGTGATGTTTAGTTCAAACCAGACGCGCACGCTGATCTCGATAGGAAGTAAAGCCAGTGGCAAAGCAATCAACGCATACCAGGGCGGATACGGAAAAGGCAAAACAAAAGCATCCTCTGGTTTGACATTTGCCAACTGAGCAATCATATTGACTTGCCCGGCATGGTCATAAATGGAAATGCCGCGCAAGAGTCCGAGGTCTGCATGGTAGATGACTTGAAAATCAAGATAGGGAGGAACGGGAAGAGGCAGAAAGGGAAGAACGAGCAAAACACAAACAAGAGAAAACAAAAGGAAAAACCGCTTCATCATGTTTCGCTTTGTTTAGCGATGGTACGAATTAAACCGCGAAAGACGATACGATGCAATGGGTTAAGAAAATGCCAGTATAAGAATCCGGGCAGACCGCGCGGGGCAAAGAAGGCGGTTTGTGTGAGAATGGTACTATGCTTGTCTTTTGATTCCACGCACCATTCCATCCAGCCGTCACCGGGCGCTTTAAGTTCGGAGTGTAGGCGCATCAGATGGTTTTGTTTGAGCAGTTCAACGCGATAGTAATCCAGCGTTTCACCCTCTTGCAGTTTGACGCTTCGCCCGCGCAAACCTGAACCGCCGAGCAAGTTGTCAAACCAGCCTCGTAATTTCCAGAGCCAGTCAGCGTAAAGCCAGCCATTCTGTCCGCCAATGTTGCTAAAAACGCCATAAACAGATTCGGGCGGGGCCGCGATACACATGCGGCGATGGTCAATGAAAAAGCCTTCATGTTTGAGTTGAGTTTCGAGATGAGACTCACCTTCCCAAACGCGTTCAAGCAAGTCGGCGCGCAACTGTGCCAAGGAAGACGATGTGGCATCTTCATATGAAATTAACTTCACTGACGGAAAGACACGCCGTGCTGAATCATCACGAACTATGCTGTCGTTTTGCAAACCGCCGATCAATGCGTAGGCAATTGGCAAGGGGATGGGAGTCAGTTTGTCCACCCACCAGGCCATGAACCAGATCGGAATCCCTGGAACGGTAAATAGCCAGCGGCGCAGACCGCGCAAGCGCGCATAGGTCAACATCAGGCCGGAGTAGATCTTGACATCCGGGCCGCCAATCTCAAAAATTTTATCGTGGCCGTTAGATGTACCAAGCGCGGCCAGTAAATAGTCGACCACGTTCTGTGTAGCGATCGGTTGGGATTTGTTCTTTAACCAACGTGGACCCGGCAGGATCGGGAATTGATCGGTCATAAAGCGGATCATCTCGAACGAGATACTGCCTGACCCAACGATGACGCCCGCGCGAAACTCGGTGACAGGCACCTTGCCTTCACGAAGTACTTCACCAGTTTTGATTCGTGAACGCATGTGCGGCGCAATATCCTGATTTGGGTCTGCCAATCCGCCGAGGTAGATAATGTGCTGAACGCCTGCTTCTTCTGCGGCGGTCGCAAAATTATAGGCACTGTCCAACTCACGGGCTGCATAGCCGCGTCCGCTCGACATGTTATGGATCAGGTAATAAGCAGTGTGAACTCCCTTCAAAGCGGGGATAAGCGTACGCGGCGACATGACATCGCCCGAAACTATTTCGACACTGGAACTCCACTTGCGCCCTGCCAGACGACGCGGGTCACGCGCCAGGACGCGGACACGATATCCCGCGTCGAGCAGACGCGGGATAAGGCGGCTTGCAATATATCCGGTAGCGCCGGTAACGAGGATGAGTTTGTTTTTCACAATAAAGTTTTAACAAGCCATGCAAATTTTAAATTGTTCCAAACAATTTTCGGTGAGGTTAAATTCTTGCCAACATTCTGGCACGCGCCGCAAGTTGACGGATCAAACCATCGAACAAGAAAGCATGGAAAGGCCACATGGCATACCAATAAACAAAACCCCAGAAACCTTTGGGGGCAAAGTAAGCCGTTTCAGTTAGAAGCGTTTTGCCGTCCTCCTGCAGAAGAGATTCGAATTCAAGCCAGGCTAGACCCGGCACTTTCATTTCGGCACGCAGGCGCATGAGTCGATTTGTTTCCACGGCTTCTACACGCCAAAAGTCAAGCGATTCTCCGGCGCGGATTTCATCGGGGTGACGGCGGCCGCGGCGCAGGCCCACCCCGCCGATGGCTTTGTCCATCCAGCCACGCAGGGCCCAGGCCCAGTCCATGTAGAGCCAGCCGCGCACACCACCGATACCGGTATAAGCTCTGAAAACAGATTCCGGCTCGAGGTCGAGTAAGAGCGTGCGTCGTTCGCGCATCATGCCGTCTTCAACAGTGAAGGCATAAGGTTTGGTGTCCCCGGCGCTGTTGACCAGCGCATCCGACCAGGATGTTTCAACGGTGTCGCTCAGGACGCGTCCAAGCGCTTTGCGGACGGCGGTATGAAAGTCCAGCGGTTTTATTTGCGGAAAAAGTTTTTTCGCCGCATCATCGTCAACGATGAGCCGGGCGCGTAAACCTTCGATCAACGGCAACACTGCGCGCCAATGAATCGGAGCAACCATATGAACCCAATACGCTGAAAGACGCGGCACATAGAATGGCGTACGAATGAGGATACGCTTGAGACCGCGTTCTTTGGCGTAACCGAGCAACATGTCTGCATATGTGAGCGGCGTGGGCCCGCCGATCTCGATCATCTTGCCAATGCTTTCAGGGGTGGCAAGCGCAGCTACTAAATATTCCAACGTGTCGCGAATCGCAATCGGCTGTGCAAGCGAAAAATACCATGCCGGGCAGATGAGGAGCGGCTCGCGTTCGGTCAGGTAACGCACCATTTCGAACAAGACACTGCCTGAACCTATGATCATGCCCGCGCGGAATTCGGTCACGGGTACGCGGCTCTGGCGCAAAATATAACCCGTCTCGTGACGCGAACGCAGATAAGGTGAAAGATAATCGGTGGTGTTGACCAGTTCACCCAGATAGATGATGCGCCCAATCCCGGCTTGCTCGGCGGCTTCGGCGAAGTTGCGTGCGGCAGTCATGTCGCGCTCGGCGCCGTCTTTTTTGTCCTTCATGCCATGGATCAAGTAGTACGCAACAGAAACACCCTGCAGGGCTCTCACAAGTGTTTCGGGAACCAGCGCGTCACCCTCAACAACCTCAACTTGTCTGCGCCAGAAAAAGCCGTCCAGCCGGTGTGCATCGCGCACCATGCAACGGACATGGTAACCGGACTCCAACAGGCGCGGCACGAGGCGTCCGCCCACGTAGCCAGTCGCACCGGTGACGAGGATTAATTGATCTTTTGCCATAGCTGTCATTATAATGCCCGCAGTTTTTAAAGATAGAACTGCACTTAACGTGGGGAGATTTTTTCTTCCACGAATTTCACGAATTCGCACGAAAAAATTCGAGCGTCATTTGTGGCCGAACTTTCTCCGCGAGGGAGTCCTACAATTGACAGGCACTGCCTTTTTAAATGACGTTGTAAGGATAATTTTATTGTACAATTTTGTCATGCCTTTGCTGTGGGTCTCTTTGGCTTTTCTAACCGGGATTGCTCTAAACGGCATGTTTCGTCTCCCGCCGAATATCTGGGTATTGGGGACTTTAATCCTGGCTATTGTTATCTGGGGCATCTCAAAAAGATCAACCAATATCAAATCGTCCGCGGTATGGATCATCATTGCGGCGCTGGCAGCGCTCTTGCTGGGCGCTGGGCGTTATCAACTTACCATCCACAAGCTAACTCCATCCGACGCAGCCTGGTTCAACGATCGCAAATACGATATCCTGGTTACGGGCTGGATCGTCGAACCTCCCGATTATCGCGATACCTATACCAACCTTCGCATCCGCGTCCAACAAGTTGACACAGGCGAAGATCTATTCGATGTGGGCGGTCTACTTCTCGTGCGCGTCCCTCCCGATCAGATTTATCATTATGGCGATATCCTCCGTCTGCGCGGCAAACTCCAAACCCCGCCCGTCAACGAAGATTTTTCCTATCGTGATTATCTTGCCCGCCAGGGGATTCTCTCTTACATGCCCAATGCCGAAGCGACTCTTCTTCCAGGGCGCGGGGGAAATCCCATTGTCGCCGCGATCTACGCCGTCAAGGAAAAATCTCTCCAAAACGTTTATCATCTTTTTCCCGACCCAGAAGCCTCACTTCTGGCTGGCATCCTGCTCGGCGTGGACAATGGCTTGTCCGCACCTTTGCAACAGGCTTTCAAAGACACCGGCACCGCGCACATTATCGCTATCTCTGGTTTCAACATATCCATCATCGCCGGAATCTTCGTCATGCTGTTCAGCCGCATTCTCGGACCGCGGCGCGGTGCGGCTGCCGCGGTCCTGGGCATCGCCTTTTATACTTTTCTCGTCGGCGCGTCTGCGGCTGTCGTACGTGCCGCGATCATGGGGACGCTCTCCCTATTTGCCATGCAGGTTGGCCGCCGCCAGCAGGGACTCAACACCCTGATCTTCGTCGCCGCGTTGATGGCGCTTTGGAATCCGCTCATGATCTGGGATGTTGGTTTTCAGCTTTCATTCTTCGCAACGCTTGGCCTTGTCCTTTATGGCGAACCCTTCCAACAAGCCGCTGAAAGATTTATCATACGCTTCACTTCACTCGAAACAGCCGAGCATCTGGTGCAACCCATCTCTGAATTTGTCCTGCTTACCTTCGCTGCACAACTTACAACAATTCCAATCATGGCCTACCAATTCAAGCAAATCTCGCTGGTCTCGTTCATTGCCAATCCTTTCATCCTGCCCGCACAACCTGCCGTGATGATCGTCGGCGGGCTGGCTGTCATGGCCAGCCTGATCTTTTTACCGCTCGGGCAACTCCTGGCATGGATCTCATGGCCGCTGACCGCGTACACAATCCGTATGGTCGAACTCTTTGACAGTGTGCCTCACGGCGTCATTTATTTGGGAAGTTTTTCCCTGGCCTTCGTGTTTCTCTTTTACGCCACGCTTCTTATCGTGACGTTTACCGGCCCCCGTTTAAAAGAATTTTTCTTGTCTCTGCGCGAAAGATTCCGTTATCTCTCCGCCGCGACGATTCTTACCATACTGTTCATTTGCGCTTTACTCGTCTGGCGGGCCGTCGTCAGCGGGCCAGACGGCAAACTGCATATTACCTTTCTTAATGTCGGCTCTGCGGACGCGGTCATGATCGAAACGCCGGCAGGCAGACACATTCTCATTAACGGCGGCCCCTCCTTGTCGTTGCTATCCGACGCGCTGGGACGCAGAGTTTCGCCCATTGACCGCAGTCTAGACTGGCTGATTGTCGCATCCACCAACGATAATCAACTTTCATCGTTACCGCGCCTGCTTGACCGTTATCCGCCAAAAAATGTTTTGTGGAGCGGAAACCAGCAGGCTTCGTTCTCTTCACGCGATCTGGATAAATGGCTGACCGATCATTCCATTCCGGTCACGCAAGCCACGGAAGGCCAGGTGCTCGATCTCGGCAAAGGGACACTCAAGGTCCTTTCCGTTTCGCCGCTCGGTGCGACCCTGCTGATCGAATGGAATGGCTTCCGGGCCCTGCTTCCGATTGGAGAAAATTTTGATACGCTCGATCAATTGGAATATGGAAATGCGGTTGGTCCCGTGACGGTGCTGTCTTTGGCTCAGAGCGGTTATGCTCCGTTGTCCCCCGTGGATTGGATCGATAACCTGAACCCGCAGGTGACTGTGCTCAGTGTTGCGGCAGACGACAAAGATGGCTTACCCAATCAGGCAACCCTCGATGCACTGGCGGAACATTCCCTGCTTCGTACCGACCAAAACGGCTGGATAGAAATCACGACCGACGGCAAACAGATGTGGGTACAGGTGGAGAAGAAATGAAATAAAAAAGGTCCCGTGATTGACGGGACCCTTCGGCAAAATTAGATACTTTCTTACACACCAGAGAGGCTGTTATTGATTGTGCTGAACGTGTTGCCGATAATCGGACCAAGAATCATCAAGGCCGCGATAACAACAATGGCAACCAAAACAAGAATCAACGCATATTCGACCAGGCCCTGGCCTTTTTCTTTAGGTGCGAACAACATAGTATATTCTCCTTTCGTTCAATTTTCTATATACAGTATCTTGAGATATTATTATTATATATACTTCAATTTGAAATAGCAAGACTTAGACCTAACACTTATGCTAGTTTAAGCCGGTTTGATAATTTTGCATACCAAACATATGAGCCAAAAAAGGCCTCATCATCTGATGAGGTCCTTTGATCTGACCGGAAATTGTTAGATGGAACTGAGACTATTGTTGACTGTGCTGAACGAGTTGCCGATGACCGGGCCAAGAACCATCAAGGCCGCAAAAACAACAATGGCAACCAAAACAAGAATCAAAGCATATTCGACCAGGCCCTGGCCTCTTTCCTTAGCAACGAATAGCATGGCATATTCTCCTTTCTTTTAGATTTCTCTGACATTTTATTCAAAGATAGTCAAATTATAACATTCTCAACATCGTCACTGTACCAGTTTTCATACCTGCAAGGTGAAAGTGAAAAACACAAATTATCTCTTACTTGAAGGCGGCGCCGAATTTGGCGGGCAAATGTCGGAGCCGGATTTGCGCGTCATCAAATTGGCCGGAGGGTTTGATGCTCCGATTGCCCTCCTGCCTACGGCTGCCGCGCCGGACAACAATAACGAACAAGCCGGACGCAACGGTCAGCGCTGGTTTCAATCCCTTGGCGCTTCGCACGTAGACCTTGTGCCAGTCATCGATAAATCCAGCGCAGAGGATCCCGCGCTGGCCGCGCGTGTCCACGCCGCAAGGTTAATCTATTTGCTGGGAGGTTTTCCCCGTCATTTAGGCGAGACTCTTGCAAACAGCCTGGTTTGGCAGGCCGCACTTGAAGCATATTATGAAGAAGGCACAGTTATCGCGGGAAGCAGCGCTGGAGCAATGGTATTATGTGAACACTATTATGATCCTTTTTCAAACAAGCTGTTACGGGGGTTGAATCTTTTATCAAATATCTGTGTCTTGCCGCACCATAATAGCTTTGGAAAGCGCTGGATGGGAAACTTGACAAAATTATTGCCCGATTCGCTTCTGATTGGCGTTGATGAGCAGACTGGAATGATCCGCGATCATGAGAGTTGGTCGGTATATGGCGCGGGCGAGGTCACGCTTTATCGTGGCGGGCAGAGGCAAAAAGTCTACGTGCGAGGCGAAATATTCAGCATCTAGCATTTTACAATTGGAAAAGTTATTGCCTTACAGGTGGTTTACGACTTCTTCACCCAGATAGTATTTTGTCCAAAAAGGTTTATAAACGAGGTATTCAGGAGTATTGTTTTTTGAGAAATAGGGTTTAAGCTTAAGGATTAATGCAAGGAATAGCAAGAGGGTTTCGGAATGCAAATCGCTCAACTTCCATACACTGTGCTACTTACGATATCTGCCTTGACATCAGGTTTTATCATAAAACAGGCGGTCAGGCTCTAAAATTTTGGGGCAAGATCATTCAGTCCCACGTGCGCGGTAGTGATATTCCCTGCCATTTTGAGGGAGACGAATTTGTGATCGTGATGCCTGAAGCTACACTTGAAATCGCCAAGCAACGCGCCGACCAGATCCGCACAAACTTCCGATCCATGAAATTCTTTGATGAAAAAGATCCTCTTGTTCCAATGCTGTCGATTGGCGTCGCGGCTTTTCCTGATCATGACGTCAATTTGGAAAGTATTTTAAATAGCGCGGATCAAGCGATGTATCCCGCAAAAGCTGTACGAAATATCATTGTGATTTATTGGGAAAAATTATCACAGAAACAAGGTCTTCCCACTGTTCATTAATTTCAACCAGCTAATTCTCATTCGCATCTAAGGAAGATTTTATATCCCTGCCCTATCGTTAAAGCAAGCACTATCTGGTTCCACGATTTAACTTTAGAGAGGCACTCATGGATAAATACAAATCAATCCCCGTTCTTTCTTCCGAGATCACTTCAAAATCCCAATATTTGAATCGGCGCGACTTTCTCAAAGCCGCGGGTATTGTAACCGGGGCCGCGCTCCTAGCCGCGTGCGTGCCTCAGGCAACGGCGAATCCGGCTCAAGTTCCGGCAAACGAGGCGGCGTACATCGGTAAAACCGATGAGTTAGGTTCTCCGCTAAACTCGTTCGATGATATTACCAATTACAACAATTTTTATGAGTTCAGCACGGCCAAAGATGCCGTTGCACCGCTATCAAAGGATTTCAAATCCCATCCGTGGACGGTGGAGGTTGGCGGCCTCGTCAACAAACCAAAGACTTATGCAATTGAAGACTTACTAAAAGCCTTTCCGCAGGAAGATCGCATTTATCGCCTGCGATGCGTGGAGGCATGGAGCATGGTGATTCCCTGGCAGGGATTCGCACTGGCAAGCCTGCTCAAAGAGGTCGAGCCGACCTCTGCCGCAAAATATGTGCACTTCGTCACGTTGATGGACAAGACACAATTCCCGGCTGAGGGTAGTACGTTTTATCCCTGGCCTTACGAGGAAGGATTGCGCCTTGACGAAGCCATGAATGATCTTGCCATTCTTGCCACAGGTTTATATGGCGAGGCATTACCGGCCCAGGATGGCGCGCCCATCCGCCTGGTTGTGCCGTGGAAGTACGGATTCAAAGGCATTAAATCCATTGTCAAGATTGAATTGGTGGATCGAATGCCCTCCACCTTCTGGAACACTGTGGCGCCGAACGAGTATGGCTTCTATGCCAATGTCAATCCCGATGTGCCGCACCCGCGCTGGTCACAATCGTCCGAACGCCGCATTGGCGAATTGACGCGTCGCGCTACGTTACTCTTCAACGGCTATGCCGATCAGGTCGCCCACCTCTATGGTGGAATGGATCTAAAGCTCGATTATTAAAACCAGATATAAATAATCTTCGAGTACAATCTCGCTCTAAACAACGGAATCGTAACTAAAACGAATTCCGTTGTTTTGGCGTCTATTTTCGGGAATCATGTTTCATGAATGTAGTGGATCGCCTCAAGAAAATTCCTTATACCCCTCTACAGATAGCCATGCACCTTTATGCCTGGTCGGCGTTGGTGACATTGGTGATCGGATTCTTCACACATCATCTTACCGCCAATCCGATTCAGGCTATGGAACAACGCACAGGCCGCCACGCGCACACCCTTCTTGTTCTATCGCTGGCATGTACGCCGCTCAACACACTTTTTGGCTGGCGTGAGTTTCTCAAGCGCCGCCGTGCGCTTGGCTTGTACGCCTTCATGTATGCCACAATCCACGTCATTATCTTTGTTGATTTGGATTACGGCCTGGCCTGGAGTCTCATCATCCAGACCGTTCTACAGAAACCTTATATCGTATATGGAATGGCCGTCTTCCTCTTGCTTATTCCAATCGCCGCCACGTCGTTTGATATTTGGAAGCTTCGCCTCGGCAGGAATTGGAAACGCCTGCATCAAGTTATCTATTTTGCCATTCCGCTGGCAACCCTGCATTATGCACTCTCAAAAAAAGGCGACATCTTTCACCTTCAAGGCGACATCGTCCGGCCATTTATTTATGGGCTGGTCATTCTGACTTTGTTGATCCTACGACTTTCTCCCTTACGTAAATTTTTCGTTTCACTTCGGAACCGAATCCGGCTCCCGTTTAATAAGTCAACTCCACAGCCGAAGATAATCGAGTAGGGGCGCAGCGACGCTGCGCCCCTACTACAATTTTAAAATATCCCTTTCAGGAAGAGCAGCAGGCCTATGATCGCCATCGGCACACCGACAATTGCCCCGATCACTGTCAGGCTGACGATCACGCCGACGATGATAAAGACCAGACCGAGCACCATAGCTACGAAACGTCCCGTCAACCCGACGATGGCTGCGATAAGTCGCCAGAGCGCGACAAAAGGCCAGAGAAACCAGGGAACATGATGTTTATGAGATGTGGACATAACAACCTCCGTTAGGATATACGGTGGAATTCCCAATCCGTTCCACATGATATAATGCGCCGTATGCCAACTAAAACCAAAGCCAAAACCAAAACTCCACCTCCAATAGAAGTTCTTCCTCCTCCCGAACCAGTCGAGGAAGAAGCAACCTTTGCCTTCAAGGTCACCCATTTTTACGCGGTGCTTGTGGTGATGGCCTTTGCAATTGGTATCCTTATCGGTTATCTAGCTTGGGGGCGGACGCCCGCCGCGATAACGGTGGCCGCTCAACCGTCTGGCCTTGTAGCGCAGGCACCCATCGATACGCCTGCTCCGCAATACGTCCGTTACAAAGTTCCCACCGATGGATTCCCCAGCCTGGGTCCGGCAAATGCGCCGATCACGATTGTAGAGTTCAGCGATTTCCAGTGCCCGTTCTGCCGCCAATGGCAACAGCAGACCTACCAGCCTTTGCTCAACGCGTATCCGGGCAAGATCCGCATCGTATACCGTGACTTCCCGTTAACATCCATCCACCCCAATGCCTTTCCCGCCGCGGAAGCCGCCCAATGTGCAAACGAACAAAATGCCTTCTGGCCTTATCACGACAAATTGTTCAGCAGCGAAAACCTGGGTGACACTGTTTATAAGCAATACGCTCAAGACCTTGGCCTGGATATGACCAAGTTCAATGACTGCGTGACCGCTCATAAATACCAGAAGTATGTTCAAGACAACAGTGACTTTGCACAAAATCTGGGCGTGAATTCCACGCCAACATTTTTTATAAATGGACTGGCCCTCATTGGCGCTCAGCCAATTGATGCGTTCAAGCAAGTCATTGATAAAGAACTCGCCGGACAAATTCCGTAGCAACTACTGAGGCGATCGGACTGGTCGCCTCAATTTTTTATTTTTATGGAGGGAAGATGAAGAAATTCGTAGCTGTGGCTGGCAACATCGGTGTGGGAAAATCCACACTGGTGGGAATGTTATGCGGGCATCTGGGATGGGAACCATTCTACGAACCCGTTGCCGATAATCCATATCTGGCGGACTTTTATCGGAATATGGATGCCTGGTCGTTCCATTCGCAGGTTTTCTTTCTGACCCGCCGCCTGCGCTCGCACCATGAGCTAAGTTTGCATTCCTCGTCGGTAATCCAGGATCGCAGTGTGTATGAAGATGCCGAAATCTTCGCCCAGAACTTATCCCTGCAAGGACACATACAGCCGCGCGATTACGCAACCTATCGTGAGTTGTATGAAACCGCCATTCAATTCCTGCCGCCGCCGGACCTTGTGATCTATCTACGCGCCTCGGTGCCGACTCTGATAAACCGGATTTCGAATCGGGGCCGGGACTATGAGCGGACCATCACGCCCGAATATCTCCAAAGCTTGAATGATCTCTACGAGACCTGGATCGAGAACTTTGTGCTGTGTCCGGTGCTGACCATGCCCGCCGACGATTTGGATTATGTGGCTCACTCCGGACATCTAAAGTTAATCGTGGCGAAGGTGGAAGAGAAGTTGACCGGCAACGAGGAAGTCGTCTTTGAGCCGGAAGAGGTGGCAAGGGCCACCAGTGATTGACCAAATCTTTTGAATCAAAATAAGCAAACGAGTGGCATTGCCGCTCGTTTTAATTCAATCAAAATGGTTGCCTTTTACTCCAGAATGATTTCGCCCTTGCTGAACGGGTCGGGTATGACAAACTTGTTTTGTCCGGCCGCGTCGTCCCAGTATTTGCGATTCCATATGTCCGCGCCGAACGGACTGCAGACTGCCAGGCGGAATTCCAGCGGCGTTGTATCGGGCAATAGACAGGGCGCGGGTTCATTTGTTTTGGCCGGGGGCGCAGCAGGGACAGCTCCTGTCAGCACGTTCTCGTTGCCGGGGGTTGGGAAACAGACGGGGTGCCAGTATGCGCTTCCGTCAGGGATGCGGCAATGAGATTGATCGGGGAATTTCACCACGCCATAAGTTTGCGCGTCCATGACAACACCGGCTGGATTGGTCAGGCGGATGGTATCGCCGCTATCTACCAGCAGAATATGTGTGGTCGATCCATAGAAGATGACTCGTTGTCCCGACTTGAGCGTTTGACCCGGCAGTGTAAATGTCTTGCCGCCGATGTTTGGATCGTCGCTTAATTTCCAGTTGCTTAGATTTACATCGATGGGACCATTATTCTCGATCTCGATGAACTCATCGTTGACATCGACCACGCCGTCGTTATTCCAGTCGAAACCGGCGCGCGGCAGGTACTCGTTGATGACAACATGGGCAAAGGGAGTTGAAGGTTTCGAGGTCGGCACCTTGGGTTTTGTTGTTGCGGTTGGAACAGGAGTGGGCGTCTGCACTTTGCCCCATGCCCAGTTTTGTTGTTTGGGCGTGCCATAGACAATATTGCCGCCGTTGCTACCACAATCATGAACAGTGCCTGTCGAATTGGCGTATGTGATCCACGCACTGGGCGAATCCAACACGACACCGCGGCGCTCCATGCTTGCATGTCTCGTGTAGGCTGTGGTGCCATAAGCTCCCGAACCCGCTGGCCAGCTTCCACCATCGGAATTAGCAGTATCTACAAGGTTACCGAATGGATCCTTTAGCTCAAGGACCTTGCCGCTGTCCGATAAAATACCAGTGAATATCTGATCATAGGTTACATCTGCAGAATTAAAGACTGTGCAACTGGGTGGAGTTGCAGTGGCAGTTAGAGAACTGCTATTAACATGCACTAACAGATAATAACCGCCAGCCGGAATAGTGTTAGTTAATGTGATGCTAGAGCTTCCATCCGCTGCAATCAATGTCCATCCGTTTAAGTTAATGGGAGAGGTTGTGGGATTGTAGAGTTCAATCCATTCATCGCTGGAACTGGCAATTGTCCCGGCCCATCCCACCTCGCTGATAATGACATTTAGGGGCGAGGCGGCGGTGGATGTCAGCGTAGGAGTTATTGGAGTGGATGTAGGTGTAGATGTAATTGGAGTAGGCGAAAAGGTAGATGTAGGCATTGAAGTACTGGTAGGAGTTTCGGTTGGCGTAAAAGTTTGTACGCCCGCACAGTAGGTTAAGGGGCTGGATAAGTTTTGCGGATCACTGGAAACAATCAGGTGAAAATTTACAGCATTATCATCTGTATCATCACAACTGCCAGATGCTCCTCCCAGATTACGTTCATAACCTCTATCAACATTTGTGACCAAGGAAGTTAAAGTAGATCCCTCTTGATATGCCGACCCACCACTTAACCCAACCTGATCAACAATTGTTTCGTCGGGAAGAGTTATAGCAACTCCACCATCATCTGTAATACCTGTTGAATAAGTTGCATCTGCGGCTAACGAAGGATTTGAAATGGCATCGTCATAGGCTGTGTTTGCTAGCAAAAAATGCTGACCGGGGTTTAATAAAACATTTCCAGAGAAAGTATAACGGGTACTTGTAGCCCCGGCATTGTTTGAGCCTTTAACCTTCCAGCCATTAAGATTAATCACTCCACCTGTTGGATTGAAAAGTTCTACAAATTCATCAGATGCACCACCTGACCCCCTAAACCTTAATTCACTAATGACAATATGCGTTGCAGCTGCCATCTGCGGCGCGGCCTGCGCAGACATCAAAGTCGGCACAAGAATTCCTGCCAGCAAGCCGGCCAGCAGGAATGTGACGAGCAATCCGCGCATCAAGGGTTTAGAGCGAGGCATTGGGATAATTGTAGCAGAAAGAAAGCGCGCCGCATCTTCTGGTTTCGGAAAGGTGCGGCGTGTAAAAAAAGGGAGACGCGGTCAAACATCCCTGTGAAAAACTGCCAGTGAAACGGCGTCCGCGTGAGGTTTGAAAAGAGGCGCTAGCGCCATGACACAGCGGATATGATTGATGCAGTATGCTTAAGGCATGCACAAAGAGCGACTTGAACTCAGCAAAACGGAGTGTCAGAAACTCCAAGAGGTTGTCCGGAAGGGCAAGAACAAAGCTCGTGTAATTACCCGTGCGCGTATCCTGCTTTTGAGCAATGAGGGGCGAAATGACCAGCAGCGGAGGCCTTGCAAGTAGGCTATGCTACGGTAGAGCGTATCCATCGTCGGGCAGTTCGGGAAGGTATTGAAGCAGCTTGGGCGGATCGACCTCGCCCAGGCTCGCAGCCCAAGCTGAATGTCAAACAAGAGGCTCAGTTGGTTGCTATGGCCTGTAGCTACCCTCCGTCAGGACAGAAACGCTAGACGATCCGATTGCTGATGGAAGAAGTGATGAGACAAAAGGTTGCAGATTCCATTAGTTTCGAGACCGTTCGCCGGGTTGTTAAAAAAACGATGTCAAGCCCTGGCAAGTAAAACGCAGGTGCATTCCGAAAACCACAGCCAATCTTCTGCGAGCCATGTTTGAGGTGCTTGATTTGTACGAACAACCTTATGATCCAAGGCATCCGAAGGTGTGCTTTGATGAAAAAAATGAAAAATTACATGCCGAGGAGCGAAAACCTTTACCCATGAAACCTGGTCAGCCAACACGACGGGATTATGAATACAAGTGCAATGGCATTCGCAACCTTTTTATCTTCATCGAACCGCAGGCTGGCTTTCGCCATGTGTTAATTACCCGACGGCGCACCCAACTCGATTTTGCCTATGCCATGTGTTACCTGGCATCTGGATCGCCGGACTTTCGCCAGAGAAAAAGCAGAACGAACCTTCTGCAAAAATCAGTCATATTCAGCAAGCTAAGGTACTAGTAGTCTGTCAAGCATGAAATGATAGGTGAACGAAAAGGCAGTATGCTTCCCTGAAAACAATGGAAGCTATGGCCAAGAAATATATAATCACTCTGAGCCTTGAAGAGCGCAAAAATTATCTGCACTAATTGGGTCTGGAACAGAGAAGGCCCGCACGCTGACCCATACCAAGACTCTCTTGAAGGCAGACGAAGGTTGGCAAGACCGTGCAATCTGCACGGCGTTGGATATAAGCATTCCAACGCTGGAGCGGATACGGAAGCGATTTGTGTTTGAAGGGTTCGAGGCCGCCTTGAGGGCGCGTCGCCCCAAGCGTATATACAGAGGATCAGCATCCAATTGTGACCTACAATTTTTGCCTACTTTGGATCATCTTTTTAACAATAAACTTTATTTCGCTTTTCCACTATTATTAATGCCTTTATTTTTCTTCTTTTCTTAGGTAGTTGAAAGTGTTCCTCCAAGATAGAGCTGGCTTATTTTTGGATTGTCCAGGATTTCTTTATTCGTACCTTCCAACCGGACCTGCCCGCTTTCCATAACCACTCCATTCGTCGAAATGCTGAGGCCCGCTCGAACGTTTTGTTCGACAAGCAAGATCGTTCTGCCGGTGGTGTGCATTATTTGAATTGTCTCGAAGACCTGTTTGAGGGTCTTCGGGTCAAGGCCCATCGAGGGTTCATCTAAAAGGATGAGAGCCGGATCAAGCATAAGTGAGCGCGCAAATTCAACCAGACGCTGTTGCCCTCCCGAAAGATTGCCAGCCTTATCTTTGGCACGCTCCTTTACCACAGGGAATAATTTTTCAACCTCAGCCAAACGCTGATTGACCAATGCAGCATCATTGAGCATGAATGCTCCCAGGCGAACATTTTCCCGAATGGAGATATCCGGAAACAAGCTATGATTTTGAGCCACTTGTACGATCCCTAATGACAATATTTCACGCGGAGTCATTCCTCCGATCGAATGCCCGTTAAAAGTGATCTGTCCCAAGCGCGGTCTCATGAGGCCGCTAATCACCCGTAAGACTGTGGATTTTCCGGCGCCATTTGGTCCAACAATACAAGTGATGGATCCGCTTTGTACTTCAAGATCAAGCCCCTTAAGCACGTCGCTCCCATCATAGCCAGCGAAAAGATTATGCAATGTCAATAGCATGCTTATTCTCCTAAGTAGGCTTCGAGCACAGTTGGGTTTTTACGTATTTCTTGTGGAGTTCCTTCTGCAATCCTGGCTCCATGATGCATCACCATTATAGGGTTGCAAAGGCTCATCACAAATTCCATGTTGTGCTCCACGACCAAGAAAGTCACTCCCTGCCGATTAAGAGTACGGATCCGTTCTGCCAACTGATTGATCATTGTTGGGTTTACGCCTCCGGCTGGTTCGTCGAGCAGGATCATGCTAGGGTCAGCGATCAAGATATAGGCAAACTCCAGCAGCTTCTTTTGTCCGTAAGATAGGTTGGCGGCCGGTAAATCCTTGAGAGGTGTGAGCCCCACAAAGTCGAGGAGCTCAAGAGCGCGTCGTTGTTCATGAGATGAGCTCCAACGGCTGAGCAAGGCCCGCGTTCCTACACGTTGTGCCGCCACATGCATGTTTTCCAATACGGTTAGTCTTGGAAAAATCCGTGTGAGTTGGAATGTTCGGCCGAGGCCCAACCTGAAGACATGATCGGGTTTTGAATTTATAAGCGCTTTTCCATCGAAGAAAATTTCGCCCTTCTCGGCCTGGTCGTAGCCGGTGATAACATTAAACAATGTTGTCTTTCCTGAACCGTTTGGCCCAATCAACCCGGTCACTGTACCACGCTGAACACTGATCGAACAAGTATCCAGGGCATGAATACCGCCGAATGATTTGGAGACATTATTAACTTCAAGAAAGCTCATGGCCTCACCTTGCCTTTTCCATCATCCGACTCATTTGAAACGTTTTTGGTCCGTTCCCGGAATGCTTTCCACTTGAGCCAGTATTTGTTCGCCGTTGGAACAACGCCTTCGGGAAGTAGAAGAATAATCGCTAGGAATAACGCTCCATAAATGATTAGGTAATAACCATTTGCACTAAACTGCATGGTGAAGTATCGCTGAGTAGGTTCCAAAATGATGGCTCCGAGAATCGGGCCGCTTAAAGTACCCATGCCTCCCAAAAATCCCATCAAGGCGATTGCTATGTCAAAGAGCGGGTCAAATGCAAAAGCCGGGTAGATCGACTCCTGAAAGTATGCGTGCAGTGCGCCGACCATGCCAACAAAAAAAGCGGATATCACAAATGCGATTAGTTTGGATGAACCGGTCTTTACACCTAATCCCAAAGCTCGATCCTCATCATCTCGAATAGCCAGAAGTCCGAGACCATATTTTGAATTACGAATCCACCATGAGACGCCCAAGGCAAATACCAGCATTGCAAGAGCTACGTAGTAAAAAGGAAAATTAAAATATGTACCCCCCCAGCCTGTCGGGATTGGCAGGCTCAGGCCCGTCGATCCATTGGTGATGCTGCGAAGATTGAACGCCATTGGCTGCATAATGAAGAAAATGGCGATTGTTATAACCACGAAGGTATGTTTGCGTGTGCGCAGAGAGATCCAGCCTACAGGAACGGCAAATGCAGCCGCGATTAGCCCTGCGACCGGTACGAGCAGGAAGGGAATGTATCCTCCGGGAATATGCCAATTCAGGCACATGAGAGCTATCGCGTAAGAGCCTATTCCGAAGAAAGCGGCGTGACCGAGGGCGATGTAGCCGGTGTACCCTGAGAAGATATTCCATGCAGTTGTTGCCGTTGCGTACATCAAGGTAAAGATCGCTATGGTAGTAACAGCCGGATTTGAAAACACCTGTGGGAAAGCAATAAACGCAATTAGAAGAACGACAAGTCCTATTTTTTTGACCATATTATTGTTTCCTTCCCTCGAGTTGGCCGAACAGGCCTTGAGGTCGAAAAACCATAATGATAATCAGGAGCAGGAAAAAAACCGTAGTAGCCCACACCGGAGATAAGACGACCGCGGTTGCATCCTCAATTACAAGCATGCCCACTGAAGCGATCAGTGCGCCTCTCAAACTTCCCATGCCTCCGAGAATGATGATAACGAGTAAGCGGGAGATCAAATCGTAAAGGCTGCCTGGGTTGAATGCGAAGGTTGCGCCATAAGCCATTCCGCCTGCCGCGGCCAGAGAGACGCCAATGCCAAAAGTGATCGCCGAAACCTTTTCAACGTCAATGCCAATGAGCTGAGCAGCCGTGCGGTTTTGCATGGAAGCTAGAAGGCTGTAGCCAAATTTTGTTCGATAAAGAAGTAAATATAACCCGCCCAGCAAGACAATACTGAGGATAAAACTTAAGACGTAGATATAAGCAAGATAGTAGTCGCCGATTTGGAAGGAGGCGTCGACATACCAGGAATGTAATTGGACGATATTGTTCGTAAAGACGATGCCCAATATACCTTCAATGATCATAGCAATCGCAAAGGTAACAAGGATCGAGAGCGTGGGGCGGTCACGCTTGAGCGGACGGATGAATGCCCATTCAAGCAGTAATCCAAGCAGGAACATAGCCGGCATGGTGATGAGCAGCCCCCAAAAAAGATCGATATGGAAGTTCACTTGTAGGGCATAGCTCAGGTAGGCTCCTAGAATAACAAGGGCGCCCTGTCCTACATTAATGATATCCATTACACCGAAAATAAGGGTTAGTCCAGAGGCCATCAAGGCATAGATACCTCCTGTGAGTATTCCAGTGATTATGGCTTCAACAATCAGTTTCATATTTAACTCCATCCTGAGCAATCACAAGCGAACAAAAGAAATCCAGCAGATGGTCCGCTTCCACTACTCCGCATTGCTTAATAGTTTGATTGATTAATTTCTCCAGGGACGATATTTTGTATCGTCCCTGGAGCTTTGCAAGGGAATTAACTTATTTTGGCCAGTCGGCCTTTGGATATTCCGGGGCTGCTACAGCGGATGCAGCTGGATACACAGGGATGAATTTTCCTGCCTGCCATTGGAACAGAAGTGCCACCGCAGCAACGTTTTGACCCACATCATCAAATTTAACAGGTCCTTCCACCGTGGTGAAGGTATCGCCTGAATGAAGTTCCGCAATAAGTTTGGCGTTATCCAGGCTCTGGTTCTTTTCGACGGCTTGTTGAACGACCTGACCGACAGAGTATCCTTCAGCTACATCGCCGTTGATGCTTTCAGGAGTTCCACCATACTGGGCAATATACGCCTTAACGAATTCGGCATTGCCGGGATAGTTTGCGCCGGCATACCAGAGATTCCCGGTCATGAGTCCTTCTGCAGTGCCTTCACCGCCTACTGCAGTTAGAAAATCTTTCCCTAGATCGGGGCCGGATGTTGCGATATACGCCTTGGGGTTATAGTGTTGTTGTTTGAATCTTTGTGTGAAAGCCGTCAATGAAGGCAACCCAATAAACCCTCCGACAAAGACATCTGCCTTGGACGCAATGACCTTATCTGCGATCGGGTTGTAATCGGTTGTTTCTGCAGGCATGACTTCATGATATGCAGTCTTAATACCGGCCGCTTCCATCGTCGCTCTCAAGCGCTCAACCTGCGGCGAAGTAAATGGATCGTCTTCTGTCGCATACGCGATAGAAGTCGGCCGTTGATCCGCGGGTAAAGACAAAAGGTACTGCCCGAAGCTGTCAAGATTGAATAGGATCGGCAACGCCACATCGAAGATATTTTTTAGACCGCGGTTAAAGACCGAGGGCGCGCCGCCCGCGCCTTCTACCATGGCATAGCCGTAGCGGTCTGCAACAACTGATGAGGGTTTGGTAAGCAGGGATGAATAAGGCCCAAAGACCAGATCAACCTTGTCAACGGTGATCAGTTTTTCGTAGTTTGTCTGAACCTGGTCTGGGCTGCTGGCATCAGAAACGATATCCAGTTGAACTTGGCGACCGAGCAATCCGCCGTTCTTGTTGACGGTATCGGCCCAAAGTTGATAACCCTGTTGAAAGCCCTGGCCGTCAGCAGAGAAATCGCCGGAGAGCGAAAGGGAAATACCAATCTTAATGGGCGGTAATGCAGTGGCAGTATCTGTAGGTACCGGAGCAGAAGTTGCAACAGGAGCTTGAGTGGCGGCGGGTGCCGCAGTGGCAACGGGACCACAGGCTGAGATTAATAAACTCAGTACAACCAAGCCGATTATTGAACGCAATACATTGGATTTCATTTAATCTCCTTCTTTGGCTACAAGTGAAAAATCGATTTACATACAAACAACCGTTACCAATTTAATGCTTTTGCGACCACCTCCTCTAATGACAAAAAATGTTGGTGAGTAAATGCATCATTTTTATAATGTTGCTACACCAATAGACCCAACGGGTTTTCAATGAGGTTTGCAAGATCATCGAGGAATTGTGCCGCCCGCGCGCCATCCACAACGCGATGGTCACAGGAAAGCGTCAGCACAATCATCGGCCTTATCACCACCTGACCATTTACCGGAACAACACGGTCTGCGATGCGACCAACGGAAAGGATGGCAGCTTGCGGTGTGTTGACAATTGCATCAAACGCGTCCACGTTGTACATGCCCAAATTGGTCAATGTGAACGTGCCGCCTGATATATCAACGGGGCGAAGTTTTTTCGTGCGTGCACGCTCGATCAAATCGGACCGTTGAGTTGCAATCTCGCCAATTGAAGATTCATCTGCGTTTTGAATCACGGGGACGATAAGTCCATCTTCAATGGCTGTGGCGATGCCAATATTGATTTCTTTATTCCATTGAATGCTGCCATCCGCCCATGATGCGTTCAAACGCGGATGTTCACGCAAAGTAAATCCAATTAATTTAACCAGCAGGTCTGTAAATGTTGGCTTGATGCCAGTCCGTTTTTCAACAGGGGATATTATCTTCTCGCGCCATTCAATGAGGTTGCTTGCATCCACTTCACGTGTAAGATAAAAATGTGGAACTGTCATCCAACTTGCGGACATGCGTTCAGCCATCACGCGCCAAACTGTGCTGGGCGTTTCGAGATGGGTTGATGATGCGGCGACTGCTTTAACATTCTCCACATCGGATACAACAACTGCTCCATCTGGACCCGAACCTACCACCGTTGAAAAGTTGATTCCACGCTCCTGAGCGAGTTGACGCGCCTTCGGGGAGGCTGGCACGAGTCGCTTGGGGGAGGAAATATCGGGTGAAACGGAAGCAGGCTGGGGCGGAGTCTGATGCGTATTTATATAAGCAAGCACATCGGCTTTCTCAATCCGATTGCCATTTGATTTCACAGACGCAAGATCGATCCCATGTTCTTCGGCAATGTTACGCGCCAGTGGGGAGGCTTCGATGAAATTAGTTTTCGCGGGTTGAGGCTTGGAATCGGTATGGGCCGGGGCGTTGACGCCTCGTCCAGACGGCAGGTCAACGGAAGCGGCCGAGGGCGCGCTTTCGCCCGGGGCCAGGATCCAGGCTATCGTCTGGCCGACCGGCACGACATCCCCAGCGTGGGCAAGAACGCCGCCGAGAATACCAGAAGCCGCGGCTTCAATTTCAATCGTCACCTTGTCGGTTTCGATCTCCATGATCGGCTCACCTTTCGCGACGGTTTCACCTTCGCGTTTCAGCCAACTGACAAGCGTGCCCGACTCTTGAGTCATTTCAAGCGCGGGCATGATGATGTTCGTCGCCATCTAGCCTCTTGCGGATTTAACTAATTCCACCACACGCTCGCTCATGACAGGTTCATGGGTATGCGTGGTTGGCATGGGACCGGTGGCGGTGTAATAGTGATGGCCTGCCACCATGAGATCGTTGGCGGGGAAGCGCGTGATGATCTCGTGACCGGTCTCGGTGACGACAATCTCCTCTTCGATGCGCGCTGCGCTCCAGCCATCCGTGGATGGCCAATAGGTTTCAAGCGCGAAGACCATGCCGGGCTTAATCTCAGCCGGATGGTCAAGCGAGACGAGGCGGCTGATGACCGGTTTCTCCCAAATTGCAAGACCAACACCGTGACCATATTGCAACGCGAAAGCGGCTTCTTCATTCGGGAAACCGAACTCAGTGGCTTGGGGCCACATCGTGGCGATCTCGCCGGTGGTGCGCCCGGGGCGGACCAGTTCAATCGCGGCGTCCAGATATTCGCGGCAGCGTTTGTAGGCGTCCACCATCGGATGGGAGGCGTAGCCAATAGTGAAGGTGCGATAGTAGCAGGTGCGATATCCCATATAGGATTGCAGAATATCATAATAGACAGGATCGCCGGGGCGCAACATACGATCAGAGAAAACATGCGGATGCGGATTGCAACGCTCGCCTGAAATCGCATTGACCGCTTCCACATATTCCGAGCCGAGGTCATACAAAACTTTGGAAACCAATCCAACCGCTTCATTCTCGCGCATACCGGGTTTCATGGCGCGGTACAACTCATCGTAGGCCGCATCCACTTGCGCGGCGGCGTGCGTGAGCAACGCGATTTCATCCACCGTCTTGATGACGCGCGCTTCAGACATCAATTGCTGTCCATCCACAATCGTCAATCCTTTTTTCTGTAACTCAAAAAGGATCGGCACTTCGGCAATATCCACGCCGACAGGTTCCTTCTCCAGGCCGCGCTCTTTTAGCTCCGTCCAGATTTTGTCGGCCACATCTTCGGCGCGTCCCATTTCAGGAGACATCGCTCCGCGCAAAAGGGATATGCCGGCGCGCGAGCGCTGCACTCCCAACCAGGGCGCATAAAGCTGGTGATGTTTCGCGGCAGACCCGAAGTCCCACAAGATCGGTTCATCATCCTGTGGCAGAAGCGTGAAGCGATTCATTTTATCCTGCGCCCAGGTCCCGATGTGAGTGGCGGTCAGATAGCGCACGTTGTTCATATCAAAGCATAGCAGCGCGCCCATCTCGGATTTTCTGAGCAACGCCTTTGCGCGATCGAGGCGTTCACGGCGCAAACGATCAAAGTCAATGCGCTGTTCCCAATCAACCGCCATCGTTCCGTACGTTTTGATAGCCATTTCAATCTCTCCTGCAAAGTGACTTTGCCATTTGAAAAACGGTTTCTTCGGTCGGCACCGTCAAATCTTCGAGGGCGGGCGAGAATGGGATCGGCACATCCATCGCGCCCATGCGTTTGACCGGCGCATCCAGATAATAAAAAGCGCCATCCGCGATGACCGAAGCGATCTCAGCGGTGACGCCATACAGTTCGTAGCCTTCATCTATCACGATCGCGCGCGAGGTCTTCTTGGCCGACTCGATCAACGTCCCTTTATCGAGCGGGGATGTCGTGCGCGGATCAATCACCTCGGCGCGGATGCCGATCTCTTTGAGTTTGTCCGCTGCTCCGAGCGCAACCTGGACCATCGAGCTGGTCGCCACCAAAGTGATGTCTTCGCCCTTTAGCTTGATATCCGCCACCCCAAACGGGATCAGGTACTCCTCAGCCGGCACCGGGCCTTTATTTTTGTACATCAACTTGTCTTCGATGAAGACGACCGGGTTCTCGTCGCGGATGGCGGTCTTCAACAAGCCCTTGGCATCATACGGCATGGACGGCATGACCACCTTCAAGCCAGGCACGTGACTGACCCAGGCTTGCAAACTCTGCGAATGCTGCGCGGCTGAACGGCGCGTGGCGCCCAGGGTGGTCCTAAACACGATCGGCGCTTTCTGTTTTCCACCGGACATGTAATGTACCTTGGCGGCCTGGTTCACGATCTGATCCATTGCCAGGGTCAGGAAATCGCCGAACATAATATCAACCACCGGACGCATCCCCGTCATCGCCGCACCGACGCCTAAACCAGTAAAGCCCGGCTCGGAAATAGGCGCGTCGATGATCCGCTCTTTGCCAAACTCCTCCACCAAGCCTGATAGGACTTTGAAAGGCGTGCCCGCTTCGGCAACGTCTTCCCCGATGATGAATACGCGCGGGTCGCGGCGCAACTCTTCCGCCAACGCCTCGCGGACGGCTTCAGCAAATGTAATCTCTCGCTCAGGCATAAACATCCTCCCTCACTTCGCTTGGATCTGGGAACGGCGCGTTGATGGCAAACTGCATACCGGCTTCCACCTCGGCTTTCACATCCGCCTGGATGCGATCAAGGACAGCCTGATCGGTCAGCCTTTGCCCGATCAGTTTTTCCGCCAGAAGTTTCAGCGGATCGCGGTTGTCCCGCCATTCCTTTTCCTCTTCTTTTGAGCGGTAATAAGCGCGGTTGATGTCGCCAACGTGATGGCCGTAATAACGATAGGTCTGACATTCCAGGAAGGCTGGCCCTTCTCCGCGCCGCGCCCGCTCGACTAACTTTTGCATGGTGGTTTGCACCAGTTGGACATCCTGTCCGTCCACGGTTTCGGCATGAATGCCAAAGGCCTGCGCGCGCGCAATGATCTCACCTGCCAAAGTCTCGCTGCGATGGGTGTATTCGCTATAGTTATTGTTCTCGCACACGTAAATGACTGGCAACTTCCACAGCGCCGCCATGTTCATCACTTCATATAGCACTCCCTGTGCCACCGCGCCGTCGCCGAAGAAGCAGACCGCCACCTGTCCGCTGCCGCGCATCTTGGCTGACAAGGCCGCGCCGGTTGCTATCCCCATGCTCCCGCCGACAATGGCGTTCGCGCCCAGGTTGCCCGAGTCAGGGTCGGCAATGTGCATCGAGCCGCCTTTGCCTTTGCAAAAGCCGGCTTCCTTGCCGAGCAGTTCCGCGAACATGCGGTCCACTGCCGCGCCTTTGGCGAGACAATGACCATGTCCGCGATGCGTGCTTGTGATGTAATCATCGTGATTTAATGCCTCACATACGCCGACCGCGACTGCTTCCTGCCCGCTATACAAATGTGCGAGTCCGGGCATGAGCGCTTTCATATATAGTTCATTGACCTTTTCTTCGAACTCGCGGATTTTCGCCATCTGCTCATAAGCATGCAGCCAGTGTTCAACATCCGCCGCTTCCACGCGGGACCTGTTGCCTGTTTCCGTTTTTCTGGTCATCTCTCCACTCCCGATAAATGCGCCAGCACATCGAAGATGACTGCGAAATCCTGCTTCTCCAGTCCCATACCGCGCGCAGCGGTCAGGAATTCATTGGTGGCCGCGGTGGTGGGGAGGGGTACATCCAGTTGACGTCCCATTTCGAGGGCGAGGTTCATATCCTTTTGCATCATGTTGCAATCGAACCAGGCTTCGTCCGGCATTTGCAGAACGAACGGGCCGCGATACTTCACCATCGGCGAAGCGATCACGCTGTTGGTCAGCACTTCTACCGCCACCTCACGTTTGATTCCGCTTTTTTCAGCCAGCAAGACGCCTTCGCTAAAAGCCAGCATCTGCACAGCCAGACTTAAATTGGTGGCGATTTTCATCGAGACAGCCAGTCCATTACCTCCGACATAAGTTGCCTTGGGACCAATGTCCAAAAGGATAGGCTTGACCTTTTCAAAGACAGCCGGGTCGCCTCCCGCCATTAAAGTGATTTTGCCTTCTTCGAGCGTGACGACACTGCCCGAGACCGGCGCATCCAGCATGGAAGCGCCTTTTGCCGCAACCTGCTTTGCCAGTTCCTGGCTGAAGGCCGGGCTGACCGTGCTCATATCCACGTGAATCTTTCCCGCGCTGATACCAGCCAAAAGACCGTCCGGGCCTTCCATCACATCGCGCAATGCGGAGGTGTTGGTGACCATGCTAAAGGTAATATCCGCGGCCTCGGCCGCCGCGCGTGGCGAATCCGCCCAGGTCATGCCAGCCTCCAATAGCCATTGTGCTTTCGAGCTTGTGCGGTTATAGCCAGTGACGCTGTGGCCCGCATCTAAAAGCCGTTTGACCACGCGGCTGCCCATCGTGCCAAGTCCGACAAATCCCAGTTTTGCCATATCAGATCCTCCAAAAAATACACCTCAACCGTGGAATCGGTTGAGGTGTTAATTAGAATCTTCGCGCACCTGCTGAAGGTGATCCTGCATTGCCTGCCGCGCGGCCTGCGAGTCGCGTCGGATGATCGCATCCAGGATTATTTTATGGTGGTGCTGTCCGCGTTCCAGGCCGCCGGGCACAAGCCCGGTCCGCTTGCGTTGTTCGCGAAGCAGGTCAATGATCGAATTGATTAGAATAAGAATGATGGGATTGTGTGTGCCTTCCGCCAGGGCTATATGAAAATCGAGGTCGGCTTCAACAAAAGTCTCCGCATCGTTTAGGGCCGTCTCCATGATTTCAACCGCCTTTTTCATTTTGGCGATGTGTCCTTCGGTGATGCGCGTGGCGGCCAGGGCGGCAATTTCAGGCTCCAGAATCTCTCGCACCTCAACCAGATTTGAAGATCCATTTACCGAGTCAAACTTCCTTAACATGCCAAGTGCGTGCTGTACGGCACCAGGTATTCCATTTGTAATGAATGTCCCCCGGCCTGGCTGAATTTCCACAATCCCTTTCTGAAGCAAGGCTTTGACAGCCTCCCGCACCACTGTGCGACTTACATCAAACTGCGCCGCGAGTTCTCGCTCAGGAGGCAACTGGTCGCCAATCTTGAGATCACCCACCTCAATCCTGCTTTCAATTTGATTTACGATTTGCTTATATAGGAGTTCAGATTGAATAGGTGTATACATTGCAATCCGTTTTTCAAGCATAATGGTATGACGTCATACCATTATATCGCGACAAATCAGATTGTCAATATACCATTAGTATTGTTTTTCACAAATCATCCCCTAACTAATTCCTACAGACATTAGAAACCCGTTTTTTAGCCGTTCAAATAAGTACCACAAGGTTAGTAGAATGCCCGGTCCGTCTTGGCTTCCGAGTAATAACCGCCTCAGGGACGCGAAATCACGGTTTCGGTGACCAACGATAAATTGGATTTTGGTCTGTGGTAGAGGTTTTGTACACGGAGAGTTTGATTGGCAACGATGTAAACGCGTATTGTTAAAAACCATCGGGAAATTCTCTACCGTACAAATAATCCTCAAAGTTCTCGCCTCAGGCAATTAGATGCGATTGCCCTAAACAGGCCTATAAACCAAACCGGAATAAATAGGAGTAAAATAAAGTTGTCTGGAAGTATCTGATATCCGATCTTTTGGGACTGAGCTTTAATGAAATCAAAAATACCTTCCAAGCCTGCCCCTCGCAAGCCTGAGGGGAACAGGAACCAACAATTCCACCTGCTTTTTGAAAACAATCCGCTTCCGATGTGGGTATATGATCTGGAAACATTGTCTTTTCTGGATGTCAACGAAGCGGCGGTGGAACATTACGGCTACTCGCGTAACGAGTTCCTCAAATTGCGCATCACGGACATCCGCCCCTCAGAGGATGTCCGGTTGGTGGAAAAGCATGCAAAGGCCAGACGGCCACGTCTGCAACATTCGGGAGAATGGCGGCATCGCAAAAAAGACGGTTCCATTATCTATGTCGAAATCACATCACATAAATTAACTTATGCAGGCCATAAAGCCGCGCTGGTTTCGGCAAAAGACATTACGGGAAATAAACTTGCCCAGCAGGCGTTGGCGGAATCCGAAGAGAGATATCGAAATCTGATCGAGAACTCACTGGCTGGCATATACCAAACAACCGTGCAGGGAAAGATTATTTATGTGAACGATGTGCTGGCCAAATTGGTGGGTTTTAAGTCAGCGAAAGAAATGAAGCTGCATGGATCCGCTCAAGAGATTTATAAGAATCCTGGCGACCGTAAAAAGATCATTGCCGCGCTGAAACGGGATGGTGCGGTAAACAACTTTGAGACCCAGTTCATCGCTCGTTCGGGGGAAATGAAATGGATGTGGTTAAGCGCCAGCCTAAAAGATAATGTTATTTCAGGTATAGTGCGCGATATTACCGAGAGGAAGCGCCTTGAGGACTCGGCGCGCGCGATTGAAACCAGTTACCGCAGTCTGTTCAACAGTGTGGCAGAAGCGATCTACATTCAAGACCGCAAAGGCCGCTTTTTGGACGTCAATGACGGCGCGGCCAAAATGTATGGTTATCCGCGCGAGTTTCTGATAGGCAAGACGCCAGCGTCTATTTCTGCGCCGGGCAGGAACGATCTTAAAAAAGTGCGGCGTGCCATTAAGCTCGCCTTTGAGGGCCAGCCGCAGGAATTTGAGTTCTGGGGATTACGCAGCAATGGCGAGGTCTTTCCCAAGAATGTGCGGCTGTATAAAGGAACCTATCTCGGTCAGGATGTTTTAATCGCATTGGCGCAGGATATTACTGAACATAAACAGGCGGAAGAGGCTTTACGTCAAAGTGAAGAGCGTTTCCGCGATCTTTATGAGAATTCAACCATCGGGATCTATCGCACCACACCAGATGGACGTATTCTGTTGTCCAACCCCGCTATTGTACACATGCTGGGTTATGAATCTTTCGAAGAACTGGCTAAGCACAACCTTGAGGAGGACAGTCAGGCAAGTTATCAGCGCATTGAGTTCCAAGATAGACTCGAACGGGACGGCAAAGTACGCGGCCTCGAATCGGAGTGGAAAAAGCGGGATGGCACTCCGATCTTTATCCGCGAGAGCGCGCGGCTGGTGCGTGATGATGATGGAAAAATCCTTTATTACGAAGGCACGGTCGAGGACGTCACCGACCGCAACCGGGCTGAAGAATCCCGGCGGACGGCTGAAGAAAAGTATCGTGCGCTTGTGGAGAATGTCTCAGCGATTTTCTATGTGGACGCTGTGAATGATTTAAGTTCCACAATTTATATCAGTCCTCAGGTAGAAACATGGCTGGGATATAAGCCTGAAGAATGGACCACGCATTCGAATTTTTGGCAAAAGGTGATCCACCCGGATGATTACGCGGCCTGGCAGGCAGAAAATATCCGCACCAATAAAACCGGTGAACCGTTTAAGATGGAGTATCGCCTGGTAGCACGCGATGGGCACATCGTGTGGATCAATGACGAAGCCATATTGATTAGGGATGACGCCGGGCAACCTGTATATTGGCAGGGCATCCATTTCGATATCACCGACCGCAAACGGGCCGAAGAGGCGCTGACCGCATCCGAAGCGGAACTCAGCGCCATATTCGCATCCATGCCGGACGTGGTGCTGGTGCTCGATAAAGATGGCCGCTATCTCAAAATAGCTCCTACCAATCCCGATCTACTGCATCAACCGGCGGAAATGCTGTTGGGCAAACGCATGCACGAGGTCTTCCCACCGCAAAAGGCTGATGAGTTGGTGGGACACATTCGCGATGCGCTGGATCAAAAGCAAACCGTTCACTTTGAATATGAGCTTTTGCTTGGCAACCACATCACCTGGTTCTCCGGTACGACTTCTCCACTGACAGAAGACTCGGTCGTTTGGGTTGGACGGGATATTACCGCGCGCAAATTGGCCGAGGATGCCATGCTTGCCAGCCAGGATTTGCTCAAGGATGCCCAGCGCATTGCACACATCGGCAGTTGGGATCTGGATCTAAAGACCAATGTTCTCACTTGGTCTGATGAAATCTACCGCATGTTTGAGATAGACCCGGAGCAGTTTGAAGCTTCTTATGCTGAGTTCCTGAATGACATCCATCCGGATGACCGCCAAGTGGTGGATCAAGCCTACACCGATTCCGTTAAAAACAAAACGCCCTATTCGATCACTCACCGCCTGCTTTTCCCGGATGGGCGGGTAAAGTATGTTCACGAAAGATGCGAGACGATTTATAACGGCATAGGCGAGCCTATCCGTTCCATCGGCACGGCCCAGGATGTTACCGAACGCAAACTGGCCGAAGACGCCCTGCAACAGCGGCTCACAGAACTTTCGTTTATTTATGATGCATCCCGGCACCTCCAGCAAATCCTGGCGCCGGAACTTCTTGCGGATGAATTGATCCGCTTGCTCAAGAAAGTACTTGATTACGACCATGGGGCTGTTCTTCTGGTAGACGAACCATCCGGAAAGTTGATACCTTTCGCGGTTAGCGATCAAGGGCAGTGGTTTACATCCATTCAGGAATATAAAGAATATATCGTTTTACATGAACTTCGTTTGGGAAACGGCATTACCGGTTGGGTTGCCCAACTCGGACAAAGCATTTGCCTGGGCGATGTCCGCAATGACTCGCGTTACGTCTCAACGTCGGAAGACGCCAGATCGGAGTTGTGCGTACCACTTCGAGTTGGAGATCAGGTAATCGGCGTGGTGAACGTTGAGAGCGCCAGGATGTACGCCTACACCGAATCAGATCAACGCCTGCTCGAGACCGTTGCAGCGCAAATTGCCATTGTCATTCAAAATGCGCGTTTGTTTGAAGCCGAACGTCTCCGCCGCCAGGAGGCCGAGACATTGCGCCAGGCGGCCAACGCGCTGACATCCAGCCTTGACCTTGGAGATGTATTGAATGGGCTATTGGATGGCCTTGCACTCGTTGTTCCCTTTAACAGTGCGACAGTTTTCCTTAAAGAGAATGCAAATTTCCGTGCGATCGCGACGCGCGGTTTTGATTCACCAGAACAGGTAAAGGGACAGGTACTACCCGGAACAAACGAGCTGGCGAACATCGTCGAATCAACGCACCGCCCGCTTATTTTGCCGGACGCCAAAACGGACGCCCGTTTCGCGAACTGGGGCCCCACCGATCCGATTCGCGGCTGGATGGCTGTGCCCTTGATCCTGCGCGATCAGGCCATCGGCTTTTTAACGATTGACAGCCATCATCCGAATGCTTTCACAGATGCCAATGCCGAAATGGCTTTAGCCTTTGCCAACCATGCCGCGGCCGCCATTCAGAACGCACGTCTATATGAAGACACTGTCCGCAGGATAGCAGAGTTGGAAGCATTGCGCGAAAGCGGGCTGGCCCTTAGCAAGTCTCTTGACCCAAGAGAGATTAGCGAGCAGGTGGTCAGTGTGCTTTCAAGCCGCTTGAATTGGAATCATGCCGCGGTGCGCGTACGGCGCGGCGACAGCGATGAAGTGGTGTTGCTGGCTTTCAGTCAGACAGACAGTCAGGGCCGGAAAGAAAAGATTGATACCGCCCATCTGATGGCTGGCAAAGCCATCTCACAAGTAGGCCAGGGCATGGCGGGCTGGGTCATCAAACATGGGCGGACAATTAACAGCGGCAACTTGCAGGATGATCCGCGTTATTACGCAACATTCCCTAATATGAATTCGGGCTTATATGTGCCAATCTGGGCCGGCGGGCGGGCGCTGGGTTGTATCAGTGTGGAAAGTGAACAGCTCGGAGCATTCAGCGAGGCCGATGAGCGTTTGTTGACCACGCTGGCTTTGCAAGCCGCCTCGGCCTTTGAAAATGCGCGCCTGTTCGCGGCGGAGCAATCACGCCGTCAGGATGCGGAAATGCTTCGGCAAGCCGCGGCCGCTCTCTCGTCCAGCCTGGACCCGGAGCAGATCATCAATGAATTGCTGGATGAGTTATCCCGCGTCATTAATTTTGATAGTTCCACGGTCTTTATCCAGGAAAAGGATGGCCTGCGCGCCATATCAGAAAGAGGATTGGCCCATCCGGAAAAAATAATCGGGCAGATGTTTCCAAGTAATGATCCATTATCAACTCTGATTAAAGAATCTCGTCGCCCTGTCATCCTGCCAGATGCGAAAACAGATGCCCGATTCCGGAATTGGGGAGCTGAGGGAGCAATTCGGGGTTGGATGGGAGTGCCTCTGCTCGCGCGCGGTATAGCAATTGGATATATTACTTTAGATAGCTTTGTGCCCAACGCGTATACAGACAGCGATGCCGAAATGGCGCTGGCTTTTGCCAGCTATGCCGCGACCGCCATTGAGAATGCACGGCTGTATCAGGAGGCCCTGCTGGCCGCTGAGCGCCGTTCAGTGTTGCATCAGGTCAGCCAGGAAGTTGCGCGTATTAGCCAGGACTCGGAGCAATTGTATACCGCGATATATCAAGCCGCGGCCCGCTTGATACCAACCGATATATTTACCATTGCTCTGGTAAACCAGGCGGAAAATCACATAGATGGTACTTATGCGATGGATCGTGGAGAACGCGCGCCGTTCATCAGTTTCCCGCTTAATATGGGGATCGCGGGACGGGTGATCGAGACGAATAAAACACTTCTCATAGATGATTACAATGATCCGAGTATAACAATAGAACGCGTCCCGCTTTCAGATAATCAACCGTCCCGGTCAATCCTGGCTGTTCCGTTGCGGTCGGGCGAAAAGGTCATCGGTTCGATGTCGGTTCAAAGCTACCAACCAGGCCGATATACCGAAGAAGATGGTGTTCTTCTCGAAATGCTGGGGGCGCAAGCCACAGTGGCGATTGAAAACGCGCGCTTGTTCGAGCAGGTGCGCCGCCGCATAAAAGAACAGGAAGCTCTAAACCGTGCCAGCCAGGCATTGACCGGTTCTCTCGACCTGGAACCGCTGCTTGAGAACATCCTTTATGCGGCCAAGGATGCGATTGCAGGCGCGGAAAAGGGCACGATCTTGTTATGGGATAAGGATATTAATAATTTACGAGTGCATACCCAAATTGGGTATACGGATACCCGGATTTTGGAATTGCCTTTCCGCTCTGAAAAAGGCTATTCGGGAAGGGCCTTCCTGGAAAAGCGGCCAATCCTAATTAGGGATGCTCTTGCTGAATATGAGCTCCCTTTTGATGAAAGCATCGAGGAAGTTTATACAGTGCAAAGCGGGATCGTCGCGCCTTTGTTGGCGAAAGACAAGGCAATTGGCGTGATCGCTCTTGATAATGCAACTAAAAAAGGAGCCTTTACAAAAGGAGATCTTAATCTGTTGATGATCTTTGCATCATCCGCGGCCAGCGTAATCGAGAACGCCCGTCTGTTCGAAGAGACGCGCCGCCGGGCCGAGGAATTTTCCAGCCTGTACGAAACTGCGCGTGATATTTCAGCCGAGCAGGATTTGAACAGGATGTTAAATACCGTTGTGGAGCGCGCGGCTGTCTTGTTGAACGCGGCTGTCAGCGGAATTTATCTATATGACAAGACGCGCAACGATGTATACGTGGCGGTGAGCAGGGGCTTCGAATCATCCATAGGAACTCGTTTGGCAATCGGCGAAGGCGTTGCCGGGCGCGTGGCGCAAACACGCCAGTTGATCATGATTGATGATTACCAAACCTGGGAAGGCCGTTCACCCCAGTATGCAGATACGATCATTCGGGCGGTACTCGAAGTGCCCATGCTGTATGGCGGAGAGCTGATCGGCGTTCTGACCGTGGATGAACTTAATGATTCTGAACGTAAATTCACAGAAGACGATGCACGCCTGCTGACGCTCTTCGCATCCCATGCGGCCAGTGCAGTTCATAACGCACATTTGTTGGCAGAAACCCGCCGCCGGGCTGATGAATTTGCCAGCCTTTATGAAACCGCCCGCGATGTTTCAAACAAGCAGGATTTAAATTTGCTGCTTCAAACGCTTGTAAGACGCGCGGCTGATATGCTCCACACGCCGGACGGCGCCTTATACCTGTACGACGCTCAACAAAAAGATCTTGTGTTGACTATTGAGTTGAAGCCAGATGCTCCCACCGGACTTCGCCTGCAATTGGGCGAAGGTGCAGCGGGCTTAGCCGCGCTGACCCGCGAGACTGTCATTATGGACGATTATCGGACATGGGAAGGCCGTTCTCCTTTATACAAGGATGCAGCCTTCCGGGCGGTGCTTGAGGTGCCCATGTTGTACAGTGGGGAATTAATTGGCGTTCTGGTTGTTGACGAACTTGACGACTCCGAACGCAAATTCACTGAAGCGGATGCGCACCTGTTATCGCTCCTTGCCTCTCATGCCTCCAGCGCAGTGCACAATGCCCGCCTCTTCGAGGAGACCCGCCGCCGGGCCGGTGAGTTCGAAGCGCTATATCAAACAGCGGCGGAGGTTTCGTCAGAGACCGACCTGAAAGTTTTGTTGAACACCATCATCAAACGTGCCCAAACATTATCAGGCGCGTCAGGTTCAGGACTTTATCTGTTCGACTCTGAACGCAGCGACCTCGAGTTGGTGGCGATCAATGATCCTGATATCCGCCTTGGGACCCGCCTTGCTCTCGGAGAGGGACTTTCCGGGCGCGTAGCACAGAACAAACAGCCGGTCGTTGTTAATGATTACAAAACCTGGGATAACAGTTCTTCTCATTACAAGGGCATCCCCATTACTTCCGTGCTTGGAATCCCCATGCTTTACCGCGGTGAATTAATTGGGGTATTGAACGTGCATAATCGCGTGGACATCAATCAGACAGAGTCTACACATATGTTCACCGAACAGGATATCAACCTGTTATCTCTGTTCGCCAACGCCGCGGCCGGCGCGGTGTATAGTGCGCGCCTGCTCGACAAAACCCGCCACCGGCTGGATGAACTAGCCGCGCTGGCGCAGGTCTCTTCGGCCCTGCGTACCGCTTCTACGCGCGCTGAAATGATGCCCGTGCTTCTGGATCAGTTGATGAATGTTCTCCACGCGGATGGCGGGAATCTGGTTTCAAGCATCCCGGGGCGTGACGATCTCCTGATCGAGGCGGCGCGCGGAATGGATGCGCGTTACGCTGGAATGTGGATTCCGCCCGGCGAGGGTCTGTCGAGGCGCGTGCTCAACAGCGGCGAACCTTATATCCTCGCCGATGCCCGGAACGATCCGTCCTTCTTTAACCCTGACAGGGATGGTAAACCTTACGCTATCGCTCTTGTACCGCTGAAATCTCAAGACAAGACAATTGGCGTGGTCTCAATGGGGCGCATAGAGAAAGATGGCGTTATGCCTGCTCCCTTCTCAGATGATGATATCCGCCTGTTGAATGCCATTGCCGATATGGCTGCCAATGCATTCCAGCGTGCCAGCCTGCACGAGGAAACCACTCGCTATGCGGAACAACTGGTGATCATCAACGATCTCGGACATACCCTTTCGGAGACACTGGACCTGGCGCACATCTACGAGAAACTATGCCGCGCCGCTCTGGACCTGCTGCCGGATACCGCGACGATATTTGTTTCGCTCTTCGACCCGAACGAACGATCCATCAAGGCGGCATATGGCGTGCACGCTGGAGCAGCCGTCGGCGCGGCAGATCTGCCAACCATGCCGTTTGACGAATCGGGCTACGAGAATCAGAGTCAGGTCATTCTTAGCGGCGAGCCGCTTATTGTCCCGGATTTAAGCGTATCGCTTAAAGATAAAAAGGCCATTCTTATTAAGTCGGGAAATGACGAGCAGGTTACACAGTCTGCTTTGTATGTCCCCATGAAGGCAGAAGGCCGGGTCATCGGTGTTTTGCATGTGCAATGTTACGATAAAAATCGTTACACCTCTGCTGATGCCGAGTTGTTGGAACTGGTCGCCAATACCGCCGTAGCTGCCATTCAGAATGCGCGCTTGTTTACTCAGCTTAAGCGCCGCGTGGATCAACTCTCCGCGCTGCATTCGGTGGATACCGCGATCAGTTCCACCACCGACCTGCGTGTCAGCCTGCAATCCGTGCTGGAGAACATTACCCGTCAGTTGAAAGTTGACGCGGCGGATGTATTGTTGCTGAACCCTGCCACGTTGGTCTTGCAGTATGTCGCCGGGCTTGGCTTTTTTACCTCGGAAATCACGCACACATCCCTGCCTTTAGGAAAAGGCCAGGCGGGCAAATCTGCTCTGGAGAGGCGAATTATTCGCATCTCCGATCTGACGGAAAAGGGTGTTGAGTTTTCCCGATACAAGTTTGTCACAGACGAAAGGTTTACTGCATATATAGCTGTGCCGCTGATGGCAAAGGGCGAGGTCAAGGGCGTTTTGGAAATCTTCCAACGCTCTTCACTGGAATTGGATGATGACTGGATGTCTTTCCTCGAGATGCTGGCTGGCCAGGCCGCCCTGGCGATTGATAACGCCCTGTTATTCGAGGGACTGGAAAAAGTTAATATCGAACTGACCATGGCCTACGATGCTACGATTGAAGGCTGGTCACAGGCTCTGGAATTGCGCGACCAGGAGACACAGGGACATTCCGTGCGCGTGCTTGACCTCACTTTGCGCCTGGCAGCTGAGATGGGCATTCCCAGCAAAGACTTGCAGGATATTCGCCGAGGCATTCTGTTACATGACATTGGCAAAATGGGCATTCCCGATTCGATCCTGCACAAACCCGGCAAACTAACGGAGGAGGAATGGGAGATCATGCATAAGCATCCCATATATGCTTATGACATGCTCGCGCCGATTGCCTATCTTCGCAATTCACTCAATATTCCTTATTGCCATCATGAAAAATGGGATGGCAGCGGATACCCACGCGGCCTGAGCGGCGAGACGATTCCTCTCGCGGCCCGCATCTTCGCCATCGTGGACGTTTTCGACGCGTTGACATCCGACAGGCCATACCGTGATGCCTGGTCGAAAGAAAAGACTCTCGATTACATCCGGGAACAATCCGGCACTCATTTCGATCCGCACCTTGTTGAGATCTTCTTGAAATTTATCAAGAAATAGAGCTACCCATAAGTTGGGGAATGACCTTTGGAATCACTTAGTCTTCATCTATTTGAATATTCTGCCGGTGCGAAGAATACGATTACTGTCAACTCTTCTTCAATCGAATGGAATCTATGCTCTACATTCTTTGCCACATAAATCACTGAACCTGCCTGCACTGTACGATCTTCATCCGCAACTTTGATCTTCGCCGCCCCGCTCAACACGTAATAGACCTCATCTTCCGTGTGAGGTGATTGCGGGTCTGTTCCGCCCGCGGGGAGAACATAGATTCCCATACTCAAGTCAGGTACCTTGAGAAATTCGCGATAAAGTTTATTGCTCGATTCTCTTTGAGAAATAAGTTGATCGAGTTCAAAGGCTTGCATACACTCATCTCCATAAAATTGATTTGGCGGGGGAAGGCCGAATCAAATTATATGCTGCATGAAATTGTTGGACAATCCCACAAATCATGACCTCATGATTAAGTCTGCACATGCTATAATGCGAATGTCCGCTTTATTTATAAGAAAAGGATCCATCCATGAACAATCTTTTCGCACGGCCTCCCTGCTAAATTCCTACAAACGTCTCCCTGAGACGAAGTGACGACGCGGCCCGCTGGGCCTGCATCCTTTCCCTTTCACGCCTAAAACCAATACCTGACGATCTCGACGGTGCCTGACGTAATCTCGTAGGCTGCCGTATTTTTGCGTTTGCTCGTGCTCCTCCATGCCCCATTCTGTCATCAATCAAAACTTGAAGAACAGAATGGAGATAAAACATGGAAAGCATTCAGGGCAAACAGTCCCTGCATATTGAACCGGCTGTGTTGACCAGTCGGTTGGCTGGCTATCAAAATATATTGGTTGACATCGGCACCGGTGATGGACGCTTTATTAAATCTTTTGCTGAAACACACCCGGATTATTTCGCCGTAGGAATTGATACTTGCCGCGAAAACCTGCATGTCAATTCGCATCTCAGATTACCAAACGCGCTATATCTTATTTGTGCCGGTAGGGCGCTTCCCACTGAACTTTACGGAAGAACAACGCTGATCACAATCAATTTTCCGTGGGGCAGCCTGCTTGGTGGTCTGCTTGAACATGAACGGTCGCTGCTTCTCAGCTTATCGGCCATTGCCCAACCTGGAGCCGTGCTGGAAGTAAGGATTAACGCAGATGCCTTGCAGGAATTTGGCTGGTCGTTAGATAATGGCAGCACACAAATCCAGGATGCGTTAATGCAGTTTGACTATAAGATTCACTCATCTGTTTTACTGGGTCCACATGAACTTCGTGCCTGTAAAACAACTTGGGCGAAACGCCTGGCTTTCGGACATAATCCGCGTGCGCTATGTATCAGTGCGGAGAAAATCACCACAAAATAAAAAATACTGCCGGGGTACTCCCGGCAGTATTTTTTATTTACTTTCAGCCTTGACTGGATTTTTCAACTCCCCCAATCCTTCGATCTCGACAACCACTTCATTTCCATCTTCCAACGGCCCGACCCCGGCGGGCGTGCCGGTAAAGATCAGATCGCCCGGTTCGAGCGTCATCACGGACGAGATGAAAGCCACCAGCGTCGGGACGCTGAAAACCATATCGTGAGTCGAAGCCATTTGGCGCGGCTGTCCGCTGACCTTGCAGGTAATGAGCGCGTCGGCGATGTTGAATTCGGTGTCGATCCACGGACCGAAGGAGCAGAAAGTATCGAAACCTTTGGCACGCGTCCACTGGTCATCGGTTTTTTGCAGGTCGCGCGCGGTGACATCGTTGCCGACGGTGTAGCCGAAGATATAATTCTTTGCATCTTCGACCTGGATATGCCGTCCGCGTTTGCCGATGACGACCACCAGTTCCGCTTCGTGTTCAACTTGCTTCGACTGGGGCGGCAGGATGATCTCTTCGCCCGGGTTGATGATCGAGGATTGCGGTTTCAAGAAGATAAGGGGAATCTTCGGCACTTCCGCCCCATGTTCTTTGGCATGTTCAACGTAATTGCGACCCACACAAACGATTTTGGTCGGCCAGGAAGGGGCAAGCAGTTTCACGTCCGGCAGAGGCGTTTTAGCCTCCATCCGCTGATAGGTTCCGAACAGGTCGCCATCAATATCTCCGATCTTGTCATCATGAAGCCAGCCATAACGCGGGGCCTCGTCATTTGCTTTATAGCGCACAATTCTCATGGTTCCTCCGATTGCAATTAATTTGGACGGCGAAAGTGTAATCCTCAACTTGCCAACCTGCAACCTTCACTTTATAATGGCGGCACGGGCGCATAGCTCAGTTGGTTAGAGCGTCTCTCTTACACAGAGAATGTCAGGGGTTCGAGTCCCTTTGCGCCCACTGTTGGTTCTCGACTGCAAAGGTCAGGTTTCCTCTACGAGGACTTCGACGAGTCTCCTTTGCGCCCACAAATTGCCCTTTGGGGCTTTTTGTTTTGAAAGGAAGCTATGCCAAAACTTTTGCTCCTGACAAAAAAATCCGACGAATATCTGCGCTTCGCACACGGCGAATCGTTGAAATATCAGGTAGATTTTCAAAAAGGCTATTGATCCGCATCTGTTCTAAATATGCCATTATTCACTTGACCCTTGCTCTGGGACTCCTACAATTCAACCAACCCTTCCTCTTTCAATCCAAAAGGAAAATGACGCGGGCCAATGCCCGCGTCATTTTTGCCGAGGCGCGTTTCAACTACGGCAGTGAGTGGATCTCCGGTCCCTCCGTCCATGATCCGGAGAGATGTCCTGCCTGATATGTGCCATTTCCACGCAGGACGAACTTGCCGGTGCCGCTGGCCTCCAGGTGGATGTCGTAGCCGGAGAGCGCCACTGTTACTTTGCTGCCGCTCACGGTCGCTTCGCCCTGAAAGCCAACGTAGCGGATCCAGCCGCTGGGCAATACTGTCCGCTGGCCGTTCCCGGTCACTTGGATTGAGGCATCGCCGGCAAGATCACGAATCCACAACACGCCGTTGCCGGAGATGCGTATATTGCCCTGGCCCCGTAACCCGGCCAAGCCATCGCCGGAGGCGGTCAGGGAACCAGTGCCGCCGCTATCGGCCAGCGCGGTCTGCGGGAAAAAGGCGGTCGCCCCGATCAGGGCAAGGATGGCCGCGATGGGCAGTAGGATGGAATATATTTTTTTCATGAGATTTTCTCCTTTTATTTCCACAACAGCAGAATTGCTTGTTGTAAATATTGGTCGGCCTCGCTGGCGTTCCCTTCCATGGTTGCGTCCAGGGAACGTGTGTAGACTTCCTCGGCCGTGGTCGTGTCCACGCCTTCCGCCTGCCGATCGGATAACTGTTGCAGGTATAGATTATTCTTCTCTACAAAAGTCATCGTCGAAAAGTCTGGCGTGGGGTTGGCCGCAGGCGGCTGGGTGATGGACTCAATCGGCGCAGGCGTGGCGGTCGTCAGCTCACTGGCCTTCTTGAAGCGGGCGCAGGCCGTGGCCAGCAGAGCGACACTCAACAGCAGAATGATCAAACGTTTCGACATAAGCGCCTCTATGTTGCATTGTAAGGAGACAGAGTAAAGCGGTCGTTACTGGCGGGTAAAATTATTGTAAAAACAGAGCCACGAAGAAATGTTTCGAGTAGTGTCATTTCTCACTTGACCTTCCCCCTTTCCCGTCCTACAATTCAATTGGTCTGACAAATCAAAATTTTCAAAAACAACTCCAACACTGTCCCACCAGGAGACTCACCATGTCTGATTATCTTGTCCGCGGCAACCTCGCCAAGCTTGACCCCGATGTCTTTGAATTGACCCAACTCGAGGCCGAACGTCAGGCCCGCAAATTGATTTTGATCCCATCCGAATCGACCGCGCCGATGGCTGTACGTGAGGCATTGGCTTCCGCCTTCCAGAACATTTATGCCGAAGGCTATCCCGACGAAGAGACGCGCTGGATGTCCGAAGAAGAGATTTTGGATTATCCAGCGCGTTTGGCTCATTATCGCCGCAGTGGTGACCCGCGCTATTACAAGGGCGTGGAATACGCGGACACAGTCGAGGCTCTGGCCCGCCGCCGCGCGGCCGAGGCCTTCGCCGCCAACGGTTACAAGGCTGACCAAATCTTCGTCAATGTGCAGGCGCTTTCGGGCGCGCCCGCCAACAACGCGGTCTATCAGGCCCTGCTCAATATCGGCGATACCGTGATGGGATTGAACCTCCTGCACGGCGGACATCTCTCGCATGGCTCATCGGTCAATCGAAGCGGAAAATATTACAAGGCCGTGCATTACACAATTGATGAAAACGAACGCCTGGATTACGAAGCAATCCACAAATTGGCTTTGGAGAATAAACCAAAACTCATCATCGCGGGATATTCATCCTATTCGTGGATTCCCGATTGGAAGAAGTTCCGCGAGATCGCGGATGAAGTCGGCGCATACTTCCTTGCAGATATTTCACACATCGGTGGACTGGTGGCGGCGGGTGTTGTGCCATCACCAATCGGACATGCGCATGTTGTCATGTCTACCACGCACAAGAGTCTCGATGGCCCGCGCGGCGCAGTGTTGATGACAACCGATTCGGCGATTGCCAAGAAACTCGACAAGGCTGTCTTTCCTGGTGAGCAGGGCGGACCGCATGTCAACGTGTTCGCGGGCCTGGCATTGACTTTCAAACTGGCGCAGACGGCACAGTTCAAGAAGTTGCAGGCGCAGACGATCAAGAACGCGGTCGCGATGGCTAAACAGTTCCAGAAGCGCGGACTGCGCATCCCATTTGGTGGCACAAACTCTCACATGCTGAATGTGGATTGCACAATGGTCATCGGTGAGGACGGCACAAAGTTAAGCGGCGACCAGGCCGCGCGCATTTTGGATATTGTCGGTATCGTCGTCAACCGCAACACGATCCCAGGCGACAAGAATTCAGCTGACCCATCTGGCATCCGTCTCGGCACACCGTGGATCACGCAGCGCGGTTTCGATGAGAAGAAATCCCGCGCGCTGGCAGACATCATCGCGGATGTGTTGCTGGCTTGCGCACCGCATAGTGTGGATACCCCTCATAAGGGACGCCAACGCCGCGCAAAGTTGGATTTCAATGTGTTGAATACAGCCAAGTTGAAAGTGAGAAAGTTGGCGGAGAGCGCGGGCATTGATTTCAAGGCCGAGAAGAGCAAATATCCGCACTTCTATTACATTGATGATAAGAGCAAGAGCAGTGTCTTTGAATTAAGCGGTCAGCGTGTGAGGCAGGTTTTGGATTATGCCGCCTCCTGCGATTTGTCGGCGTTGAAGAGAAACAAATCAACGGTGACGACCATCGCAACGCCCAAAGGCATTGTGAAATGCGTACTGACCTGCGAGGCCGAGAATACCTATCAACTTGAAGTACCGCCTGCCAAGGCAGGGATTATCGGCACGTGGTTGCGTGACTTTTCGGATGGATATATATCGTTCAATTTGGACGGCGAAAAAGATTTCAGTGCAAAGAGAATGCCCGGGCCATTCGTTGTGATGAATGTAAAAAAGAAAAATGTCAAGGCGAACGAATTGCCTTTACGCGCAAGGACCCTCAGCGTGGAAAAGCCCTGGTTTATCGGGATCAACTCACCCGTCGAGAAAGAAGCGCTGCCGCCGTTCGAATGGGTCGAACCTGCGGAATCCCTCAAACGCACGAAGTTGTATGAAGTCCATAAATCCAGTGGCGGCAGAATGGTCCCATTTGCGGGTTGGGAGATGCCTGTGCAGTACACGGGGATTTTCGAGGAACATCTTGCCACACGCAATGCGGCAGGCTTGTTCGATGTCAGTCACATGGGCGTGTACGATGTGCGCGGCGCGGACGCGGCATCGTTCCTTGATACGGTCTGCGGAAACGACTGCGGCGGGCTGAACCCTGGCGAGTCGCTGTACACGCATTTCCTCACGCCCGATGCGGATGTGATCGACGATACGCTCGTCTATCGCCGCGGCTTCGATAATTATCTGGTGGTCGTGAACGCCTCGAACGATGACAAGGATCGCACATGGCTGGAGAGTGTGCGCGATGGAAAAGTAAAGATCGACAATGGGCGGCCGTGGGCGCGCACATATGGATACAACGCCGACATCCGCAACTTACGGGACCCGAAAGCTGGTTCTGCCATGCGAGTGGACATCGCCCTTCAAGGGCCGAAGAGCCGCGACATCCTGCTGGCGATGGGCATGGACGATAAGACCAAGGCGCGCGTGATGAAGTTGAAGCGCACCGAGTTGTGCGACGCGGTGGTCGGCGGTTTTGATCTGATCGTCTCGCGCACGGGCTACACTGGCGAGAAGATGGCCTTTGAATTATTCGTCCACCCCGACCGCGCCGTAGAATTTTGGAACGCGATCCTGAAAGCAGGCGAAGGGTTTGGAGTCAAGCCGATCGGCTTGGGCGCGCGTGATTCACTTCGAACAGAAGCAGGTCTGCCGTTATATGGCGACGAGATGGGCGCGGGTTCCGGCAAACATGGACTGCGCGACCTGGGCGTGGCAGAAGGCGGCTTCGGTTCATACGTCAAAAAATATAAGCCGTGGTTCATCGGACGCGAAGCTTACGTGGCGCGCGAGAAAGAACGCAAGAGCGTGGTTGTGCGCTTCCGTTTTGATGACCAGCGCGTGCGCATGGCGCACAACAGCGACCCCGTGATGAATGCCAAAGGTGAGAACATTGGCTTTGTCACGTCCTGCGCCATTGATAGCGAGCGCTTCCTGACCGGTCAGGCATTTCTTGAACTGCCTTACACCCCCGAAGGCACGCCGATCTTTATTTATCAAGGCGGCGTGATGGATCGTCCCGCCACGGCGGCGAAGGTGGTTTCGAGATTTCCTAAGTTATAAGTGAATAGAGAATAGTGGGCAGTGAATGGGACGGCAAAATTGCCGTCCCATCAAATTAAACTTATTGGGTTTGAAGAAACTGATTTGAGTATTATAATCACGTAACTATTTTCTAAACTAGCTTGTACAAACCATAGGCCCTTGATTCTCCAATTTATAAATCTGTGACAAAGGAGGATTGAATAAATGGATAGGTTTTCAACATACAGGGCACAATACGAAGAGCAATTTATCAAAGCTGCAAAAAGTTTCAATAGTGCCATTGCCCAAATTGATAGAAAGTACGTTCTCGATTTTCGAAACGCACGCCAAAATTACGAGCTAAAGTTAACCGCTATTCAAAAACGCTTAAGAGAAATCGTTGCGTTCTTAGGAAGGAGCGCAGCGGATTGGTCCGATAAAATTTGGGATGACGATATTCAAAACAGCAAGATTCCGGTGGGAATTCGATTTGGAACAGGAATTTTTAGGGGACACTTTCAAGAGTTTGAGGCGCCCGCCTTAGTTCCTATATTGAATCAAGGAAATTTGTTTTTCATTTCAAAAGGGGCGGCCAAAAAGATAGCAGTTCAAGCCCTTCAATCCTCACTTCTTAGAATTGTTGCTACTTTCCCACCAGAAAAACAAAAACTTATCATGATCGACCCTGTTGGCCTTGGTGCTAACGTTGCAGGGTTCATGAACTTGCCTGAAGAGATAAGAGGAAGTAGAGCCTGGACAGAGCCAAGAGACATTGAACAACAACTCGCAGACTTAACAGCTCACATGGAAAATGTCATCATGAAATATCTGCGAAATGATTATAAGACGATGGAGGAATATAACCAGTATGCTGGTGAGGTGGCAGAGCCGTATAGATTTCTGGCAGTGATAAATTTTCCTGCAAACTTTACAGATGATTCAGCAAAACGCCTGATCAGTATAGCGTCAAATGGCCCCCGCTACGGAGTTTACGTTATATGCACTATCGATGCCGAATTACCTCTTCCTTATGGTTTCAATCTTGGTGATTTACTAAGAACGGGGTCTGTTATCGAAACAAACGATGGCAACGATTTTACTTGGAAAGTAGGTGAATTGGAAAAGCTCGGGTTGCGTCTCGATAAGCCTCCTGCACCTGAGAGATTTAATAAGATTCTACCGCCCGCTCCTGCGAATCGCGTGGAGGTGCCTTTTGAGAAAATATGCCCGCCCGAGTCAGAGTGGTGGAAAGGGGATACGAGATTAGAAATTAATGTGCCATTGGGAAGAAAAGGTGCCCGGGAAAAACAATTTCTAGTATTTGGAAAAGACACAGCTCATCATGGCTTACTTACAGGTAGAACTGGAGCAGGTAAGAGTAACTTGCTTCATGTTCTGATAATAAATTCAGCTTTAATATATTCTCCTGAAGAATTAGTTTTATATCTACTTGATTTTAAAGAGGGTGTCGAATTTAAAGACTACGCTCGCTTCGGATTGTCACATGCTCGAGTTATTGGCATTGAAAGTGAAAGGGAGTTTGGGCTTAGTGTACTTAGGGAAGTTGATCAAGAAATTAATCGACGCGGTACTTTGTTCAAACAGGCGAACGCCGCCAAAAACATTAATGAGTATCGAAATACAGCTAACAACAGGCTTCCTCGCGTATTATTAATTATCGATGAATTTCAAGAATTATTCAGAGAAGATGATGGCTTAGCTGATCAGGCGTCTCACCTCTTACAACATATCGTTCTGGAAGGACGAGCCTTTGGAGTAAACGTGCTTTTGGCTTCGCAGACTTTGGGTGCTGCTTACGCCGTGGGAAATGCCACATATGGTCAGATGGGTGTTCGAATTGCTTTGCAATCCACTGAAGCTGATTCGCGGCAAACGCTTGGAGAAGATAACGCTGCTGCTAGGTTGCTTAGTCGGCCTGGTGAAGCTGTTTACAATGACCGAAACGGCCTTGAAGAAAGAAATAGTTTTTTCCAAGTGGCATGGCTACCCCATGAGCCGCCCAATGATAAGCGAGAGTACTACCTAACTAAACTAGCAACGTTAGCAGAAAAATCTAATCTACCTCCTCTTCAACAGGTCGTTTTTGAAGGTCATATACCATCTAAGATATCCAATAACAAGGAATTATGGAATGCTATTCAAACAAAAGAAAAGACCAATAACAAAAGTGCCATCAAAGTTCATTTGGGCGAATCCATAGAAATTAATCCACCACATACAGTCACTTTTATTCGGCCACAAGGCAGATCTAACATAATGATTCTCGGCCAGAATGAGAGAGCAGCGTTCTCGTTACTTTCCACTATTTGGCTTAGCATATGTGCTAATTC
>Ga0172371_10000513_pt1 | contig 59927 bp, 56 predicted proteins | sample Lak12m_FD_114543 | JGI IMG/M metagenome (GOLD analysis project Ga0172371, IMG submission 114543) | Freshwater microbial communities from Kabuno Bay, South-Kivu, Congo - kab_022012_12m | ecosystem: Environmental > Aquatic > Freshwater > Lake | place: Democratic Republic of the Congo: South-Kivu... | reverse complement strand
TTCATTTTTTACCTCTTTAATTTTTTTGTATATTTACGACTTGGAAACATGGTTTTTAAAAATATATATTCATCTTCAACAACACAAGGAATAATCCAAATATATTCTTTGTATTCAAATTTTGGAACCATTTGATTTTTTCTGGTTGGATGCTTTTCTGCTCCGATAAATTTTGAGCCCAATATTTCTTCAAATGAAACTCCTCTTTTTTCTTTAAGTAATTTATTTTTATCCTCGTTCCATCGGAATTCTTTCATAATTTCAATTTCATAATATCATAAATTAGATGTATTTACAAGTATATTTACATTGATAACGCCAATCATCAGCCGTCGGGGCACAGACCTGAGACTGGAACGAAAAAGCGTTATTCCCGGTCTGGCTCGATGGCATTATTAAGTTGTCAATCTTTGTATTTCTTTTTTCTTGTTGCAATTGCGAGAGTCGCAATGCTCAAGAGAAACAGGCCAGCTACAACACCAGCATAAATTGGTCCCGTGTCTTCAAATCCGCCCATGAGAAGATAGGCTACCGCATAAAGGAGCGATATACAGGCCACTAAGAGGATAATTATTCTTCCCCAATTCTTTTTGAATCTTAAGCCAGTTGAGCCAATAATACAGAGGAGACTAAAACCAACTGCAATTAAGTTTGATTTGAATGCCCCACTGTTGATTCCCAAATATGAATTATGTCCGATTTTCCATAATTCAACGGCAGACCATATTAACAGGGCGATCCCAGCGACCATCCAGATTATAATTATTTTTTTCATGCCGTTATATATTCTTTTTATTTCAACTTAACATTAAATATACGAACTATCGTATTTTCCGAAAAACCTGTCTCAATTTAGCATGTCTGATAGGTTTTGTAAATAAAAAAATACGTAAAATCAAGGCGGCAAATGTCCGCTGTAACTTGCTCCTCCCCCTCTCAAATCCTTCCGCATGTTATTATAAAAGATGGATTTTTTGAGTGGGATTGAAGCGGAATTTGACAGGTTAAGCGGCAGGCAACTGACCGCTCTTTATACAAAAAAAGCAGACGATTTTCTTGCAGAGATTTTCAATTCAATAAAATCAAAAAAGCCACTGGCCCTCATTGCGATAGGCGGATACGGCAGGGGAGAGCTCGCGCCTTATTCCGATATCGACATCATGTTTTTTTCCGCGGATAAGACAGACGCAAAAAAAGTTGAAGCCGTTCTTTATAAGCTCTGGGACGAGGGGCTCACCATAGGCCATTGCTTCAGGACTCCGGATGAATGCATCTCAGAGGCCAAAAAAGACCTCCGCACGCATACGTCCCTGCTTGAGGCGAGATTTATTGCCGGAGACAAAGAGTTGTACGACTATTTCAACAAGAAAGTCTATCCCGAAATTGCATATAGAAGGCAGAAGTTTTTTATAAGCGGAAAATTAAAAGAGATGGAAAAAAGGTACGGTGACTTCGGAAGCTCTGTATTCCTGCTTGAGCCGAATGTGAAGGAAGGGCTGGGCTGCCTGAGGGATATACACACTGTCCTATGGCTCTCAACGGTTGCACTGAAGACTAAGGACATTAACGGCATGGGAAATGTCCTCTCAAAGAATGATTTAAGGAGACTGCTCAGGTCATATGATTTCCTTCTGAAGGTAAGATTCTGCCTGCACATTATAAACAAGAGAAGGGACGATGTGCTTTCGTTTAATGTTCATGACAGTGTCGCCGAAAGGCTTGGATTTCACGCCTCAAAGAAGTTTTCAGGCACGGAAAGATTCATGAGGTATTTCTACCTAAAAGCAAGCGCGGTGAAAGAAATTACATCCACGGTAACAAGTATCTGCAGCAGGCAATGGCTGATGCCTGTTGTAGAAAAGGGGATGAGGAAGAGGAAAATAACCAATAATTTTCTTCTATATAACGATGTCATTATCTCTTTTGAAAAAGACATATTCAAAAAAGACCCGGTCAGCCTGATAGAGGTTTTTTATGTTTTTTCAAAGACAGGCAGATATTTCGGCCATAATCTCAGGGAGAATATCAAGCGCAACTTGCTTTTTCTAGGTAAAAGAGTCAGAAATTCCAAGAAGGCTGTCTCATTTTTCATTGAGATATTGAAAGGCAACAGGGTATATGAAACCCTCAGAGAAATGCATGAAACAGGCGTGCTCGGAAGATTTATTCCAGAATTCGGAGCTTTGAAATCCCTTGTCAGCTACGAGCCTTACCACAGATACACCGTTGACGAGCATACGCTGCTTGCGATAAGGAATCTTGAGACGTTAATCGCTACAAAATATAAAAATCTTGAACATCTTGCTGAGATTATGAAGGACGTTCATGAGAGGAAAATACTTTTTATGTCATTGCTGCTTCACGACATCGGTAAGGCTGCAGGCAGGCATCACGAAGAGGAAGGATATAAAAGGCTCAAAAATATTGTTGAAAGATTCAATCTGGACAGGGAGAAACGTCGGCGGATAGAGTTCCTTGTCAAAAACCATATCCTTATGTCCGTTGTCGCATTGAAAAGAGAGATTGAGGATGCAGAGGTTATAGCCCAGTTTGCCGATTCGGTTGGCGATGAGGAAAGCCTTAGGGCGTTGTGCCTTATGACGTATGCGGACATGTCTGCCGTAAATCCCGATTTCTGGACGGAATGGAAGGCATATCTTCTTAAAGAGCTCTATGAAAAGACTCTGAATCATTTGCGCGGAATAACGAAAGACCCCGAGGCTTACATATCCGGCATTCTGTCTTCCTCTCCGCACGGCGAAAGGGGAGCTTTATCCGATTTTTTAAATATTATGCCGGAGAGATATATTCTTTCAACACCGCTCGAAAAGATACGTGAAGATTTCAGCATTGCGCGCGATGTCATGAATTTTGGTTTTGCCGCCGCGATAAATGAAAAGCACTACGGTATAACCGAGATAACAATAGGGGCATGGGACAGCGCAGGGCTCTTTTCCAGGATAGTGGGGTTCCTCTCTTCAAAGTGGCTGAATATAGTTTGGGCGAGGCTATATACTGGCAAAAATGGCCTTGTTATTGATAAAATTCAAGTTTCAAACTGGAAAGAATTGTGGTGGGACGGTATGGAGGAAGTTATTAAAAATGGGCTCAAAGAAGTTGTTGCGGGAGGGGCTTCTATAAACATTCATCGCGTTCCAAAAGAGGCGGGCGGAAAATTTGACGTCTTTGTGGAGCTGGACAACGAGACATCAGAGGAAAGCACTCTCGTGGAATTTTTTTCTCAGGACAGGCGCGGGCTTCTGTATGATGCGTCTAATCTTATGTATGAAAGCGGGCTGGATATAATATCGGCGAGGGTGAATACGGAATCAGGCATTGCTCAGGATGTTTTTTACATGCGGCATGCGGGTAAAAAGGTTAATGGCATTAAGGCATGGGAGTTGGTTTCATCTCTATGGAAAGTTCTAAAAAACTAAAAAGAATATTAAACCTATCCGCAGTTGTTCTGCTGGTTGGGATGGTTATTTTTCTTTCGCGCGGCCCTCACATATCAAACGCCTTAAAGAAAATAATACTTCCGGAACTTGAGAATATGACCGGGCGCAAGGCAATAGCCCAGTCTATCTACATTAATTTATTTCCGTTGTTCATTGAGGCGAAGGGCGTGAAATTATTTGATGATGAGGGCAACAGGGTCATGACCGTTGACAGGATAAAGGGATACCTGAAACTATCCGGCATCCGGAGAAAAAAGATAACCCTGAAGAAAATTGTTATAAAGGATCCCGAGTTATGGACCGAAAGGGAACAGGCTGCCGACATCGTTAAAAAAGTAGAGGCATATTTTATCAAAGAGGATCCGAAGAAGATAAAAGTTTTTGTGGATGTGCTTGAGGTGCGAAACGGAGGCTTTGTTTTTTACGACCCTGTTAATAACGCAGTCTTCAGGGGCAAAGGGCTGACCGGTGAGGCATTACTTGGCGAGACGGCGAGGGTAAAGGCAACGATTGAAGAATTTATCTCCGATATAAAGGATTACCCCGAAGTAAAGGCCGGTGCGGACGCCGTATTGGTTTTGAAAAAGGAAGGAATCGCTATAAAAAATATCACTGTCAGGGCATTTGGTCCGGAATTGAAGATAGAAGATAAAAAGGGGAATATTGAGCTTGCCGCTGATTCCGTGAAAAAAGTCCTCGGGCTTCAAAAAAACAATGAAGGGAACATATCCGCAAAAGGCGGGATTAAATTCGGGGAAGATCCATCTCTGGACATCGAAGTCAAAGGCAATCTTTACCTGCAGTCTTTAATGGGAGCTCTTAACGTGAAGGAGAGAGTTGAGGGCTTGGTGGATTTTGACGGCAGGATAACCGGGACTCTATCAAAGATCACGGGCAGCGCCGATGCTTCATTAAAAAAGGGAAATCTTTTTGATATAGCAGTGGATAGCCTCAAATCCAAGGTGCTTTACGCTAACGGAGTTCTGAGTTTTAAAGAAGGAAAGGCTTCGCTTTACAACGGTAAGGCAGATGTTGAGGCGGCATTAAAACTTCCGGATGTAGAACGTTATACCGTTAAGGTAAATTTTAGAGGGGTTGACAGCCGGCCGGTATTCGGGCTTATAGGCCTCGACCTAGGCGTTCCTGACGGCAAGGTGGATGGAGACCTTTTTTCATCTGACAGTGAATTTAATCCTTCGGGATGGTTTAATTACGTCAGCGTAAAAAAAGGGGACGATGTGCTTGGCAGGGTTAAGACGATGAAGGGACAGTTCATAGTGAAAGGCGATATCCTTTCTCTTTACAGTACGGAAGTCAGAACCGATAAATCTGTTTTAAATATTGACGGCGCTGTTGCCATGACCGCCTCGAATCTTAACCTTAGGACAAGGCTTGAGACAGTTGATGTCACTGACCTTACATCTCCATATTTCGGCCTTTTAAACGGCAAAGGCGCGTTTGCCGGAACAATAACCGGCAAATTCGCTGACCCTCTCATAAGCGGCGCGGTGCGGGTAACTTCCGCATCCGTAAAGGGTTATGCCTTTGAAGATATCTCCGGAGAATTATCTTACAAAAAAAATCTTCTTGAGATAAAGAGCTTATCGGCTAAATCAAAGGATGAGATGCATACGGCAAAAGGGCACGTGAAGTTTGACGCGGCAAAAAAGATTTTTGATATGAAGCAGCCCGATTACAATCTGGCGGTATCGTTAAGAGGAGCTGATATTGAAAGGCTGACGGAAATATTTTATAAGAAACTTCCGGTAAAAGGCAGCCTGAATACGAATTTTAAAATAACGGGGAGCGGCAATAACCCTTCATATACCGGCTCCGCGATTGTGACGAATGCGGAGGCCTATAAATTTTCAGCCGACTCCTTGACCTCCGATTTTTCATACAGGCATAAGGACATCGGCATAAAAAAGGCCGTTATTAAAAAGGGCAGTTCTGTTCTTAGCGTTGAAGGAAATATTTCGGGAATGGATAAATTTTCTTTTACTGCATCAGGCGCTAAGTTATTTCCGAAAGATATGGGGTTGAGCGGGATGCCCGACGATGCATCGTTGAGTATGAACGCCAATGGCTCCGGGACTTTCGATAATCCGGCGATAGCCATTAGCGGTAAATTATCTGGAGGGACATTCAGGGGGAGGCCGCTCGGCACCGGAACAATCCATGCGTCTATAAAAAACAAGAATGTTCTGTTCGATGCGGTTCTTTTTAATGACAAGGTCGTTATGAAAGGCAAGGCCACCATAAGCGAATTGCTGCCGTGGAGCGCGGAGATTACCATGGCATCAGGCAGATACGATTTTCTGCTGACGCCGCTTCTTAAGGATGTCCCCGATGACTTTGTGGTCAACATGAAGGGGCGCGCGGTTATGTCGGGAACCAGGAAAACCTTTTCCGCGGATGCCGTTATAAACAGGGTCAATATAGCCCTTTACGGGCACAGTTTTTCAAACGAATCGGATATAAAAATAAAGTTTGATAATAAAAAGGTATCTTTCACCGAATTTATCATGAGAAGCGGCAGCTCCTCATTCAAGGCGCGGGGCGATATGGAGATTGGAAGCGAATATAATATAGCGCTTGAAGGAAGCTCGGCGCTCGCGCCGCTAAAGGGCTTTTCAAGCAGGACCGGAGTTATCAGGGGAGACGCTGATTTTCTCCTGAGCCTCACGGGTAAATGGGATAACCCGCGCATTGACGGTACTCTCAGCGTGGCCAACGGTTCATTCGGGCTTAAGGAGATGCACCAGAGAATAAGCGCTATAAGCGGGAATTTCAATTTCGAGGGCAACAAGATTGTTTTGCGTAAATTTTCGGGTAAACTCGGAGGCGGGGATATAGACGCATCAGGCATTGTCTATTTCAGCGGGCTTAAGGTGAAGAGGTTCTATCTGGACACGAAGCTTAATAATATCACGTCTTCGGTATCAAAAGATTTCTCGGTTAATTTTGACGGCAATATACTCTACAAAGGAACGCTTCAGTCCCAAACTATAACCGGTGACATAAAGATTAACAGGGCAAGATACAGGGAAAGGGTGGAATGGAAAAGTCTGTTTCTTAAGGCAAAGGCAGTGGAAAAACCAAAGGGCGAGCAAACGGGATTGGAAAAAACCGTGTTGAACGTCAAGATGTACGGCTCGGAAAATATCACGGTTGACAATAACATAGCGCGCGCCTTGCTGAAGGTTGACATGGTTTTGAGAGGCACTGTGGGACAGCCGCTCCTTTTCGGAAGGCTCGAATCAAAGGAAGGCAAGGTTTACTTCAGGAACCATGAGTTCAGGATATTGAGCGCAAGCGCGGATTTTGCAGACCCGAACAGGATTAATCCCGTGATAGAAATAGCGGCGCAGTCAGTAGTAAAGGGATATAACGTCAGGCTGCATCTTGAGGGCCAATTGCAGCGTTTTAACCTTTCTCTTATTTCAGACCCTCCTCTCGAAGAGACCGATATACTCAGCCTGCTTACTGTCGGACAGATAGGAAAGCAGACTAAGGGCCTTGAAGGCGGAATCGGGGCAGGAGAGGCTGCGGCGTTTCTGACAGGCAAGGTTCAGGATGTTTTCGAAGAAAGGATAAAAAGCATAACAGGGATTGACAGGGTACAGGTTGACCCCTATGTCTCCAAGGCTACGGGCACAGTCGGCCCGAGGCTGACAGCATCAAAGAGGCTGATGGGCGATAAATTATTTGTGACTTACTCCTCGGCAGTCGGGTCCACGGAAGAACAGGTGCTTAAGCTTGAATATCTTCTTGATAAGAATGTTTCCATAGTCGGGGTGAAGGACGAGAAAGGCAGCGTTGGAGGAGATATCAAATTCAGGTTTGAATTCAAATGAGAACTGAGCAGCGGAAAAATAGAGCGATAGAACAACTGTTGCGCCGCTGCGCTGCTGCGTTGCTGCTCTGCTTACTCCTGATTTCGCCTGCCAGCGCTTCGGAAGCCATACGAAAGATAGACATCGAAGGCCTCCAGTCCATACAAAGAGAAGAACTTCTGGAGATATTAGATTTAAAGGCCGGTGATGCGTTTGATCCCGCCGCTTTGCGAAGCGGAATAAAGCTTGCTTTTCTTAAGGGCATATTTGAGGACGTATCAGTGGAGCTTGACGATAACGATAAGTCTCATGTAATTGTGAAGGTCAAAGAAAGGGATACGATAAAGAAGATTATTGTTTCAGGGAATCAGCAGCTTTCAAAAAAAGATATAAAGAGCTATTTTGCATTGAAAGAAGATCAGGTAATGAGATATGACCTTGTGGGTGCCGCAATAAAAGATATTAAAGATGCGTTGTCAGAAAGGGGATTTCCGCGCGCGAGCATAAAACTCAACACTGAGAATGCCGGCAAGCCGTACAGGGTAAATCTTTTGCTGACGATAGACGAGGGAATGCCTGAGATAATAAAAAATATTAAGATTACCGGGCCGGAAGAGGCAAAGGAATTAATTAAGACGGATGCTGGCGATATACACGATCAGGTTCGTTTAAGAAAAGACCTTGAGGAGGTAAGGCTTCATTACAAGAAAGATAATTTTCTTAAGCCGGTTGTAGGCCCTTATAGCTTTAAGGACGGCGAGCTTGAGATTAAAATAGAGCCCGGCAAAAAAATTGATGTTGTATTTGAAAATAACGCTTCCCTGAGCTCAAAAGATCTGATTAAGGAGATGCCTTTTTTTGACGCGGAAGATTTCAGAGATGACCTTGTCGAAGAGGCGGTCTCGAGAGTTATCGCTTTATATCATACCAAAGGTTACCCCTTTGTCCAGATAGCGCCTGTCGTAACATCGGATGCCGGCACAATTACTGTGCGTTTTTTTATTTTTGAAGGAGACAGGGTTATTATAAATTCCGTAAAATTTGACGGCATAACAATCCCCGCAAAAAACCTGAAAGAAGTAATGTCATTAAGGGAAAAGAAACCTTATAACCCGGATATCATTGAGCAGGACAAGGAGACATTAACAGAGCTTTATAACGCTCTTGGTTACCTGAACGTATTAATAGACGAGTTCAAAGTTGAGATTAAGGAGTCCAAGGCAGACATTAGAATAAAGATTACCGAAGGCTCAAAGCACTTCATAGAAGAAATTGCGGTAAAAGGGGCGTTCGTAATTTCAAAAAATAAAATACTCGAAGCCGTCAGGATAAAGGCAGGCGACCCGTACAGCGGAGTTGATATATCAGACGCGAGGTACAGGATCATTGACCTGTATTGGCACAGCGGTTTTATTGATGCCAAGGTTGATATAAAGCAGGAAACGGGAGAAAAGGGGAAGATAAGAATCATCTTTGAAATAGAAGAGGGCAAGATTACGCTTTTTGGAAACACCGTGATAAGCGGCAATGCAGACACAAAAAATGAAGTGATAAAAAGAGAACTCCCTTATAAAAGCGGAGCGCCCTTTGACCCTTATCTTCTCGCGAGGACGCGCCAGAGGCTTTACAAGCTTGGATTGTTTACCGGGGTTGACGTAGATGCGGTGGATAAGGAGGACAGCGAGCAAAATATCCATATCAAGATGAAAGAGGGAAATGCCGGGGCAGTTGAGTTCGGCGCGGGCTACGGGGATTACGAGCAGTTCAGAGGGTCCTTTGACATAAGTTACAGGAATCTCTTCGGCATGAACAGACAGGTATCTTTCAGGACAGAGGTAAGCACTATTGAGCAGCGCTATATCTTGAATTATACCGAGCCGTGGTTTTTAGGAAAACAGATTCCCTTTAAGGTTTTTCTTATAAAGGAAGAGCGGACAGAGAAAGCGATAGAGACCCGTGAGACGCGATATAAACTGAGAAGGCACACGGCGAGCGTTGGGCTTGAAAAGAAATTCAGCGAAAGGGTGAAGGGCGATATCTATTATGATTTTTCATTGGTTAAGACCTTCGAGGTAAAGCCTGATGTAATACTTACAAAGGAAGATACGGGGAACGTCATAATCAGCGGAATTAGGCCGGGCATTGCCTATGATTCAAGGGACAATCCGTTCGACCCGAGAAAAGGTGTGCTTGCCGGAATAACAATGAAGACAGCGACTAAGTATTTATTTTCGGAGACGGATTTTATAAAGGCGATATTCAACGGAAGCGTTTATCAGGAATTGAATAAATATTTTGTTGTCGCGGCTTCTATCAAGACAGGCCTGGCGCAGGGATTTGAAGACACAAGCGATTTGCCGTTGGTTGAAAGATTTTTCCTCGGTGGAAGAACTACAGTGCGCGGTTATGAGCAGGATACGCTGGGGCCCAAGGGTGTTAACGGCACTCCTACGGGAGGGAATGCTTATGTCCTTACGAATTTAGAGCTGAGGACGTATATAGGGAAAAGTTTTGGCATAGTGGCGTTCTTCGATGGCGGCAACGTATGGAAAAAGACAAACGATATAAAAATTTCAGAGATGAAATATACCGCAGGAGGAGGCATAAGATACAACACGCCGGTAGGCCCCTTAAGAGTTGATTACGGCCATAAACTTGACAAAGAAACAGGAGAGAGTTCAGGCGAAGTTCATTTCAGCATCGGACACGCTTTTTAATAATAAGGCGATAAGTATTTCAATCGGTGATAACATGATTTGAAAGCTCGTCTGTGTCGCCTGCCGCCATCGGAAAATGAATGGCAAGGACATCGCCTGCCTCTTTAATTGCCTTGCATAAGGCGTCACATGCGCGGCCTTCTCTTATTCCCTGAGATACCGTTATTGCAAATTTATTCAGGGTTTCCTGCTCTATCTTTTCATAAATACCCTTGTCTGCAAGAATCCAGACCTTTCTTTCAAGCAGTGAAAGGAAAAACAAGACCCCCGTATTTTTCTTAGTCTTGTAAAGGCCCTTTTCATAAAATGCCCTGATTGCCTCTTCTCTCACCGTCTCTTCCGCTCTTTTGAGGCCAATGAACGCCGTTTTTAGAGAGGGAATTTTTTTGAATATAAGCCGCGAGGGGAAAAAGAGCAAAATGCTGAGAGGGATGTACGACCACAGCGATGAATAAAAAAACAGGTTGGCTATTATCAGGGATAAAAGACTGCCCAGAAGAATCCCTCCGGCTATCTCTGCATCAGCATACTGATCGCTGCTGTCAACAACCATAACAGCAACCTCGCCGATTGTTCGGGATTCCACATCGCAGGTTGTATCTGCTATCTTTATTTTCTCTTTTTCAGTAAAAAATTTTTCTGCTTTTGACATTTTTTTCATTACCAGCCTCCCGAGGATCCTCCTCCCCCAAAACCTCCGCCGCCTCCGCTGAACCCGCCTCCGAACCCTCCTCCTCCAAACCCGCCAAATCCACCGGCGCCTGAACCGTAATATCCGCCGCCGGAGCGGAATCCGCCTCCGCGATGATGCCCGGCCGCAGAAAAGAGTATTGGAAGAAACAGCCCTAAGAATAAACCCAATACTCCTATAATAATAGCTGAAATGAGGCCGAGCGGCGAGATACCGAGGTGAACCATTAAAGGCAGCCCGACAGCTCCGGACACACCCCCCATAATGCGCGATACGCTCCCAAGAACAAGAATAACAAATGAGCCGAAAACCAGAAATGTTACAAAACGCGAAGATTTTTCCTGTTTCTGACGGCGTTGGTTTCCGTTTGCCTTAAATTCCCCGCGCGACGCGTCAACCAGCGCCTGAACTCCGGCAGTGAAACCATGATCGAAATCTCCCCTCCTGAATTTAGGTTTTATGACAAGGTCTATAATCCTGCCGGACATTAAATCCGTTACCCGGCCTTCAAGCCCGCGACCGACCTCTATCCTTATTTTTTTTTCCTGTTTTGCGACAGTGAATATTATGCCGTTGTCTTTTCCTTCCTGTCCTATCTTCCATGATTCCGCGACCCTGATGCTGAAATCCTCAATAGCATCTCCTTCCAAAGACGGCACCGTGAGAATGACAATTTGCGTTGAATCGGTCCGCTTAAAATTTTTTAGGTCATTTTCAAGATTGGCCTTTACAGAGGGAGAAATCATATTGGCATAATCATTGACATAGCCTGTAAGCTTAGGAGCGTCAAGGGCATGAGCCGGAAAAGATAGAAAAAAGATGCACGATGCAAGTTGCACGATAAAGAACACAAATCTTAATCGCGCATTCTGCGTAAGGAACCGTGCATCAATAAGGTTTTTCACCTGTTAAAACTTCACCTGCGGCGCTTTTTCAGATCCTGCCTCTGCCTTGAAAGGCTCTCTTGATTTCAACTGCAGCAGAAATTTATTGGTGATATTATTCGGGAATATCCTGATTGACGTGTTAAATGTTTCCACCGCCTTATTGTAACGCACGCGCGCCACGTTTATCCTATTTTCTGTTCCCTCAAGCTGGTGCTGGAGGTCTTGAAAATTCTGATTCGCCTTGAGATCCGGATATTTTTCAACAACAACCATGAGCCTTGAAAGCGCGCTGCTCATCGCTCCCTGCGCCTCCTGAAACTGGCTGAATGCCTTTGGGTCATCAAGCAGGGCCTTTGACATTTGTATGGAACCGACCTTGGCCCTCGCTTCTGTAACTGCCGTAAGGGTTTCTTTTTCATGCTTTGCATAAGCCTTAACAGTTTCCACAAGATTCGGAATCAGGTCGTTTCTCCTCTGGTATGATGCTTCCACATCTCCCCACGCCGCCTTTACAGTCTCTTCATTTGCCTGCATCTTGTTATAACCGCAGCCTGAAAGGGCGAAGGCAAGTATTAATATTAGTATTGATAACAAATTTCTCTTCATTTATTCCTCCTGAAGCCTGCTTTGAATTTAACGACTGTCTATTTTGACATAAACCCCGGACATCCCTCAAATCCCCTGCATCCCGCCTTTCTCAGTTTGCAGGATGCATTCGCGCAGATATTTAAGACGCTTTTATCGCTGTCTTTAAGCGAATGCGAGGGCTTTTTGTCTTCTATCTTCTTTTTGATTTTTTTGCGGCCTTCTTTGATGGCTTAGTCCCTGCCTTTTCAAGCTTTGCTATCTGTGCCTCGAGTTTCTTTACGCCCGAAATCAAAGCCCTTACCTTTGTATCTATAAGAAGATTCTTCGAGCCCTTTGACGTAAGGTCATAAACCTTTCCGCCGAGGTTGGTGAAATTTGACTGAACCTTCATCTTAAGCTCAAAGATTTTATATCTCCTTTTCCCTTCCTCTGCCAGTTCTTCCGCCTTTTCCACTGCAACTGTCGCGCCTTTTTTGACAACGGCCACGCCTTCATTGATACCTTTCTTAATATCCTTCTGAATCCTGTTCCAGAGCGCCATAATTCCTCCTTAAAAGAATTTAAAACAGCTTATCTAACATATCACAAAACAGTTCTATTGAAAAGAGGAGGGGGATATGTTAATCTCATTCAGCGAAATGGTTAAAAATGATAAATGGATAAGGGAGATGGCGCAGAAGGGAATGATAACTCCCTTTGACGCCAATCAGGTTAGAAAGGGCGTTATCTCATACGGCGTAAGTTCTTACGGTTACGACATGAGGATTTACGATGAGTTTAAGATTTTTGAGGCTAAGGAAAATGCTATTATTGATCCCAAGAATTTCTCGCAGACGCATTTTATTGACTTCAAGGGCGATGTCTGCGTAATCCCTCCCAATTCCTATGTACTTGCCCGTTCTCTGGAATATTTCAAGATTCCGAGAGATGTACTTGTGATATGCCTTGGCAAATCAACGTATGCACGCTCGGGGATTATCGTTAACGTAACTCCATTAGAGCCTGAGTGGGAAGGGTATATCACCATCTCCATATCAAACACAGCGCCGGTTCCGGCTAAGCTTTATTCAAATGAAGGGCTAGCACAGCTCATATTCCTATGGGCATCAGAGATGTGCGAGACTTCGTATGCCGACAAGGCAGGAAAATATCAGGCGCAGAAGAATATAACGCTTTCAAAGACGTAAGGAGGGAATCAATGCCCTGGAAAGAAAAATTAATTATTGCCCTTGATGTTCCCGAACCCGATTACGCCCTTGAGATTGTGGACAAATTCGGCGAACAGGTTGAGATTTACAAGGTGGGGCTTGAGCTATTCACCTCAGCCGGGCCTAAGATAATAGAACAATTACATAAAAGAAATAAAAGGGTTTTTCTTGACCTCAAATTTCATGATATTCCAAATACTGCCTTAAAGGCTGCAATTGCCGCGACAAGGCTCGGTGTTTTTATGTTCAATGTCCATACCTCCGGCGGGCTTGATATGATGAAAAAATGCAAAGACGCGGTTGTTCAGCTTTGCCTGAAAGAGAACCTGAAGAAACCGAAGATACTCGGCGTCACCGTGCTTACAAGCATGTCGCAGGATGTCTTGAAGCATGAGATGGGGATCCAGCACAGCCTTAACACGCATGTCAGGCATCTTTCGGGATTGGCGCTGAAGGCGGGTTTGGATGGTGTTGTCGCGTCAGGGCATGAAGTGGCACGGATAAAAAGCCATTGCGGGGACAAGTTTCTGATTGTCACGCCGGGCATAAGGCCGTCATGGCATCCTCCCGATGACCAGAGCAGGACCATGACGCCGAAGCAGGCGTTGAGGGAAGGCGCGGATTATATTGTTATGGGCAGGGCGATACTTAATTCCGACAATCCGTTAAAGACACTTGAATTGATATCGTTAGAGATGATCACGGCGTAGCGAGAAAAATTCCGTATTGCATGTTGTATAATAAAACTATGAAAACGGTTAATACGACTGTAAACATATCTTTGAAAAATCCTGTGACTGAAAAGAAGTTGTCCGAAATAATAAAATCGGGGAAGACAGAAGAGAAATATCTCGCGCACATCTTTGCCCTATTTACAGATGTTCCTGTGCCCGATATTTTGGCTTTCACTGAAAAATACGGCATCAGCCTGTCGCTTATCAAGAAATACTACTTTAAGCACGTAAAGAAATTTTACTCTAACACCGAACTGGAAAATGCCTTTTCCTTCAAATGATAGCATCCGCTGATTGGATATATCTTCTTAAGCTCGCACTTAAAATACTATCACGCGAAAAAGTCTCAAGTAACCAATGGTCGTTCGGCGGCGGGACTGCGCTAATGACTTATTATAATCACAGAAAAAGTAAAGACATTGATATTTTTCTGCGTGATGTTCAGCTTTTGACCAGATTTACTCCAAGATTGAATGATAATGTCGCAGAGCATGTGGATGACTATACTGAGATGTCGAACTTTCTTAAACTCAAGGTAAAACGACAGGAGATAGATTTTATCGTTGCCCCATTATTAACCAAAAATCCGACCATGAGAAAGATAATTGGCAGTTCCCGCATTAATATTGAAACGCCTGAAGAAATAGTAATCAAAAAAATTTTTTATAGGGCTGAATCTTTTAAAACAAGAGATATTTTTGATTTAGCCGTTGTCATTAAAAATAAAGAAAAAAGCCTTATTGAAAATCTTGGTGTCTTTCAAGGCAAAGTTGACATTTTATTGAGCAGATTGGATATGCTGAAAAAAGTTTATCCTATTGAACTGAAATCCCTTGACATTATAGATAACCATACTGCTAAAGAAGCGCCAAGGATTGTAAGGGGATTTATAGAGAGATTAACATAGATACGGAAGAGAAAGAAAAAATTTTGTCGCTAATGCAGAAGATGATGGAGATGGGAATTTTCGCCGTGTACGGGCAGGAGGATGAGGGAGTGCCTGATGCCAGTGTGGACTGTGATTCGAACCTGAGCCTATGCAAGGCAAAATGTTGCACCCTTGAGTTTGCGCTTACCAAAGAGGAAGTCCAAAAAGGCCGTTTGAAGCATATACCATCACGGCCATTCTTTATTGCAAGAGAGCCTGACGGGTATTGCTCTCATCTTGAACGCGGCACCCTCAGATGTGCTCTCTGGGCCGAGCGGCCGTTAAGATGCAGGAGATATGACTGCAAAGAAGATTCAACAATGCAGGAATAACTTGCCTCAGTCAAAAAGATAAGCCGACCATTAAAATAAGTTAAAATAGCAGGATGAATATGCCTGCGAAAAAAGATTTTCTGAAGTCTGCAAGAGCCGGAGAGATTACTCCGGTTTATAGCGAGATTCCGTACCAATCCCCTCATCTGGTTTATGAATCCTTCATATCCCCGAACAGCTTTCTTTTTGAAAGCGTAAAGGGCCCTGAAAAAATCGCAAGGTATTCATTCATTGGCTTGGACCCGTACCTGATTTTCAAGGTCAAAGACGGCTCTATGGAAATTACCTATAAGGGGCGAAAGGCTGTATCAACAGGCAATCCATTGGCGAGACTTAAATCTCTTGTAACGGCATATAAACAAAAACCAGTAGATTCCCTTCCTCCGTTTCAGGGCGGCGCGGCCGGATTATTGAGTTATGATTTTGTGCAGTATCTCGAAAAACTTCCCAGGACTACAAAAGACGACCTAAAAATCCCTGACGCACATTTTTTCATGATTGATAAGCTGATAGCCTTTGACCATGTTGATAAAAAGGCGTGGATAATTGTCTGCCCTGCCGCAAGGGATACGGAATTGGGCTATGCTGATATTGATGTCGATTGGGATGAGAGGTATGAGGAAGCGGAGCAGGAAATACAGGAGATAAGCGTCAAAGTGTCAGAGCGTCATCTCCTCGGCGATTCGCCTGAGGCGAAAAGTGTCAGAGTGTCAGAGGGCCGGAGGGTCAAAGCAACGGCTTCTGCACTAAGACACGGTTTATCCAAAGAGCAGTACATGGACATTGTTAAGCGCACCAAGGAATACATTGCAGCCGGAGACATATTTCAGGCAAATCTCTCTATGAGGGTTTCGGCTGAAATCGGAAATACAAACCCGTGGCAGCTTTATAATATTCTCCGCTCAATCAATCCCTCTCCGTTTGCCGGATACATAGATTTCGGAGATTATCAGATTGTAAGCTCTTCACCTGAGAGATTAATAAAAATCAAAGACGGAATTATCGAGACAAGGCCGATTGCTGGCACGAGGCCGAGGGGCAGGGATGTGAAGGAAGATGAACGCATGCGGGCAGAGTTATTGCTGAATGAAAAGGAGAGGGCGGAGCACATAATGCTGATTGACCTTGAGAGAAACGATATTGGAAGGGTATGCGATTACGGAAGCGTTCACGTTGACGAGCTGATGATTACAGAGGATTATTCTCATGTCATACACATCGTTTCAAACGTAAAAGGAACTCTCGCCTCTGGCAAGACATGCTTTGACGCGATAAAAGCCGCATTCCCCGGAGGGACTATAACAGGCGTTCCAAAGGTCAGGTGCATGGAAATAATCGATGAGCTTGAGCCTGTTTCAAGAGGCCCGTACACCGGCTCTTTCGGTTATATCGGGTTTTCCGGCAATATGGATTTGAACATTATCATCAGGACGTTTGTGATAAAAGACAGGCATGCCTATGTTCAGGCAGGGGCGGGCATTGTCGCTGACTCTGACCCTGAAAGGGAATATTACGAAAGCATTAAGAAAGCGGAGGCATTGATAAAAACTCTGGAGAGGATTTAGATTTTTTTTGAGAGCCAGCCCTTTTGTTTCTCTTTTATCTTTTCTACCTTTTCGTTTATATTTATTTCCCGGAGCATGTCCAGAATCCCTTTCTGTTCCTCTCTTGATTTTCTCAATTCTTCGAGAAGTTCGTTGATAAGGGATTCCATCCTGGCAATCATCAATTTATTTTCCCTGAGGCCCTCGGCAATCTTTTCAAGCTGTTCTGGTGAATAAACTGTTGGTTCCAAGGGTTTTGGTTTTTCGGGTTCAGGCCTTTCTCTCACCGGGAACTCAGGTTTGCGAAAAGGCCTGTAAGGCGGAGGCACCGGTTTTTCCTCGGCAATTGGTTTGTATTCAGTTTTTTCTCTTAGAGGTATGGTTTCAGTCTTAGTTTCTATAGGCTTCTCAAGCGGAACAGTTTCTTCTACTTGCGAAGTCTCTATAGGAATAGGTTCCTCTTTTTGAATAACCTCCCGCTCCTCCGAAACGAGTTCCCGCTCTATCGAAAAAGGTTCCTCTTCCGGCGTAATAGTTTCCTTTGTCATTTGAACGGATTCTTCTTCTACGGGAATAGGTTCTTTTTCGATTGGAAGGGTTTTTTCATAAGCAGGCTGTTCAATCTTTTCCTGTATTGTCTGCCGGGGTTCTGCAACCGCAGCGGCAGTTTTAATTTCGAGTTTGTGCCTTTGAGCAAGGTCGTTGATAAGCAGTTTTATTGCGGTCTGAAAGGTCTCTTCCACGCCCTTGCCGTTGATGGCTTCAGCTTCAAGGTAGATATATTTTTTTTTGTTTACGTCCTTATTTAATTCGTCAATTGAAAGTAAGTTAGGAAGGTCTCTTTTATTGTACTGCAGGATAAGGACAAGGTTATCGGGATTTATATTATTTGAAATAAGATTTTCCATCATATTGGCAAAACTCTCAATATTCCCCTCACGCACTTCTTTCTGCGAGTCGGCAACGAATATGACGGCATCGGCTCCTTTGAGCACTGCCTTTCTCGTAAGGTTATACTTAATCTGGCCGGGAACCGTGTATAGCTGAAACCTCACGGTGAAATCTTTTATCTTTCCAAGGTCTATCGGCAGGAAATCAAAAAAAAGAGTCCGGTCTGTTTCCGTTGCCAATGAAATCAATTTGCCGGTTTTTCCCGTGTTTAGCGAGGCATGAAGGTGCTGAAGGTTGGTTGTCTTTCCGCTCAAACCGGGCCCGTAATACACAATCTTGAGCGTAACTTCTTTTGCAGCGTAATTAAAAAGAGCCATTGGTTATACTATAGCATAAACGCCGTTTCTGGTGGTGTTTTTCACTCTGTACATCGCCTCATCAGCAAGCCGGATGAGGTCTTCCTTTGTCTTAGCGCTTTCGGGATATGACGCGACCCCAAAACTTGCCGTCATTTTAAGCGCGTAGCCCTCCTTTTTGAGAAATATGTTGTGTTCAACGGATTTTCTTATCCTCTCGGCTATTACTGCAGCGGCATTAGGAAGCGTCTGTGGAAGAACCACCACAAATTCGTCTCCTCCGTATCTCGCGACGATGTCAATGCTTCGGAGGCTTTTAATGATTAACTGGCCCATCTCGACCAGGAGCTTGCTTCAGACGAGATGCCCGTACTGGTCGTTTATGAGTTTAAAATGGTCGATGTCTATGAATATCAGTGATACGGAGGTCTTGTGCCTGTTTGAGCGCTGTATTTCTGTCTCGATTGTCCTGTTGAGATATCTTGTATTGAACAGCTTTGTAAGGTCGTCCGTCACAACGAGTTCAGCCATTTTTTGATAGAGCGTGGTTCTCTCTATCGTAAGAGCCGCCTGATCGACAAGCCTCATGAGCAGGTTGAGGTCTTCTTTTGTAAAAGGCTCTCCGGTCACTTTATTTACAATCTCAAGCACCCCGATAACGCGGCCCTGGCTCTTGATAGGAACGCACATTAAAGACCTTGTCTTGAAGTGGGTCCGCCTGTCTACGCGCGAAGAAAATCTTTTGTCAAGCGAAACATCGGGAACTATTACCGGTATTCCCTCCTGAGCGACCCAGCCCGCGATGCCTTCGCCGGGCTTCAGCCTGTATTTTTCCACTTTTTTGGTGTCTGCCTTCTCAAAAACTAGTTCTCCCGTGGCTTCTTCAACAAGAAGAACAGACCATGCCTCTGCCATGGTCATCGCCTTGGTTTTTTTCATTACGTCTGCAAGTATCTCATTAAGTTCGAGCGATGATGTAAGGGTTTTTCCGACACCCTCAAAAAAGGCGATTTCTTTTTTGGCGGTATTAAGCTCATGGAGGAGTTTTTTATTTTCATCCCACGTCTTTTTTTCCCTGAGGATTCTATCGCTGAAATAAAACAACTCTTTTTCTGTCGGATTGAAAACGGGATAGGTGAACGGTTCTTTAAGCCATGCGGAAAAACCGCGAAAGGAATAATCAAACGACACTATGAGTTTTGGCATTTCAACGGATGCCTTCAGGAATTTTTTTAACGCCTTGCTTTTGCTCTGTTCTTTTTCGATGATCAGGATGTCCGCCCTGCCGAGAATGCGGGGCAGGGCATTTTCGATAGAGCTGAATTTTGAGACCTCAAACCTGCCGTCAGACAGGCCGTCCTCAAAATTCCGCTTATGGAGACTGGGCCCTATTAAAAAAACATTAGGCATTTATGCCGCTCAATGAGCCGTAAGACAGCACTTCTTGTATTTTTTCCCGCTGCCGCAGGGGCAGGGGTCGTTCCTTCCTGTCTTTTGCCCTTTTTGGACAGGCTGCTGCGTTTCCCCTGTCTCGCTTTTATTGTAAATCAATTGTTGCCTTCTGTGAACCTCTTTTATTCCTTCCTCTTTTTTGACCTGAATCTTGAATATCCTGTTAAGCACCTCAATCGATATTCTGTCGGTCATATCGGCAAAGACCTCAAATGCCTCTTTCTTATATTCCGTAAGGGGGTCTCTCTGCCCGTATCCCCTGAGCCCTATGCCCTCTTTAAGGTGGTCCATGCCGAGGAGATGGTCTTTCCATTGCGTGTCAACTACCTGAAGCAGGATGGTTTTCTCTATATATCTCATCATCTCGCTTCCGATTTCAGCCTCTTTATTTTCGTAGGCGTCTTTTATGGATGACGTGAGAGTTTCCCTTATTTCATCCAGGGACTTTGAGTCGGATGAATATGTCATGGAAAATGTGCCGTACACAGCGTCATGAAGCCCTTTTACATCCCATTCTTCGGGGTGTTTTTCTTCGGGGCAGTGGACTGCCAGCAGTTCATCTACAACATCTTCAGTCATGGAATTTATTCTTTCTTTTAATCCCTCTTCCTGAAGTATCTCGCGCCTGAATGAATATATCTCAAGCCTCTGCTTGTTCATGATATCATCGTATTCAAGCAGGTGTTTTCTTATATCAAAGTTATGAGCCTCAACTCTTTTTTGCGAGTTCTCTATGGCTCTTGAAACGAGCTTGTTTTCTATCGGCATGTCTTCCTCCATGCCGAGCCTTCCCATCAGGCCGGAAATCCTGTCCGAGCCGAATATCCGCATAAGATCGTCTTCAAGCGATAGGTAGAATCTTGAAGAGCCGGGGTCTCCCTGTCTTCCGGAACGCCCGCGAAGCTGGTTATCAATCCTTCGCGCTTCATGCCTTTCCGTGCCAAGGATGTGCAGCCCGCCTGAGGTGAGAACGTTCTCCCTGTCTTTTCTGCAAATATCTTCAGCCTTTAAGAGGGCCTGTTTATAATCGTCCCCTGTATAGTCTTTCTTGTCGCGCAGCATATCGCGGGCAAGGCCCTCGGTATTGCCTCCGAGCACTATGTCCGTTCCTCTTCCTGCCATGTTTGTCGCTATCGTCACGGCCCCGCTTCTTCCAGCCTGTTCTATAATCTCAGCCTCTTTTTCATGATACTTGGCGTTCAGTACCGAGTGGGGAATGCCCTTTTTCTTCAGCATGTGGCTTAACACTTCTGATTTTTCTATGGAAATCGTCCCGACCAGCGCCGGCTGTCCTTTCTTGTGTAGTTCCTCTATCTCTTTTATTACGGCGTTAAACTTGCCCTTTTCCGTTTTATATATCATGTCGGGATTGTCAATTCTAACCATCGGCTTATTTGTCGGGATTACGGCGACCTCAAGGTTGTATATCTTGCTGAATTCTTCCGCTTCCGTGTCTGCGGTTCCCGTCATGCCGGCGAGCTTGTTGTACATCCTGAAATAATTCTGGAATGTAATTGTTGCAAGAGTCTGGTTCTCGCTCTCTATCTTAACGTCCTCTTTAGCCTCCACTGCCTGATGAAGCCCGTCGCTCCAGCGCCTGCCGGGCATGAGCCTTCCGGTGAACTCATCGACTATAATTACCTCGCCGTCTTTAATGATATAATCAACATCTTTTTTGAATAGGGTATGGGCCTTAAGCCCCTGAAGAACATGATGGACAAGCTCAATGTTTGAAGGGTCGTATAGGTTCCCGGCGCCGAGGAGCCTTTCAATCTTTATGTTCCCTTCCTCGGTAAGAATGACGGTCTTGGCTTTTTCATCGATTGTATAGTCGGCATCCCTTTGCAGTTTCGGTATAATCCTGTTTATTTTGTAATACTTGTCCGTTGATTCTTCGGACGGCCCGGAGATTATGAGCGGGGTCCTGGCCTCGTCAATAAGGATGCTGTCCACCTCGTCAACTATCGCGTAGTTAAGCTCTCTTTGAGCATACTGCGATATGTCGTATTTCATGTTATCCCTTAGATAATCAAAGCCGAATTCATTATTGGTGCCGTAGGTAATATCAGAGTTGTAAGCTGTCTGCCGCTGCTCATCGTTTAGGCCGTGCACAATGACGCCCACGCTCATGCCGAGGAAATTATAAATCGGCCCCATCCATTTGGCGTCCCTTTTAGCGAGGTAGTCGTTAACAGTGACTATGTGCACGCCCCTTCCGTCGAGGGCATTGAGATAAACGGGCAGGGTGGCAACGAGCGTTTTTCCCTCGCCTGTTTTCATTTCGGCAATCTTGCCCTCGTGAAGCACTATGCCGCCGAGAAGCTGGACATCGAAGTGCCGCATATTCATGATTCTTTTTGAGGCCTCTCTTACTACCGCAAATGCCTCGGGCAGCAGATCGTCAATAGATTCGCCTTCTTCGAGACGCCTTTTGAATTCAGGAGTCTTATCCTTTAACTGGCTGTCTGTGAGCGAAGATATGCCGGGCTCAAGCGCATTTATACGCTCGACCACAGGCAGGAGGCGTTTTATTTCTCTCTCATTCTTTGTCCCGAACAGTTTTTTTAAAATTCCGCTAACCATAACTATTTATACTAAAATTAAATGCGGCATGATTTCAAGGAAGCGGGGTGAAATCTGTCTAATTAATTGATGGAAATGCCTTTATATGTACGGGCAATTACCCTGAGAAACGATTCAACCACTTTGGCATCAAACAATGTCCCGCTGCTTTTTTTAAATTCTGATACCGCATATCCAATGCCGGGCGAGGGGCGGTACGGCCTGTCCGCAGTCATTGAGTCAAATGCATCGGCTACATGAAGAATCTTGGCGCTGAGAGGAATCTGGCTATCAGTCAGCCTGTCAGGATAACCCTGGCCGTCGATCCTTTCATGGTGACACCTTATCAGGGGGATTATGTTCTTCAGCTGTTTTATCCCCATCAGAATACTTGCTCCCTTTTCCGGATGCTTCTTTACGGTCTCAAACTCTTCCTCTGTAAGTGTCTGTGGTTTGTCTAGAACGTGATCGCATGTCCCTATCTTGCCGATGTCATGCAGCAGCCCTGAAAGATGAAGGTCTCTTATCTCATCTTCCGAAAGCCCCATCTCCCTTGCTATCTGCTCTGCGTAATTTGCAACTCTCTCCGAATGTCCCTTGGTCCACGGGCTTTTAGCGTCAAGGGCATTGACCATTGTCTTCACAAAGTTCATGAACAGAGATTCGAGCTCTTTTTCTGATTCCTCAAGTTTTTCCTGTGTTTCCTTTAAGGATGTGATGTCCGCGGCTATAACTATTGAGTGCAGGAATTCTCCTTGATGGTCAAAGATAGGGCAGTGGCTAATATAGAACCAGTGCCCGGTTTTTGTTTTTATCTCGGTCCATTCCTTCCGGGTTCCGGCATATATTTTGCCTACACAATGACCTCTTTCGGCAGGATTGCAGGTGAAAAAATCATAACACTTGTGCCCCAACAATTCTTCCGGCGACAGTCCGACAAAATCCGAAAACCGTTTGTTAGATTTTATGATATTAAGGTTTTTATCCAGGAGCATTATAATCTCCATGGAATTATTAAAAGTTATCTCCCATTCTGTTTTAGCTCTTGTGACTTTTTCGAGAAGCCCCACGAGCTGATCTTCCGCCTTTTTTCTTGCGCGTTCCTCTGTTTTGTATCTTGCAACAAGACACCTGTTGTAAAAGGCGAATAAAACAACGCCGAATACCATGAGGCGCACAAGGATGTCGCGAAGAGGGGGCAGCAGATTACTAATAAAAGCGCCTTGATGAAATATGAGAAAATCAATGACCGAACCTATTATCCATACAAAGATAAAAAGCACTATTCCAAGTAGTACGGTCTTTTGCTTGTTCATATTTCTCCTGATTTAAGTATATCACCATACGCCTTGCCTGTCTGCAGCGAATCCCCTTGAATAAAGGGAAGTACATCCTTTATGATTAAAGAAATAGTGGAGGGCTTTATGGCATCGAAAGAGCAGGTGGAAGCTGTCCTTGAAAAAATAAGGACGGGGCTTAAGTCAGAGGGCGGCGACATAGAACTGGTTGACGTAAGGGAAAATGTCGTGTATGTGAAGCTCAAAGGCGCTTGCGGGATCTGCCCTATGTCAAGCCTTACGATGAAGAACTGGGTGGAGGCCAGTATAAAGCGTGAGATACCGGATATTACCGCTGTTCAGGCAGTCTGACCGTATCGAGAGGGACAGATGACGAGGCGCAATTTTATTTTTTCCCTTCTTTCCCTTAAGGTATTCCTTTCCTCATTTTTATCCTCAAAAAATGTTTATGCCTTTGACGCGGTTGAGGTCAAGGACATAAAGCAATGGTCTTCAAAAGGTTATACGAGGGTGGCTGTCGAGCTTTCTTCTCCGGTTGAATTTTCAGGCAAGAGAATTTCAAATCCCGAAAGACTTTATTTTGACCTTAAAAATACCAGAATCCCCAGAGAAATAAATACCACGCTTCCTATAGGGGACGGGATATTAAAGACAGTCCGCGCGGGACAGTTTAATCAGGACACTGTAAGGATTGTGCTGGATCTGGAAGAGATAAAGGACTATAAGGCCTTCATGCTTGAAGACCCGGCAAAGCTTGTAATAGATGTTTACGGCGATAAAAAAACAATAAAAAACAAAGAGAAGATTTTCCCTATAACGACAATAGTTCTGGACCCGGGGCACGGCGGTCACGACCCCGGGGCAGTGGGGCCCAGCGGGCTTTACGAAAAGGATGTCGTTCTGGATATCGCGCTGAAACTTAGAGACATACTTTCAAAAAAGAATAATCTGAGAATTTTCCTCACGAGGGAGAAGGATGTATTTATTCCGTTAGTTGAAAGGACAGCCTTTGCGAACAGCAAGGATGCAGACTTGTTCATATCAATTCACGCGAATGCCAGCCCTAACAGAAGCGCAAAGGGAATCGAGACATATCTTCTTAACTGGACGAGCGACGAGGAGGCCATAAGGGTGGCTGCAAGGGAGAACGCAATATCCATCAAAAAAATGAAGGCCCAGATGACTAAATTTAAGAGTGATGTAAGTTTGATACTTAATGACCTTATGAGGGACAACAAAAGAGACGAATCAATAAAGCTTGCAAATTACGTCCAGAACTCTATCATAGCTACCCTCGGCGAGAATTATCATGATATCAGGAATCACGGAGTAAAAAATGCCCTGTTTTATGTGCTGTTTGGCGCAAAGATGCCGTCTGTTCTTGCGGAAGTTTCATTCATAAGCAACCCTGCTGAAGAGAAACTGCTTTCAAAGGACGATTACAAAACTCACATTGCAAAGGCAATTGCTGAAGGCGTTGATACCTATGCCGCGGCTATGCCGTCCGTGCATAAAGTGGCAGGATTAAAATAACCTTGGAACGCGGGCTGCTTAATCGGCGCTTCTTTTCTCCCGAATCAAAAATTATTCTATACATTTTTTTTATTATTGCCCTTTTTCTTTTGGAGAGCCTTCCTGCCTATGCCTTTATGTTGCTTCTCATCTTTCTGTTGCTGCTGAGGATTCCTTTTGCATCCGTAAAAAAAGGATGGCTGCCGATAAGCCTTTTCCTTTTGTTCACCTTCCTCAGCAATTTATTCTTCAGCCATGGAAAGATTTTATACAGCATCGGTTCCATAGCAGTCACGGAGGAAGGGCTGCGCCTCGCCGCGATACGAACACTGCGGGTATTTCTTATGGTTGCAGGCGCAAAAATACTTACCGCAACTACGGCTCTTGGTGTCATGGTTGAGGTCCTGAGGAAGACCCTCAGCCCTTTTGAGAAGATCGGCCTGCCTGTGGGGGATTTCTTTTCCGTCATGGGATTAACGCTTAAGTGTTTCCCGAGGCTTATGGATTATCTTTCAGAGAGTTACAGGACTCATAAAAATAATATGAAGTCAAAGGGTTTTTGGGAAAAGGCGAATATAGTAACTTCCTTTCTTCTGCCCACATTCATACAGAGCATTCAATCCCCTGAGATGTTTTTTAGAGATGAAGAAACAATTAAGAATTAACTTACTTTAATTTACTTTTTTTGCCCTATTTAATTTGTCCAACTGAGATTAAAGATAGAAATGCGAAGGCAATTATATAGCTCAGGTTCCTAAAAAGTGATACCCTAAAGCTTAAATATGGATGTTTGGTTTCCTTCATTTTTATGAGTGATTTTTTCATTTTTCTATGTCTACTAAATAAAATTGTAAAAATAAATAATACCGATACAAAGGCAAAGAATTCCTTTTTGGAAAATATCCAGAAATATTTTGAGTCATCAAAGCCTAAACATTGCAATCCAAGCGAAAATGCCAATACCGCGACAATTTCGTTAAGAAATGATTCATAGCCAAGAAATTCCTGACGCTCTCTATTATTAATCTGACTCACAATTGAGCCTCCTTATGTTTTTGTGTTAGAACTATTAAGTGACTTAAATGCTTTGTTTAAAGATTTTTCTGTACAGCGGCCTAATAAGCAATACAAGAACAAATAGACCTATAAGAACACCAGCTTTTTTAAGTGTCCAAAAAATTCCGTCCCAATTTGTCAACTTGCCCGCCCAGTTATCTTGAATGAAAACGAAGCAGATAACTATAAGAACGATTAATAGAGGAAATGGGATAGCCTGCTTGCTTAGGAAATACTTATCAATCAATGCCGCATGGCTTCTTGCATAGTCATTAGAATCTTCTGATTCTTCACCAATCCGTGGCGCTGTTGTGGAGTCAGCAGATAAAAAAGAAGCATTTGTTGAACCACTTATAGATGCTTCGGGGGTTAAAGTTGCATTTGGATGAATCAATGGCGCACTGCTTGTTACGTCTGACTCATTAAAAATTTTTTTCTCAGAAATTTTTTTCTTGACTTTAATTTTTTTCGGCACTTTAAATCTCCAAAATCAATTTACTAATTGTTTCAACCCTATCCCAACCGGAAAGGGCAAACTGGTTTATATTTTGTAAAATCTCTTGTTCATTCATTTCGGACTTTGGTGTAAGCCAATAATCGATATCCAAATATAAGCCAACCGACGGAAATTGTTCTGCTTGTTCAAAAAATTGTCCCATTTGCTTATCAACCATAGGTCCACTCATAGTATTGAAATTCCCATATTTATCAGCAAAATTTAGTGGGCAGCCAATATCAAGAAGTTTTGCGTTTATCATTTTTTTAGCATTTTCATTTAATGATAAAAAATTAGTTGTATATTTTTTCATTAATTCTTCGAAATTTCCCTCATATTTTTTGCAAAATTTTGTTCTTAGGCCAAATCGTTCGATAAAAATTGTCTTACCAAATTCTTTTAATGTAAATAAGAATTTAAAAAATTTTGATGCTTTTTCTGGAAAATAATTCTTTGTGGGCGAGTCCTGGATTGTGTAACCTACATTTTTAAAACCAACAAAGGCACGCTCAATGTTTTTTGCATCATAAATATCTATGCGGTTCTCAACAATGCGCCACTCAGAAAACTTCATATGTGAAGAAATCGCCTCAGCCCATGCACCACGATAATCAAGAACCTTAGGGTTTGGTTTGTATCGTATCTCTAAAACGATTTGATTTAGGTCGTCCATATTTTCTCCTTTATGTATCTAACTTAATATGTTTGAATACATGTCCATTTCGGATTGAAAGGACAGTTCGTCTATTTATTGTTTATAACGCCTCATAAATTCTTAGCTAATTTTATTTGCCCAATCAATTTATTGTCAAGGAGAAAATTAAGAATGGTTAAGGCTGTTGATATGATACAATAGGCGGCGGAGATTAATGACTATGGAAATAAATTTATTGATAAAAAACGGAATTATTTACGACGGCACAGGCAAAGAGCCTTTTGAGGCCGATATCGGGATTGCCGGAGACAGGATAGAGTTTATAAATAAAAGTGTCAAAGCGTCAAAGGGTCAGAGTGTCAAAGCAGAGAAGATAATAGATTCAAAAGGGCTTGCTGTTGCGCCGGGATTTATTGATGTGCATACTCATTCTGAATTTACATTGCTTGCAGACCCGCGCGGCGAGGGAAAGATATCTCAAGGCATAACAACTGAGATAAACGGCAACTGCGGGCTTTCCGCGGCGCCGCTTTACGGGGATGCCTTTGAACACCGCGAAAAAGATCTTAAAGAGCTTGGCATTAAAGAGAGATGGCAAAGCTTTCCGGAATATTTCAGCATACTTAAAGGCAGGGGAATAGCTTTAAACTTTGTCACGCTTGCAGGGCACGGAAACCTAAGGGCCTCTGTCATCGGCTATAAGGATAGGAAGCCCGCTGCTTCTGAATTAAAAAGGATGCGGTCACTGCTTCAGAAGGCGATTGCTGCAGGCGCAATAGGCCTTTCAACAGGACTCATTTATCCGCCGGGAATTTACTCTAATACCGAAGAGTTGATAAATTTATGTTCCGCAATTCGCAATCCGAAATCCGCATTCATCTACACCTCCCACATGCGAAGCGAGGGCAGGGGGCTTATTGAATCAATTAAAGAGATAATCCGAATAGGGGAAGAAGCAAATATCAAGGTGCACATATCGCACATTAAGACAAGCGGAAAGGAAAACTGGCATAAGATAGGCGAGGCAATATCCCTGATAACCAATGCAAAAAAAAGAGGAGTAAAAGTTACCTGCGACAGGTATCCCTATACAGCTTCAAGCACGGACCTTGACACAATACTGCCTTCGTGGACTTATGACGGAGGCGCTGAGCAGGAATTAAAGAGGATACAGGATTCAACTACTCGTGAAAAGATAAGGCAGGAGGTATTACAAAACCGGCCGGGCAAGGATTATTGGGCAAGGGTCAGCGTGTCATCGGTAGCATCTCAGAAAAATAAATGGATGGAGGGCAGGGCCCTTTATTACATTTCAAGAAAGATTAATAAGAGTCCGGTTGACGCGCTCTTTAAAATCCTGATTGAGGAGAAATTGAGGGTTGGCGCGATATTTTCATCAATGAATGAGGACAACCTTAAGAGGTTTCTCTCCCTTCCGTATTCGATGATAGGCTCCGACAGCTCCGCAAGGAGCACATCGGGCATTACATGCGAAGGCAAGCCTCATCCGAGGGGATTCGGAAGTTTTCCGAGGTTTCTTGGAAAATATGTTAGAGACGAAAAACTTATGAGTATGAGCGAGGCCATATATAAGATAACAATGCTTCCGGCGAAGACCTTCGGCATAAGCGAAAGGGGAATTTTGAAAAAAGGCGCATTTGCCGATATCGTTGTTTTTGATCCGCAAAAGATAATTGACAGGGCGACCTTCAGTAAGCCCTTTTTACTCTCAAAGGGTATTCATTACGTGGTTGTAAACGGTGCGCCCGCCGTGTGGGAAGGCGAATGTACGGACGTAAAAACTGGAAGGGTTCTAACATTGACAAAGGATGCGGGAAAAAATATAATTTAAGTACTTAAGATTTTTTGAGGAGGTTTATAATGGCTGAAGGTATCATTGATGTAACAACTTCTACGTGGGACAAGGAAGTGCTGCAGGCTCAGGGCGTGGTGATGGTGGATTTCTGGGCAGTGTGGTGCGGGCCTTGCAGAATGATTGCGCCTACGGTGGAAGAGCTTGCAAAGGAATACGCCGGAAAGATTAAAGTCGCGAAGCTCAATACGGATGAAAATCCGGATATAGCCAGCAAATATAAAATAATGGGAATTCCCACGGTTATGTTCTTTAAAAACGGCGAGAGGGTAGACCAGATTGTAGGGGCTGTGCCAAAGACGCAGCTTAAATCCAAGATAGATTCATTTCTAAGCGCTTAGTTCCGCGCTGAAAATCTAATCCATGATGGATTCAAATCAGGTGAAAAAACTTTTCGCGGCAGTTATCATTTCTTTTTTAATTACTTCTGCTGTGTCATGCAAGAAAAGAGAGGTTGATACCGCATCGGCGCCTCCTGCTTCAGTAGGTAATGTTGCGCCCGATTTCAAATTAAATGATGTGAATGGAAAGGCAGTAGAACTTTCCGAATTCAAAGGCAGGGTAGTTCTTGTTGAGTTCTGGGCGACATGGTGCGGGCCATGCGGGGAATTTACGCCTATTCTTAATGAGCTTTACAAAAAATATAAAGAAAAAGGTTTCGTGATACTCGCCCTTACTTCAGAAGGAAATGAAGATACGATAACGTCCTATATTAAAGATAATAATGTAACGTACACAGTGCTGTTAGCTGACATGAAGACGATAAGAAGATACGGAGTAATCAGCATACCCACAAGTTTTCTCATCGATAAGGAAGGCAAGATTGTGGAAAAACACATGGGGTTTGCTGATGACAGCCTGCAAAAACTTTCGCAAGAGATAGAGAAACTGCTTTAGGCAATGTTTGAATCACTTACCGAAACACTCGAATCCATATTCAAAAAGCTGAAGGGCAGGGGACTGCTTAAAGAGGAAGATGTTGACGTCGCTTTAAAGGAGGTGCGCCTTGCGCTTCTTGAGGCCGATGTTAACTTCAGGGTTGTAAAAGATTTCATAGCCAAGGTCAAAGAAAAGGCCATTGGCAGGGAAGTCCTTGAAAGCCTTACGCCCGGACAGCAGGTAATAAAAATAGTTAACGAGGAGCTTTGCTCGCTTCTCGGCGGAACGAATACGAGGATACAACTTGCCCCGAATCCGCCTACCGTGATTATGATGGTAGGGCTTCATGGTTCAGGAAAGACAACAACCTCGGCAAAACTTGCGAACTTTTTTAAAAAAGAAGGCAGAAGGCCTATGCTCGTTGCCGCAGACTTGCAGCGGCCGGCTGCGATTGACCAGCTTGTCACTCTCGGCTCTCAGATAGGGATTCCTGTTTTTCATTCAAGAGAAATAAAAGACCCCGCGGTATTATGCAGGGAGTCCTTAAACAAGGCGAAGCTTGACGCAAGAGACATCTTGATACTTGATACTGCCGGAAGGCTTCATATCGACGAAGGCCTTATGGAGGAGCTAAGGCGCGTAAGGGATGCTGTTTCACCGAGGGAAACCATATTTGTAGCTGACGCTATGACCGGACAGGATGCCGTGAATATAGCGAAGAATTTTAATGACCGGATCGGCGTTGACGGAATAATTTTTACCAAGATGGACGGTGACGCGAGGGGCGGCGCCGCAATCTCAGTGAGAGCGGTAACAGGAAAGCCCATTAAGTTCATAGGCGTCGGCGAAAAGGTTGATATGCTGGAGCCGTTTTATCCCGAGCGGATTGCCTCCAGGATTCTCGGAATGGGCGATGTCCTCAGCTTTATAGAACAGGCGCAGAAATCGTTTGAAATAAAAGAGGCGGAAAAACTTCAGGAAAAGATATCATCCGAATCGTTCACATTCGATGACCTTAAGGAGCAATTAAAGAAAATCCGCAACATGGGCCCGCTTGAGAATATTTTAAATATGATACCGGGAATGGGCAAGATGAAAGGTGTCGCGGTAGATGACAGGGATCTCGTAAAGGTAGAGGCCGTGATAAATTCCATGACGCTTGCTGAAAGAAGAAACCATAACCTTTTGAACGGCAGCAGAAGGAAAAGAATCGCGATGGGAAGCGGGACCACTGTTGCTGATGTCAACAGGGTGGTTAAGCAATATGTAGAGCTGAAAAAGATGTTGAAGATGTTTAAAGGCGGAAAGGGTTTTAAAATGCCCAAGTTTCTTCCCTTCTGAGAAATGTTGACAGTTTATGCTCTTTTTGATAAAATTCCATAGTATTTTGAAAGAGGAGGTGAAGTTTTGGTCAAAATCAGGCTTAGAAGATTAGGAGCCCATAAGAGGCCCTTCTACAGAGTTATTGTTGTTGATTCACGGGCAAAGAGAAATGGGCCTTTCATAGAGATTCTTGGAACGTATGATCCGCTCAAAGAGCCTTCTGAGGTAAAACTTAATGTTGAGAAGGCAAAGCTTTGGTTACAAAAAGGCGCTCAGACTACCAATGTTACTAAAAGGCTTTTGCAAAGGGCGGGACTGTAGCTCTGCGACTCGCAGCGCAGTCCTAAATTCCGATGGAGGTGGAAGATGAGGCAATTGATTGAGACGATGGCAAAGGCTCTGGTTGACAAACCGGAGGATGTCGCAGTTTCAGAGGTTGAAGGCGAAAAAACCACTGTTTTTGAGCTCAGGGTTTCACAGACTGATCTTGGAAAGGTTATAGGAAAGCAGGGTAAAACAGCGCGCGCGATGAGGACGATACTCAGCGCGTCTGGCACAAAAATGGGCAAGCGCTGCGTCCTTGAAATATTAGAGTAAAAAACATCTTAGAACTAAGAACTAAGAAGCGGGAAGTAAAAATCCCGAATATTGCTTTAATTTCATTAGTTCTTAGTTCTCACCTTTTACTTCCCCCTTTTTTATGTTAAACAAACAAACCCTCCTTTCATTTCTCAGAAAAAAAACAAAAAAGCCGCTTAGCTTTAAGGAAATTGCCGGCCTTATGGGATTGAACCGCTCCGAAGCCCGCGTGTTGAAAAAAGTTCTAAGAACAATGCTTCATGACGGCGATATTGTGCTGACAAGAAGGGGGCTTTACGCGCTCACATCCGATATAAATCTGATGACAGGTTATTTCGAAGCGCATAAAGAAGGATACGGCTTTGTCATTATTGATAAACCCGGAGAGCGCGATATCTTCGTGCCCGCGCGCGCAACCTTTGGGGCAATGGACAATGACAGGGTGGTTGTGCGGGTTGAGAGCAGGGCCAAGAGGGACGGAAGGATAATCAGGATACTTGAAAGGGCGCACTCTAAGATAGCCGGCAGATTTGAAATTTCAGGCCCCATGTCTTTTGTCCGGCCCAAGAACAAATCCGTTTCGTTTGATATCTATATCCCTCCTAAGGACAGGGGCGGCGCGAAAAACGGCGATACCGTAGTTACCGAGATTTTAAGTTATCCCGCCGACAGAAAACCTCCTTCAGGGAGGGTGATAAAAGTAATAGAAAAACCGGAAGACCCCGCCTCAGAGGTCGAGGCGATAATAGATGAATTCAGTATTCCGAGAAGATTTCCGAGAGACGTTGCTGAAGAGGCAAGAATGCTTGCCGCAAAGGGCGTGGGTGAAGCCGCCGGTGAAAAAAGAAAAGACCTGACAGGGCTTCTTACGGTAACCATTGACGGCGAACGCGCAAAGGATTTTGACGATGCTGTTTCCATCAAACTCACGGAGCATGGTTATAAGCTCTGGGTGCATATAGCCGATGTCGGGCATTATGTGCCGTGGAATTCAGCCATTGACGTTGAGGCAAGGAAGAGGGGCACAAGCATATATTTTCCGGACAGGGTTATCCCGATGCTTCCGAAAGAGTTGTCGGAGGAGCTTTGCAGCCTGAGGCCCGGCGTGGAGAGGCTGGCGTTTACTGCAGAGATGGACTTTAACAGAAACGGCGAAAGGCTTGATTCAAAATTTTATCCGAGCCTTATAAAAAGCAATGAAAGGATGACCTACACATCAGTCGGAAAAATCCTTGTTGATAATGACACGCATGAGCGCCGGAAATACGATTATCTTTTAAATGATTTCAACCTTATGTCCGAGCTCTGCGGTATTCTGAGAAAAAAGAGATTTGAGCGGGGCAGCCTTGATTTTGATTTGCCCGAGCCTGAAGTCCTTCTTGATATGCAGGGCAGGCCCGAGGCAATTGTGAGGTCCGAGAGAAATTTCGCGCACATAATCATAGAAGAATTCATGATTGCCGCCAACGAAGCGGTCGCGGAATACCTTTCGGAACTTGAGGCGCCGAACCTTTACAGGATACATGAGGAGCCGGATACCATCAAGATGGAAGGCATTCTGAAATATCTGAAATCTTCTCGCGGCGCGCAGCATATCACAAGGCGCAGGCCGAAAGATTTTTCCGCTTTGCTCAGAGAGGTAAAGGGCAGGCCGGAGGAAGAGATTGTAAATTATATGGTGCTGCGCAGCCTTAAACAGGCAAAGTATTCTACTTTGAATGTGGGGCATTTCGGGCTTGCCTCCGAATATTACAGCCATTTCACTTCTCCGATAAGGCGTTATCCGGACCTTATTGTCCACAGGATATTGCGGGAGGTTCTTCATAAAAAGCATATTGCCGAAAAACGAAAGCAGGAACTGGACGCCCTATTGCCGGACATTGCATTCAACTCTTCGCTGATGGAGCGCCGTTCCGGCGACGCGGAACATGAGGTCATTAACGCGATGAGGGTTTGGTTTATGAAGGATAAGGTTGGAGACGAGTTTAAAGGAAAGGTTGTGAATGTCACGCCTTACGGCTTAAAGGTAAGGCTGAATGATTTTTATGTTGAGGGCTTTCTCCATGTATCGTTCATGACGGACGATTACTACGAATTCAACGAGAAAACGATGAGCCTTTACGGTAAGAACACAAAGCGCTCATTTACTATAGGAAAAGAATTGATGGTCAGGGTTGATAAGGTTGATATGGAAGAAAGAGAGATAGTATTTGGGATTTAGGCCAACCCCTTAAACTCCTCGATCATCGCAATCTCAATTTCTCCCTGTTCACTATCTTTGAGATTCTTCCACTTAACCATACCTGTCTTCAACTCATCATCGCCTATGATGAAGGCGTAGGTCGCGCCGAGTTTGTCGGCCCTTCTTAACTGGCTCTTTAAAGATGCGTTGTCATAGCCAAGCTCTGCCTGTACGCCTTTTGCGCGGAGCTTTTCAGCAATCAAAACCCCTTCAGCTCCGGCTTTGTCGCCAATCGTTGCTATAAAAACTTTTGGCGCAGGAATGGAAAAATCAGGATGCAAAGCCTTAAGTATATCAACGAGCCTCTCCATGCCTATGGCAAAGCCAATCGCAGGCGTTTTAGGCCCTCCGAATTCCTCAACAAGCCTGTCATATCTTCCGCCTGCGGCAACCGTTTTCTGCGCGCCTAAGTGCTCGCTTGTTATCTCAAATGTGGTCCTTGTGTAATAATCAAGCCCTCTGACCATGTCAGGATTAATGTTATAAGGGATGTTAAGGCTCTTCAGGTGCGCTAAGAATTCATCAAAATGCGATTTGCAATCTCCGCAGAGCGAATCGGTTATCTTGGGCGAGCCCTTTCTAAGCTCTGTGCATGTGCTGCTCTTGCAGTCCAGTATCCTGAGGGGATTTGCCGTATATCTTCTTTTACAATCCTCGCAAAGGCTTTCTACCTTATCCGAGAAAAAATTCAAAAGTGCTTTTTTATAATCAGGCCTGCATTTTTCACAGCCTATTGAATTGACCTCGTATTTAAGCTCCTTCATCTGAAGCCTTTCGAGAAATAGCCTCAACATCGAGACAATTTCGGCGTCAAGCTTCGGCTCCGAAGCTCCGAAGGCCTCAACGCCTATCTGGTAAAACTGCCTGAACCTTCCTTTCTGCGGCCTTTCATACCTGAACATTGGGCCGGAATAAAAGAATTTCTGCGGGGAGGGAAGGTTATAGAGGTGGTTTTCTATGTAACTGCGGACAACAGGCGCTGTGCCTTCAGGCCTGAGCGTGATGCTCCTTTCGGCCCTGTCCAAGAATGTGTACATTTCTTTTTCAACAATATCGGTTGTCTCGCCGATGCTTCTTATGAATATATCCGTTGACTCAATAACAGGCACGCGGATTTCCTGAAATCCGTACGCGGAAAATACTTCCCTTGCTGTTGCTTCTGCTTTCTGCCAGATATATATGTCGGGCGGGAGTATGTCGTGGACACCCTTGAGGGCGCTGTATTTCACTTTCTCTTCCCCATGGAATTATAAGGCGCGGCTGCCTTCTTCAGAGGTTTCTCCTTCTCTTTCCTTGTCAAACTCAAGCATCTTCATGTGTCCCTCTATAAGCCTTTTCAATTCCTCTTTGAAATGACGCCTTATGCCTTTAAGGTCCACTATGTCCTCATGTATTTTTATAACTTTTTCCTGAGCATCTTTTAACATAGTCTCGGAGCGTAACTCGGACTCCCTTACCATCAGCTCCGCCTCTTTTCTGGCGTTTGTCTTATAATCTTCAACCATGTTCTGGGCTGTCATAAGGGTTTCCCTGAGCGTTGCTTCCATGTCCTTAAAATCTTTAATTTGAGACTCGGCCTTTTGCACGGCCTCTTTGAGAGAGGCGTTTTCCCTGAGAATGTCTTCCATTTCCTCCCTGACAACTTCGAGAAAAGCAAAAACTTCCTCGGGGTCGAATCCCCTGAAAAGCTTTACCGGAAATGTCTTTTGCTGGATATCAAGCGGTGTGATTCTCATATTAACCACCTCCTAATTTAAGGCCAAGTTTTATTAAAGACTTTATCAGAAACGACTGCGCAAATATAATAACAAGAATTACTATCAAAGGGGAAATATCTATGGGGCCGAGCCTGAAGCCTATAAGCCTTCTAATGGGCCTGAACACGGGGTCTGTGACAGCGTGGAGAAACCGGACAATGGGATTGTAGGGATCAGGGCTCACCCAGCTTATCACTGCCGCGATTATAACAATCCACATATAAACATCAAGGATAATGCTAAGCACCCTTGCGACTGCAATTATAAAATCACCAAGTACAAACATTTATTCCCTCCTTCCGAGTTCTTCGGCTCGTTTTACTGCGGCAGAAAGTACCTCGGCGACAATATCCTTCAGTCCTTTTTCTTCAAAGACCTTTAACCCTGCCGCGGTAGTTCCTCCCGGTGAGGTTACCATCTCCCTCAGTTTTTCAGGAGACATGTCACTTTCAAGAAGCCTTGATGTGCCAAGCAGGGTCTGTACCGCAAGTTCAGAGGCATTTTCTTTGCTCAACCCGGATTTTACTCCGGCCTCGATCAGTGCCTCGATGAAGAATGCAATGAATGCAGGCCCGCTTCCGGAGAGGGCTGTTACCGCGTTCATATATTTTTCAGGCAGTGTGAGAACTTTTCCAATAGACATGAATATATCTCTTACCGGATTTATCTCTTTATCAGAGAAACATTCGCAGAGTGACATGACAGACATGGCCTCCTGCACAAGGGCAGGGGTGTTAGGCATCACCCTTATTAATTTTTTTGTATTGAGCCTTGATTGAAGGTATGAGAGCGTTATGCCTGCCGCGATTGAGACAACCGTTTTATCGCCGGTCACAGCGGATTTTATCTCCTCAAGAACCTGCTCCATAATCTGAGGTTTTACGGCAAGGACTATTATATGGCAGGATTTCACAACCTCTTTATTGTCTGTTGTTGTTTTAACGCCGTAGTTTTTTTCAAGATATTCCCTTCTCTCTTTTCCCGGTTCCGAGACGAGGATTTCGCTTTGACCCTTTGTCTCCTCGGCGACTCGCCTGAGGCGAGACCCCTTGATCCTTTGAGTAATCCCCTTTATGAGCGCTTCCGCCATGTTGCCGCCGCCGATAAAACCGGTCATTATCCTTCTCCCAAACTGAATTTTTATGAGTATAAATAAAGCAAGCCTATTATATCAAATACCGGATAAGTGTAGCATTAATTCTCAAATATGAAAAAGAAATTTTCATGGGATATGACTGACTTGACTTGAACTCTATAGTGTGATAGAAGGAAAGTATGTTCGGCTTTAAATTAAGCGAGGTAATAACAAATCACGTTGCGACAGTAAGCAGGGGAACGTCTGTGCTTGAAGCCCTCCGTGAAATGATGGCGGCCTCGTATGATGAGATGCCGGTTGTCGAAAATGACATGGGAGTGATAGGCATAATAACAGAGTCGGATATTCTTTTGGCAGCTGAAAAGGAAATGAGAATATCAGGGCTTCAGGTATCGGAAATTATGACCGCAATCCCCGTAATGGTTGATATAAACGCGTCTGTTTCGAATGTCATACAAATGATGGTAAACCTTAATATAAACAGCATTCCTATTACCGATGGCGGCAGGCTTGCGGGTATTGTCGCAAGAAGGGACATCCTCAGAAGGCTTGCGCGCGAAAGCGCCGAGAGCGAGGATACGACTTTTATATTCGGAACAACCACATCGCTTCTGTCCGCGAAATCCAGCAGGGAATTGCTGAGGGTATTGGTCGATAAGGTGGGCAGTTATTTCAAGGCAAGCAGGTGCTCGGTTATAAAGATCCATGAAGACAAGGGAGAAGCAACAATATTGGCAAGCTACGAGGATGCGAGGATAACTGACTTAAGCATTGACTTAAAAAAATATCCCGAGATTAGGGAGGTTTGCAAGACAGGCAAGCCGATTATTTTGAGGGATGCGCTTGATTTCCCGATGATGAAGGACGTTTTGGACGGACTGAAAGGCATAGAAATTAAAAGCCTGCTTGTTTTTCCCATAGTTTCAAATGACAAATGCATAGGAACCCTGCATCTTCGCACGCAGACAGAAAACCCCTTCAGCAAGAGGGATATAAAAGTAGTTAAGATGCTCGTCAATATAGCGGCCGGGGCGATGAGGACAATAGTAAACGAGGAAAACCTCAAGCGGCTTTACAGGGACGCCGGCAAAAAAGTTATTGTTGACCACCTGACTGGCCTGTTTAACAGGCGTTTCCTTGACATTCGTTTGACTGAAGAATTTAATATGGCCCAGCGGCATGACTTGCCGCTATCCTGCGTTATGATTGACATAGATAATTTCAAGGTTGTAAACGATACCTATGGACATGACGAGGGTGATAATGTCCTAAGGGAATTCGCGAGTGCGCTCAAGAAAAGTGTAAGGGTGTCGGATATTGCGGCCAGATACGGTGGCGAAGAATTTTTGATTGTAATGCCCGCGACTGAAGAAATGGGCGCCTTTATGGAAGCTGAAAGAATTAAGGGGATTCTGGATAGTACGGATTTCGGGCCGGCTGGAAAGGTTACCGCAAGTATCGGCATAGCGTCTTATCCTTTTCCGGGAGTGGCAAGGCCTGAGGATTTAATAAAGAATGCTGACACGGCAATGTACGAAGCCAAAAGAACAGGAAGAAACTGTATTATCTCATACGGCCATGCCCATTCGCCCCGATCTCAAAAATGTGAGCCCGAAAGCGTAGATTGACTGCTATTTTCTATCTCCGAATATAGCAGTCCCTATCCTTACCATTGTCGCGCCTTCTTCGATAGCAATCTCAAAATCATTTGTCATTCCCATTGATAATTCAGGAAGTTCGTAACCCGGCATCCTTGACTCATCCCTTAATGTCCGCAATTCCCTAAAATATCGCCTTGAGTCTTCAGGATTTTCAGAGAAGGGAGGAATTGTCATGAGGCCCCTGAGATTCAGGTTCTTAAGCTTGCCGATTTCTCTTATATTTGTTAAGAAATTACCCTTTAAAATACCATGCTTAGAGTCTTCATGTGAAAGTTTTACTTGAATCAAAACGTGTTGTACTTTTCCGGCCTCTAAGGCATGTCTATCGATGGTTTTAGCAAGTTCGATGGAGTCTATGGACTGGATCATATCAAAAAGCTCAACCGCTGTCTTTGCCTTATTCTTCTGGAGGTGTCCTATCAAGTGCCACTCAATTTTGCTGCTCGTCACTTGTAACTCGTTACTTGTAACTTTCTTTAGTGCTTCCTGAATCCGGCTTTCTCCAAATACCCTGAGTCCGGCGTCTATGGCATCAGTGATGCGCTGCAGGCTTAGCGTTTTTGTTACAGCGATGAGTTTTATATCCTCAGGCCGTCTTCCAGCCCTCATAGCAGCGTGGGAAATGCGTTTGTATACCGTGCTTATGTTTTCGATTAGTTGAATATCTCTCATGTTGACATTGCCGATTACAAGTGTATTATATTTGATAATGCCAATGCAAGAAATTGAAAAACTGGAAAAGAACCTTGGATATTTCTTTACGGACAAGGGGCTTCTTTTAGAGGCTGTTACGCATAGGTCGTTCCACCATGAAAATCCCGGCATGGCTTCCTCTTATAATGAAAGGCTTGAATTTCTTGGGGATTCTGTTCTCGGACTTGTAGTTGTGGAACACCTGTTTAAGTCGGAGAAATATTATTCTGAGTCCACTATGTCGAAGATAAAATCATACCTCGTAAAAGAGGCGATTTTATCTGATGTTGCGGCGGGTTTGGCGCTTGGTGAATACCTCAGGCTCGGAAGGGGCGAGAAGGAAACAGGAGGCAGGGGTAAGAAATCCATACTTGCCGATGCGATGGAGGCTGTTTTAGGCGCGATATACATGGATGGAGGGTACGAGCGCGCAAGAGAGCTGACATTAAGGCTTTTGCGTGAAAAGATTGATGCGGCAGTGTCATCGGAGCAGTTTTTTGATTTCAAGACTGACCTGCAGGAAGAGAGCCAGATAAGGTTCGGTGTTCTGCCTCGGTATGCTACGGTTAAGCAGGAAGGCGAGGAGCACAAGAAAATTTTCACGGTTGAAGTTTATATCAAGGGAGAAAGATTGGGCAGCGGAATTGGCAGGAGCAAGAAAGAGGCTGAGACTGTTGCTGCAAAAGAGGCATTATCAAAGATTATGGTATCGGTAAAAAAATAAAAGGAGATATCATGGAAGCCATTGAGTGCATCATGACAAGGAAAAGCACAAGGAAGTTTAAACCGGATCCTGTGCCAAAGGATGTATTAACTAATATAGTGAATACGGCGCAGAGGAGCCCTTCATATAAAAACAGCCAGCCGTGGGAGGTTGTGATTGTATCCGGCAAAAAGAAGGACGAATTATCCGAAATCCTTGTCAGGCTTCTTGAAGAAGGAAAAGCGCCGCAGCCCGATATTCCGGAGGCTATGTCGTGGCCGCGGGAGATCCAAGAAAGGATCAATGCGCTTATGCAGGAAAGGGGCGCCTTGCTCGGCGTAGATTTGAACAGCCCTGAGATTAAAAAGAAATCCAAGGCAGCCAATTTCCATTTTTACGGCGCTCCCCACGGAATATTTATCTATCAGGACTCATCTCTCAATGAATGGTCTATATTTGATGCAGGGCTTTTCGCGCAGAGCCTGATGCTGGCGGCGCACTCGGCAGGAATCGGCACCGTGCCTCAGGGATTCCTTATTGATTATTCATCCGAGATTAGAAAATTTCTCGGAATTCCCGAATCAAAGAGGCTTGTTCTCGGCATCTCAATCGGTTATCCTGATACTGAGAACATAATCAACACCTTCAGTACAACAAGAGTAGAGACGGAGAAAATACTGCGGTGGGTGGAGTAGCAGGATTTCTATTGACCTGCTTTTTTGTTAACACTATAATCTGATAGGCTTTATAAGTCTTAAATTCCGGAGGAAATATGGCGGCAATTGGATTTTTCGCATTGGTTATCGCAGGGATTGCGGTGTTGTCCATTCTCTCTGTGATAGTGATCTACAACAAGCTCGTAAGGCTCAGGAATACCGTAAAGTCTTCATGGTCTGATATTGATGTCCAATTAAAGAAAAGATACGATCTTGTGCCTAATCTTGTTGAGACAGTAAGGGGATACGCAACTCATGAGAAATCCGTGTTTGAAAAAGTTGCGTTGGCCCGTTCAACAGCTATGCAGACAAAAACTCCTGCCGATAAGGCAAAGGCTGAAAACATGTTCGGCGAGACATTGAAGAGCCTTTTTGCTGTTGCCGAGGCATATCCCGAGCTTAAAGCAAACTCGAATTTTATGCAGCTCCAGTCGCAGTTAAAGGAACTTGAGGATAATATAGAATACGCGAGAAGGTATTATAACGCAGTTGTCCGCGATTTCAATATCCTGATAGAGTCCTTTCCGTCAAATATAATCGCGGGCATGTTCAGCTTTAAACAGGAAGAATTTTTTGAGCTTGAAGCCCCTGAGGCTGAAAGAAAGCCGGTGAAAGTGAGTTTTTAAGGCTTGTTAAAGGAAAAACATAGAATTCTCATTGTTTTAATGCTGGCTTTTTTTGCCGGTTCCGCATCCGCGCAAGACTTCACGATTGAGAAATTTCATTCCGACATTATAGTTCATGAAGACTCATCGCTTACCGTGAAAGAGACCATAGAAGTTGAATTCCACAGGCCGAGGCACGGGATTTACAGAGAGATCCCGTTTAAATATACCGATGAGATAGGAAATACTGTCAGAACGCCGCTCGATGTTCTCTCAGTAACGGACGCGGCAGGGAATGACTGGAAGTACAAGATAAAACGGGCAGGCAATGCAATAAACATAAGAATTGGCGATGCGAAAAAATTTGTGAGAGGCAGGCAGGGTTATGTGATTACTTACAATGTTGAGAATGCAATTCTTTTCTTTGAAGACCACGATGAGCTTTACTGGAACGTAACCGGCAATTATTGGCAGGCAGCCATCAGAAGGGCATCTGCCAACGTGAACCTTGCAGTTAAAAGCAAAAGCAAAAATCTATGGTCGTCATGCTATACGGGGCGTTTGGGTTCAAGGGAATCGCGCTGCATTTTTGACACCTCGGGCAACATAGCCGGTTTTTCCTCAAAGAAGGCCTTTACCTCAGGAGAAGGACTCACAATTGCGTTCGGATGGGATAAGGGGCTTGTATCCGAGCCTCTCGCATTGAAAAAGTTTTTGTGGATGATTGACTTAAAGGAGAACTGGGTATTCCTGCTTCCTGTTGTTTCACTCGTAATTATGATTAATCTCTGGAGCACGAGGGGAAGTGACCCCAAGGTAAGAGAAGCGGTCACCGTTATGTATGAGCCCCCAAAACACAAAGATATTCCGCTTATTCCCGCGGAGGTTGGCATCATGATCGATGAAAAACTTGATGCGCGGGATATCACCTCAACAATCGTGGGACTTGCGGTAAGGGGATTCATAAAAATTGAGGAAACAAAAAAGGAAGGTATGCTGTTTGACAGCATGGATTATTATCTTGCTAAACTCAAAGACGCCGATGACAGCCTCAGCCGGTTTGAAAAAATGCTGATGGATAAAATATTTTCAGGCTCCAGGCCCGGCACAATGATTTCCGACATGAAGAATAAGTTTTATACAGGCCTTGATGTCTTAAAAGAGACACTTTACGGTGAAATTATAAAAAAGGGATACTTTCTTAGAAACCCGGAGTCAATAAGGTCTTTATATGTTGCCGCGGGAATTGCTGTAATGGTTGCTGCTGCAATTGCCGCCGGATTTTTTTCACCGCAGTCAATGGGGAAAAATGTTATTGCCGGAATATTTACAGGACTTCCGGTTCTGGCATTTTCCAGAATTATGCCGGCAAAGACAAAGGCAGGCGCGGCGGTCTACACGGAAATACTGGGATTTCAGGAATTCATGAACCGCGCCGAGAAAGACCGGCTTGAGAGGATGGGGGATAAAGATCTTTTCTCAAAGTTTCTGCCTTACGCAATCGCCCTTGATGTTGCCGACAACTGGGCAAAAGCGTTTGAGGGGATTTATCAGGAAGCGCCCGTCTGGTATGTTTCTCCGGCAGGTTTCGACGCATTCAGCCCTTACAGGTTTTCTAATTCAATAAGCTCCATGTCTTCAAACATGGGCTCTGCAATGTATTCCGCGCCGAGAGGAAGCGGTGTCAGCGGAGGCGGCGGAGATTTTGGCGGCGGCGGTTTTTCAGGAGGAGGCTTTGGCGGAGGGGGCGGGGGAAGCTGGTAGTCTTGCCGATGTGAAAATTACCTTGACTCGCCTGATATCTTAGTTCAAAATTAATTTAGACGGTTAATTTACAAAACCATGATAATCATATATATTAAAAATAATCGGTAAGCCGGAGGATGAAATGAAAAAAATAATAATTGTCTTGATTCTTCTATTCTCTTTTGTGGAAGCAGGCGCGCAGGAAAACAAAATTACTGTTGCAGTTTTGCCCTTTAAAAATGTTTCGGGAGAAAAAGCGCACAACTGGCTGTCCGAAACGATTTCAGAAAGTATCATCTCAAAACTTGGAGAGAGCAAGGAGGTTTCGCTTATCGAGAGGTCTCAGTTAGACCAGGCGCTTCAGGAATACAAGTATCAAAAATCAGGCATGGTAGACGCAAAGACTGCCGCTAAAATAGGTAAACAGATCGGCGCAAAAGTAGTAGTCATTGGCACATATACAATCGTTAAGGATAAGCTGAAGATTGACGCCCGTTTTGTGGATGTGGAAACAGCTGAGATTAAGGCTACTGCCAGTGACTTAGGCCTGAAAGATAATGTGCTTGAGCTCTCAAATGCGGTAGCTTTTAAACTTTTCGGCTCTCTTACGAGAGTGCTGGATATTAAGTCTGTTTCTCAAACAGCAGAGGCGAATGTTGTAAAGCAACCGACGAAACTTAAAGAAGAGTATGAAAAAACACAGAAGGAGCTTGATGAATTAAAGAAGCAGTTAGCTGCGGCAAAGGGGGTAAAAGAAAAGAAACAGGTTGAAGCCAAAATAACTGCTAAGGAGAATGTTAAAGAGGATATAGCACAGGCAAATGAGTTGTTTAACAAGGGGTATGAGGCCAATGAAAAGGGCGAATACCGTAGGGCAATCGAATATTACACCAAGGTTATTGCTATACAGCCCGATGCTAAGGACGCCCTCAATAATATAGGGCTCGCGTATTCAAGATTGAATGACCAGCAAAATGCCGAGAAGTTTTATATGAAGGCGCTTGAGATTGACCCCAACTACGCCATTGCGCTAAACGGCATGGGGCTTGTAAAGTGGAAGGCTAAGAATTATTCCGAAGCTGAAGCATATTACAAAAAAGCCATTCAGAACGACCCGAAGTACTATCTGGCTTATTACAATATGGGAATACTTTATGAGGATATGAAGCAGTATGAAAACAGCAAGGCTTATTACAAGAGGACTTTAGATATTAATCCCTCTTATGCCAATGCGATGATCAATCTTGGCATTATCCTTGAGACAAAGGATAAGCATTATTCAGATGCAGAGTACTGGTACAAGAGGGCCAGTGAAGCCAGTCCTGACAGCCATCTGGCTTATTATAATATGGGCTTCCTATACAGCAACAAGGAATTCAGCGGATACAATGCTGACAAGGCCATAGGCTATTACCGGAAGGTCACGGAGTTAAAGCCTGACCATGACCTCTCGTATTTCTATATGGGCAATCTTTATTATTGGGACAAGAAGGATTATTCCAACGCCATAGCAGCATATGAAAAGGCGATTCAGCTTTATGGCAAAGACCCTGCCTATTTCAATAATATCGGGTTGGTATATGAAGCCCAGAAGGATTATATCAAGGCTGAGAGTTATTACCGCAAAGCAATAGAGGTTGATCCCAAATACGGCGCGGCATGGGAAAGCCTCGGATATGCAATGTTTTACCAGTATAAGGATAATGATGCTAAAGAGGCATGGAAAAAGGCTGTCTCGCTTGGAAAGACATCGGCAAAGGACGCGCTTAAAAAGCACTACAACATTACGGATGAAAGCATTGTACCGGTACCCGCGCCATTGCCAACTCCAACTCCATCTCCGTCTCCAGCTCCTTCACTGTCTATTTCTATTCCCTCAGGCCTGAGCGCTTACGAATACTATTCAAGAGGCTATGATTACAAGTGGAACAAAAATGACCCTGATACGGCGATACAATATTATCTCAAGGCCATAAGCATTGACCCAAATCACGAAAATGCCCTGTTTGAACTCGGCTATGTATATAATGAAAAGAAAGAATACGCCAAGGCGATTGAATATTACAACCGGGTGCTTGCTCTGAATCCCCGCGCCAAAGACGCGCTTAATAATATCGGATTGGCATACGAATATCAGAAGGACTATGTTACGGCTGAGAGATATTACAGGAAATCAATAGATGTTGATCCTTCTTACGGCCTTGCGTGGGAGAGCCTTGGTTATGCGCTGTATTATCAGTATAAGGACAACGAGGCAATAGACGCATGGAAAAAGGCTGCTTCTCTTGGAAGGGAAAAGTCAAAAGAAGCGCTGAAGAAATATTTTAATATTACTTACTAAAGCAGGCCTATCTTATAAATTGGAACGGCTAATTTTGAACGGTCTACGACCTATAGGAGGAGTTGCGCATGCTTTCTGAAAGGGCAAAAAATATCAAACCATCGCCGACCCTGGCGATTGACGCAAAGGCAAAGGCGATGAAGACGTCAGGCGTTGATGTCGTAAATTTCGGAGTGGGAGAACCTGATTTTGACACCCCTGAAAATATAAAAGAAGCCGCCATAAAGGCAATCAAGGACGGCTTTACAAAATATACTCCTGTCGGCGGAATAGACCCGCTTAAAGACGCAATCATAGCAAAATTCAAGAAAGATAATAACCTCGAATATTCTCGCGAAGAGATTATTGTTTCATGCGGCGCAAAGCACAGCCTCTATAATATCGCTCAGGCTCTTTACGGCAAAGGAGACGAGGTAATAATCCCTGCTCCTTACTGGGTATCTTATCCGGATCAGGTGCTTTTAAATGACGCGACCCCTGTTTTTGCGAAGACCCTTGAAAAGGATAAGTTCGTGCTTAAGGCTGATGTGCTTAAGTCGCATATCACAAAAAAAACAAAGGCGATAATCCTGAATTCTCCCTCAAATCCGACGGGGCTTGCCTACGACAAAAAGGCGCTTGAGGAAATAGCATCTATCGCAGTGGAACATAACCTCTATGTGATTTCAGATGAGATATACGAAAAACTTACTTATGACGGGTTCGCGCATACAAGCATCGCGTCCTTCGGCAGCGGGATAAAAAGCAGGACCCTTGTTGTGAACGGGTTGTCTAAGGCGTATGCGATGACAGGCTGGAGGATCGGTTATGCTGCCGGGCCTAGGGATATAATCAAGGCGATGACAAACATACAGAGCCAGTCAACATCAAATCCAACATCAGTCGCGCAGAAGGCAGCTGTCGAGGCGTTAACAGGCCAGCAGGATTTTATAAAGACAATGCTCGTGGAATTTGATAAGAGGAGGAAATACCTTGTTTCCGAACTTAATTCCATTCCCGGTATAAGCTGCATTACTCCGACAGGGGCTTTTTACGCGTTTCCTAACACATCAAAGCTTTACGGCAAGCAGATTGACGGAAAGAAGATATCTTCGTCATCCGATCTCGCGCTTTATCTGCTTGAAAAAGCAAATGTGGCGCTTGTTCCCGGCGATGCATTCGGGGACGACAATTACATAAGACTTTCCTACGCGACCTCTATGGAGAATCTTGAGAAGGGCGTGAAGAGAATAAGAGAGGCTGTCGGCGGTTTAAAATAATTGTAATCTAAACCTATCTCTGAATATCTTTTCGCCCCGCTTCTATTGAACAATCCCGCCTTATAATGTTATCTTAAATAAAATTTTTTTAGTGTAAGGTTGGATATATTATGCTTGTTCGTATGACAGTTGAAGGCTTGTTGTTTGACCCCCGGAGCAGTATGTATATCCTCCTCCTGAAGGATTCCGAAGGAACTGCAACCCTGCCTATATGGATTGGAAAGCCTGAGGCTGACTCCATTGCCCTTGCGCTCGGAAAGGTCGTGACTCCAAGGCCCCTGACCCATGACCTGATTAAGAATATGGCGCAGAGTTTTAAGATGAAAATAACAAAGATTGCCGTTACCGAAATACTTGACAATACGTATTACGCGCTCATCTATCTGAATGACGGCAAAGACGAGATAACAATAGATTCAAGGCCGAGCGACGCGATAGCGGTTGCCCTTAGAGTAAACGCGCCCATCTATGTTGAAGAAAGCGTTCTTGAAAAGAGAAGCAAAGATGAGCTTGATGAATGGCTTAAGAACCTGAAGCCCGAGGATTTCGGGAATGTAATGTAGTGTTACGCAGGACTGAAGGCATTGTTTTAAGAACCACCCCTTTCGGAGAAGCAGACCTCATAGTAACGTATCTCACCTACGACTTCGGCCTTATCAAGACATTCGCGAAAAGCCCGAGAAAGATAAAAAGCAGGTTCGGAAGCAGCCTTGAACCATTGACTTACTCAAAGATATCATTCTGGGGAAAAGAGGACGCGAACCTTCCAAGACTGACGCAGGCGGATATAATCCTGCCGTTTAACTCTATAAGAGAGCGGCTGGATTGTTTTTTGAAGGCAACGGAGATAATCGAGCTTACCCTAAACCTGCTTCCTGAACACGAGGCAAATAAAAAGATATTCGGACTTTTTCTGGATATATTAAAAGTAATGGAAAAGGATTGCACGGCGCTTCTTACAGTAATTCTTTATAAGGTAAAATTTCTTGATCTCGCGGGTTATGCCCCAAGGCTTGACGGCTGCGCGAGATGCGGCAAGTCAGGATTCAGTTTCTACGTTTCTCATGGCGCCATACTCTGCGAAAATTGCGCGGGCGGCACGGATTCGCATGTGAAGCTTTCTCAGGGGTCCATTAAGTTTTACGAGAGCCTGAGGAAGTGGGACAGTTCCCTCGCGGAAAGGATAAAACCGTCCGGCAGTCTTTTCCTGGAGCTTTCAAATATGTTGGATGACCACATAAGATATACCCTTCCAAAACCGCTGCGATCAACTGCGTTTCATAAGCAATCGCAGAAATATTGATTGCCTACATTTCCACCAGCAGCCCTTTGTGAGTGAAGAGCAGATAGGCCTTTGTTTTCATGGAAAGGATTTTAGCTGCGGCCTCTTTGTATATATCCATCTGGTATTTGTATTTATCCGAGAGCAGGGGCAGTTCTCCCTCTTTAACCGGGAATGTTTTGTAATCGTAAACCACGGCAACATCGTTTTCAATGATTATCCTGTCGATCCTTCCCCTGAAGGCAGTGTTTCCCTTCTGAAGGATAAACGGAAGTTCAGCGTATGAATTTTCGCGGGGTAAAATTATGCTCTTCAAATATCCGTCTGCCTTCAGTTTCTCAAAACCCCCGGACACAATTCTGCTGAATTTCTTGATGTCGTCATCCGAAAGGAATTCATTTTTAAGAAGTGTCAGCGTTCTTTCATTAACGGCTTCGGATGTGAGAATGCCTTTCGAGAGTTCTTCAAAAAGCCGGTGAAAAACACTGCCGAGGATGACCCATTCTTCGCCGTGAGTTGTTCTGATATCCATATCCTCCGTGACGTCCCGCCACTTAACGGCAGGTTCATACTGAAGAGGCTCTATGTAGATGAATTCTGGCTCGTGTGTTTTTGCTGAAGGCTGAGGGCTGAGAGCCGAGGGCTGAACTTCTTCGTAAAGCCTCTCAACATCCATTTCAGTAAGTATTTCAAAAAATTCGGTTTTGTCAGCTACTGCGTCTTTTTTAAATATTTCAAAGTTCTCCGTCAGGTACGCAAGCCTTCCAGCAGGCTTTTTCTCTTTATCCGACGCTCCCAGCATGCACAGGAAATCCCTTGCCCTTGTAATTGCCACATAAAAAAGCCGCTTTCCTTCCTCAAGTTCTTTTTCTCTCCTGCACGCGAACGCGGAGATTTTTTTTCTTTTAACCGAGTCTTCTTCGTATGCTATTGATATTCCGCCGCCGTCCTCATCTATCACGATTGAACTGCTTCTCGGCGTATCAGGCTCATCAAGGGACGGCAGGAATACCATCGGGAACTGAAGCCCTTTTGCCGCGTGTATTGTCATAATCTTTACGGCATTCATGCCTTCGGTATTTATGTTTGCCTTCGGCTCGTCCTTATCTCTTGCCTTTATTAGTTTTTCTCTAATCTCAAGCCCTGAAAAGCCGGCTGACTCATATGATTCAATAAGTTTTATGAATTTCTTTATGTTTGCATGTCGCTGTCTTTCCCAGAAGTGTTTCCAGCCTTCGGTTTGGGTGAGCGCCTCCTCGAGTATTATTGCAAGCGGCGTCATCTTTGAATTCTCAATCCAGTTATTAAGCATTTTGTATATACCCGCGAATTCAAGTTCGGATTGAAGCTCATTCATAAGAGAAAGCTTTTCTTTTTTGGAAATCAGATGAAAGAGGGTTTCGTAATCAACACCAAATAATGGGCTTCTCAAGAGGCAAAAAAGGCTGTAGTCATCATGAGGGTCAATAATAAACGAAAGGAGTTCACGAAGCAGCGCTACTTCCGGTTCGTCATAAAAACCGATGCCCTTGACAGCGATAAAAGGTATGCCTTCTTTCCTGAGCGCGCTTTCAAACAAAGACAGATGCGTCCTTTTTCTTAAGAGCACTGCCATATCTCCGAAGCTGCACGGAATTTTCTTGTCTCCATTGAATATTTCGTATCTGCCGGCAAGGGACTTAATCCTTTTAGCCATGGCCGATGCTTCTTTTATCCTGTTCTTCTTTGTGTTTTCTCCAGCTTCGGCAAGGATGAGTTCAACCCTTCCTTCGCCTTTTCTCGTTGCCTCAAAAGAAGCGTATTTTGTACGCCATGTCTCACGCGGACTGCCGGCTTCAGCGAAAAGGGCAGGCGGCATGAGTTTTTCAAACAGGCTATTCGCAAAATTTATGATTGCAGGCAGGCTTCTGAAATTTTCCCGTGCCTCTTCAAAGCGGTATTCGTCTCCAAGCCACTCCGAAAGCCTGTTGTTTGCCTCTTCAAACACGCCGGCGTTTGCGCCCCTGAAAAGGTAGATTGACTGTTTGCCGTCTCCAACAAGAAATATTGTGGGAGTTTTCCCTCCGCTCCTCTTGGACCCGATGCCTGAGCGCCATTCCTCAGTTAGTTTATCTATGATTTTCCACTGGATTGAGTTCGTATCCTGAAATTCATCAACCAGAACATGGTCGGTGTGCTCGTCAAAAGAATATAAAATGTTCTGCCATTCAGGATGATTTACCAGCGCCTCATATGCCATGAGCTCGAGGTCATCGAAATCAAGAAGGTGTTTATCGAGTTTTTTACTTTTATACCGTTCAAGGCATTTTGAATAAAGCTCAAGGATTCTTTTTTCTTCGCTGCCTTCGACAGGGCATTCTGTTTTTAGGAAAAGTTCGGAGACAGGCCTTCTTGAGTAAAGATCATTAAGAATCGAAAAAACCTTGTCCCATCCCTTAATCCCCCTGTCTTTCATCATGTCAAAGAACAGGCCGGGTTTCTCTTTTTCCTCCATCACGCATTCATAAACAGCCTCGGACCATAGGAGCGATGACTCGAACTCATCCATTACGTCCAGAGAAGGGTCAATGCCGAGCTCTATTGAAAACCGCTTTAAAAGTTTGAGGCAGAACGCGTGAATAGTTGATATTCTCATGAGCGGCATCTTTTCTTTAATCATGGGTAGCAGATCAGGATTTTCCCTCTCAATTATGCTGAATATCCTTTCCTTCATCTCAGCCGCCGCTTTTTCCGTGAATGTGATGCAGAGGATTTTTTCTATATTAGCGCCGTCAAGAAGAAGGCTTATGTACCGTCTTGCGAGTTTCTCAGTTTTTCCGGAACCCGCGGGGGAGGAGATTATTACGCTTTTTGAAGTATCAAGGTAGCTATCCATGTTTTTCAGGATAACACAGGGAGATTTTTGCTTTCAATGCTCACATAATAGGGATTGCACATTTTATGGCTTTACTGCTATCCTCATATCATAGACAAGGAGGGCAGATGGAGCTTATCCTTAGAAATTCTTCAGGCCGTTTTTGCCGGAGACTGTTTTGATTCCGGCAGTTTTCTTTCTTCTGTCAATAGTTTTGCAGGTTGGCGCTGCGATATATGCCCTTTTGCTTATCAGAATAACCGGCAGAAAGTCGGCGTGGATTCTCCTTTCCATTGCGATGGCACTGATGTCGTCGCGCCGCATTGCTTCCTTTGCGACTTTTCTGATCGAGGGCGGGCCTATAATCTTCGACCTTCCGGAAATCATTGCGCTGATAATTTCCGTTCTCATGCTTGGGGGCGTTCTTCGCATGAGGAATTATTTTCATTCCGTGCAAAAGACGGAAGAGAATCATGAACGAACGGATGAGGCGCTGGCTGAATCTGAAAAGCGTTACAGAGCCCTTGCCGAATCGGCTCAGGAAGCCATTTTTATATTGGACAGGGATGATAATATCCGGTATGTAAATAGTTTTGGGGCAAAATTATTCGGCATGGAACCGTCCGAAATTATGGGAAAACCGCGGAAAAAACTGTTCCCCCCTCATGTTTATAATACGCAATCCAAAAACATCGGGGAAGTTTTTAAAACCGGAAGAACCATTTCCACCGAAGCCCTTACGCCTTTTTTGGGCAGGGATATTTGGCTTGAGACAACACTGGTTCCGATGTTTGATGAAAAAGGCACGGTTAATGCCGTAATGGGGGTATCGCGTGATATAACAAGGCGCAAGCAGGCAGAGGAGAGGCTTAAGGAATCTGTTGAACTGAGCAGGGCTATCTCCGACTCGTCCATTGACAGCATCATGGTGATTGACGGCGAGGGAAAGGTCACATATTTCAACCCGGCTGCGGAAAAAATGTTCGGCTTCACCTCAAAGGAGGCAGCTGGGAAAAAACTGCATGATCTCATTGCGAGTGAAGCCGCGAGGAGTCAGTATCACCACAGGCTGCCTGAGTTTGAAAGAACCGGAAGATGTAAAGTTGTTGGAACGGTATTAGAGGTTAATGCGACGCGAAAGGACGGCTCAAGATTTCCTTGTGAGCTTTCGGTGTCTGCATTTAAAGTTGATGATAAGTGGTATTCCGTGGGAACGGTAAGGGATAGCACGGAACGCAGAAGGTTGGAAAGCCAGCTTCGCCACGCACAGAAGATGGAGGCGATAGGACAGCTTTCCGGAGGCATCGCGCATGACTTCAACAATATCCTTACGGCGATAATAGGCTACGGCAATATTATATTGATGAGGATGGCTGACGATGACCCCCAGCGCCTGAATGTGGAGCATATGCTCAAGGCTGCAGACAGGGCAACACACCTTACGCAGAACCTTCTTCTTTTTGGCAGAAAGCAGGAAATGGATATAAGGCCTGTTGACCTTAACGGTATTATAAAAACGATTGAAAAGCTCCTGGTCAGGGTTGTGGGAGAGGATGTGAGCGTTATAACTGCATTATATAAAAATTCAATAAATGTCCTTGCGGATTCAGGGCAGATGGAACAGGTATTGATGAACCTTGCCACGAATGCGCGGGATTCCATGCCTGACGGCGGCACATTTACCATTGCAACGGATGTCATAGAGCTTGACGATAAATTTACAAAAGTTCACGGCTACGGCCAGCCCGGCGAGTATGCCCTTATTACAGTTACCGATACAGGCATAGGCATGGATAGCGCGACAAGAGAAAAGGTATTTGAGCCCTTTTTCACGACAAAGGAGGTTGGGAGGGGGACGGGCCTCGGGCTTTCAATAGTCTATGGAATAATAAAGCAGCATGGCGGCTATATTAACTGTTACAGCGAATTAGGCAAGGGCACAATATTTAAGATATATCTCCCGCTGTCCGAGTTGCCGTCTCCCTCTTTGCCGGTTTTGGAAAAGGCTCCTGCTGAGCCTCCACGCGGAACAGAGACAATCTTGCTTGCCGAAGACGAGGAGTCAATCAGAAAACTTATCAAGGATATTCTTGAGGAATTCGGCTACAGGGTCATAGACGCAGCTGACGGGGAAGAAGCTGTAAGCAGATTTATGGAGAATAAAGAAAAAATAAAATTGCTGCTGCTTGATGTAATAATGCCTAAGATGAACGCTATAGGAGTCTATGAGGTAATTAAAAAGATAAGGCCTGATATAAAACTGCTTATGATAAGCGGTTATTCGGCTGATTTTATCAGTAAAAAAGGAGCGCATGGCGGTATAAATATTATATCAAAGCCCATTTCCCCTATGATGCTTCTGGAGAAGATAAGAGAAGAGCTGGACAAATGAGATATAAAAATCTTTATAAAAGCATCGCTCAAGTTTGCGCGCTCTCAACTGCCGGCGTGGGGCTCATGGCAATTACAGGCTGGCTTACAGGCATTGGGGCGTTTCACAGTTTCAGGCATGACTATATCCCGATGGCACCGAGCACGGCGTCGCTTTTTATAATAATTGGAGCTTCTTTGTTTATGTCTGTACGATGGGAGGCACGTTATTTTGCGGCGCTAATCTCAAGGTTTTCAGCCTCTGTTGTGGCTATATTCGCTTTGCTTATGCTTGTCCAGTTCTTTATAGGCACAGATTTCGGCATCGAGAAGCTGATTGCGGGCGAATCAGAGGCCTTGCGCGGATTCCCGACGGGCCGCATGTCTCCCGTAACTGCTTCAGCCTTTCTTTTATCCGGCCTGTCCCAGCTGTTTCTTCTTTGTATTCCGCGGGCGCCTAAATCAGGGCGCTATCTTATCGTTATTATGGCGGTCGGGGTTCTGGCAATAGGCCTTGCGGTGTTGACGAGCTATTTGTTTGAAGCGCCTCTGCTCTATAGGGGAACCGTAATACCCGTAGCAATGCCCACGGCTATTGCGTTTGTACTATTGGGCTCGGGCCTCTTTGCTGCAGTAATGCCTTATTTGTCCTTGGCCATTTCGGATTCCGATGCTTTGCTCCAGACAATGCCTATAATGCACGGCCGCTATTTTCCGGCGGCAGTTATTGGAATCGCGGGTGTTTTGATATCCGTTACTCTGTATGGCATTACTTACAAGAACAGGTCCTTTGAGGCAGCTATTCTTGTTTTATTTGGGGGCCTGTTTTTTACAGTGTTATTGGCATTATATCTGCTCACAATTGAAAGATATTCAATGGCGTTAAAGGGATCCCTTGCCGAGCGAGAAAAACTCATTGCCGAACTTCAGGACGCGCTTGCGAAGATAAAGACGCTGAGAGGTTTTGTGCCTATCTGCTCTTATTGCAAAAAGATTAGAAACGATAAAAACTTCTGGGAGCACCTTGAGGTATATGTGACGGAGCGTTCGGAGGCGGAGTTTACTCACAGCATATGCCCTGATTGCGCGAAAAAGGTAAGGGATGAAGTTGTAAAGATGAAAAAAGATAAATCCAAAGAGCAGTAAAAACCTCACGAATTAAAACTATCTTTAGCCCTTCTTTTCTTGTTCGTTTTTTGCTATTCTTGGAATATGAAAAGAAGTATCAAAGTGTCAGAGCGTCAAAGTTTTAAAGATTTTGATACTTCGATACTGTGACCCTTTGACACTAAAATAGGGAGGTTCTTATGTTAGCGGTATTCAGCATTGTCCCGATAGGCTCAGGCAGCAGCATAGGTGACCAGCTTGCCAAAGTTTTAAAGATTGTGGATGAAAGCGGATTGCCGTATAAGATTAACCCGATGGGGACGGTTGTTGAAGGTGAGTGGAGCGATATAATGGCGCTTATAAAGAAATGCCATGATGCCGTGATGCAAGGCGGAGAGAGGGCTTTGACAACGATTTCAATTGACGACAGGAAGGGTAAGCCCAACAGGATTGATGAGAAGGTGAAAGCTATTGAAAAAAGGATAGGGAAGGCGCTGAAAAAGTAGTATCAAAGCGTCAAAGATTTAAAACTCTGACACTCTGATACTTTCAGGAGGGATGCGGAATGAGTGCTGTCGAGGTAAAGCCGGGCATATACTGGGTTGGAGCAATAGACTGGGGAGGAAGGGATTTTCACGGATATGTCACGCCGAATGGAACCACATTCAATAATTTTCTTATTATGGATGAGCAGGTTACCCTGCTTGACACGGTTAAGTATGATTTTTCAGATGTCACGATTGCAAACATAAAAAGCATTACAGACCCCTCAAAGATTGTTAACGTGGTTATAAACCACATAGAGACAGACCACGCAAGCAGCCTTGACAAGATAATGGAGCTCGCGCCTAAGGCGACCATTTATATATCAGACAGGGGAAAGAAAGGCATTGACAGGCATTTTGACACATCTCGATGGAAATTTAAGATTGTTAAGACAGGGGATACGCTGAATATCGGCAAGCATAATCTCTTATTTATCGAAACTCCGATGATTCACTGGCCGGATTCCATGATGACTTACTTGAAAGAGGCAAAGCTTCTTGTTTCTCAGGATGCGTTCGGGCAGCACCTTGCCACATCATCCCGCTTTGATGACGAGTTTGTCGGGTGCGCGTCTGCCGCTGAGCTTGAGGACTCTGTTATTGACTACTACGCAAATATCCTAATGCCTTTCGGGAATCTTATTAAGGCAAAGCTTGCCGAGATACAAAAACTCGGGCTTGAGATAGATATGATAGCCCCGGACCACGGCGTTATCTGGCGCAAGGAGCCGGGAAAGGTCATCCAGATGTATCAGGATATGGCTGACGGCAAGGCATCCTTGAGGGTCGCTCTTATTTATGATACGATGTGGCACGGCACTGAGCGCATGGCATTTCCCATGGTTCAGGGAATCAGGGACGGGGGCGTTGACTGCAAGGTAGTGAAGTTAAGGGCTACCCCCGGCAGTGTTGCCGTGAAGGAGTTCTGGAAATCTCGGGCGTGTCTTATTGGAACGCCCACCTTGAACAATGTAATGTTTCATTCGGTCGCGGAGTTTCTAACGTATCTTAGAGGGCTTAGGCCAAAGAACCGTCTCGCAGGGGCATTTGGGAGCTACGGATGGGGCGGAGGCGCGGTCAAGGAATGTTATGAGGAATTTAAGAAAATGGGGCTTGAGACGGTTGAGCCTGGCTTGCAGGTTATTTATAAGCCGTCCTCTGATGATGAGAAGCTGTGTTATGAATTCGGAAAAAATTTTGCAGTTAAGGTGAAGGAATATCATAAAAAATTCGAGTGAGGAGGAATTTGATGGCTGTTTGGAGATGCTCTGTTTGCGGTTATGAATACGATGAGGCAGTAGAGGGGACTCCTTTTGAGCAGCTTCCCGCTGACTGGAAATGCCCTGTATGCAATGCGCCAAAGGACGCTTTTGAAAAAATTAAATAAATCCGATGGAGGGAATATGAAGTCTATGGCCATAAAGGCAACGCTTTCTGTTTTTTTCGTGGGTATGTTCTTTGCGACGCTCTTGAATGCCGCTGATGAAACTGCCGGAAAAAAAGAAGGGTCGAAGATCAGTCCCCAGACTCAGGAGTGCCTCGGCTGCCACGAGACATATACGCCGGGCATTGTTCATGACTGGCTTTCGAGCAGGCATTCGAAGGTAACTCCGTCTGAGGGAATGAAGAAGCCCGAGCTTGAACGCAGGATATCCGCGGAAAAGATCCCGTCTGATTTGTCGGAATATGTTGTCGGTTGCTATGAGTGCCACAGCAGGAATCCCGAAAAACACAAAGATAATTTTATGCACGAAGGCAAAAAAATAAATGTTGTTGTTTCGCCCAATGATTGCAATACCTGTCATCCGAAAGAGGTTAAACAGTATTCCGGAAGCAAAAAGGCTCATGCCATAAAAAATATTAAAGACAATCCTGTTTATCATACCCTTGTAAGCACCATTTTAGGATTAAAAAAAGTAGAAAAAGGGAAGATAACAGCGGAAAAACCATCTGACGAGACATACAATGAAGCGTGTTTCGCTTGTCACGGAATGAAAATAGACGTTAAAGGGATGAAGAAGATTTCTACCGCGATGGGAAAGATGAGCGTTCCGGCGCTCACAAACTGGCCGAATCAGGGTGTGGGAAGGGAGAACCCTGACGGAAGCCTTGGGGCGTGCACCTCGTGCCATCCGAGGCACGGTTTTTCAATCGAAGTGGCAAGAAAGCCTTACACGTGCTCCCAGTGTCATCTTGAGCCTGACGTGCCTGCGTGGAACGTCTATAAAGAGAGCAAACATGGAAATATCTATGCGTCGAAACATCATGAATGGAACTTTAATGCGGTTCCCTGGACTGTGGGAAAAGATTTTAAGGCCCCGACATGCGCCTCCTGCCATAATAGCCTTGTGGTGTCGCCTGACGGAACGGTGCTGGCAGAAAGGACTCATGATTTCGGTTCAAGGCTCTGGGTCAGGCTTTTCGGCCTTATTTACAGCGCTCCTCAGCCGAAATCCGGAAATACAACCATAATTAAAAACAAAGACGGCCTGCCGCTGCCTACGACATTTACCGGCGAACCCGCCTCAGAATTCCTTATTGATAAAGGCGAGCAAAACAAGAGGCTTGGCTCTATGAAGACATTCTGCGGCGGCTGTCACAGCAGTGATTGGGTTAGCGGGCATTTCGCTAAGCTTGACAGCACAATAAAAGAGACAAATGCCATGACTCTTGCGGCAACAATACTTATGGTTGAGGCATGGGAAAAAGGAATAGAAGATAAGAAAAACCCCTTTGACGAGGCGATAGAGCAGATGTGGATAAAGCAGTGGCTCTTCTATTCAAATTCCATTCGCTATGCCTCGGCCATGACAGGCGCTCCGGATTACACCGCCTTTAAATACGGATGGTGGGAGCTGACGAATAATCTCAACCATATGCGGGACGTCATAGATATTAAAGGCAAGGGTAAGAAGCCATTAAAAAAGAAATAATTCGACTCTTATCGGATAAAAAATATAACGAACTGATGAACCTGCCGCTTAACGGCAGCAGGCTTCTCAGCGCGCTCATTTCTCTTACATACGATAAAAAAAATATTATCACCTGCCGCGCCATACAGGCCTTCGGCATTGTATCAAAAGAGATAGCAAAGACAAAGCCGGAAATTGTCAGGAATGCCGTGGGGCGGCTTCTCTGGATGATAAGGGAGGAGTCCGGGGGGATAGGTTGGAGCTCGCCGGAGATGCTTGGCGAAATAGTAAGAAATAATCCGGTGTTGTTTTCAGATGTCGGCCCTGTGATAATGTCTTTCCTTGATGAGGAGATGCTGGCCTCAGGAGTTATTATCGCTGCCGGAAGAATAGGGGAAGTTGCTCCGGAGCTTGTCTCGCATGCGGTACAACCAATAATTTCTTATCTTTATAATCCTGAGCCCTATCTGAGGGGAGTTGCCGCTCAGGCGCTCGGCAGGATGAAGGCTTCCGGCTCTATCCGCGATTTAGAGAAACTTAAAAGTGACAACAGCCGCATTGCCATTTATGTAGAAGGCGAGTTAAGGGAAAAGAAAATAAGTGAAATTGTGGAAGAGGCGATAAATTATATATTAGCGTTATCAAGGTAAATCCCGTTAGTCCCGATACACGGGACTAACGGGATAGGGGAGGTAATTAGAACGACATGCCGAAGGCAATGCCTACAGCATCCTGATCCATCGAGATTTTCTCGTTACCAGCGGCAACGCCAAAGTCGTTAAAAAGGCTTGAGCCTGTTACCGAGTTTGAAAATGCATGCATATAAGCAAGCGACAACTCAGAGTTTTTGCCTACCTTATATGTCAAACCTGCAGTGACATGGTCCTGCACTACGCCGGGCGCGATAATGTTAAATGTCACATCCCTTGCCTGAATGGGGTTATCAGTATGGTTGTAGCCTCCGCGCAGTGTCAGTTTATCTGTAGCCTGATACTGCAAGCCGACTTTCCATACATTAACATCAGACCAGCCAAAGCCGCGGTCTCCAGGGCCGCCAAGAGTATTTGAGATAGTTGCGCCGCCGTTGTTGCTTGGATTTGAAACCGAGGCAACGCTGGTGTAATTAATGCGCTGGTAATCCACGGCAACAAGCAGGGGCTGAATCACTTTTACCGCGATGCCTATGTTGTAATTTTCCGGCATGTCAAAATCACCGCTATCTGCAAACAGTCCTTTGTATTTATCAAACGGGGTCATATAAACCTTGGTTGAATAGGCTGCGCCTACAGTTATTGAATCGGTTATTTTTCCCATATAGCCAGCACGGACACCATAGCCGGTTGAATCGTCATAGCCTTTGTTGGTCAGGTTATTTTTATCTTCTGAATAAGCGGCAAATCCCTGCAATCCCTCTGCCTTGAATCTCTGATAACCGAGCAGGAGAGATAAACCGATTGAATGGTTAGGATGAACCTTATAGGCTACTGTCGGCGCAATTATTGCTTGCATGAGGTCAACGCCCAACCTTGTTGTGCCGCAAAGGAGGTTATAGCTTGACGCCCTCGTCTGGCCGCCCATATCAATGAAGTTATTGCATGTCGCAACGCCGTTTGCAGATGTTATCTGGCCTGTAGGATAGTTTGTATTCATGCCGCCGTTCCCATAAATAGTTACTCCAACAGAAAGATCTGGAGTCAGCATTTTGTTGAATCCTATTTCCGGAATGAAAAAGTTGGTACTGTCGCTGTCAGCAGAGCCGTCTATCGCTGCGGCTCCGCTTCTTACGGCATCACGTTTGGGGCTGAACCAGTCTATTCCGATATCAAAGCGGTTGCCCACAAATGCCATGCCTGCAGGGTTTGAAGCTGCTATCATCGCATCCTGAGCTATTGCGGTTGTAGCGCCGCCCATACCCTTTGCCTTTATACCGTAACCATGAGAAAAGTAACCGTCCGTTGCCTCTGATAGGCCGCTTATGCACAAAACTAAAACCAATACAAAACAAAAACTTAATACCCTTTTCATTATTTTCTCCTTCCTAATTTTTTATAGTTAACGCTGTCTTGCGTTTTGTAATATTTGCTCCTCCTTTCTTTTATTTCAGATGCGTTTTTACTATTTCAAAAATTTCATCTTCTATCTGGCCGGGCATTGCCATATTTTTCATAAAGGCCCATTTGCCG
>Ga0172371_10000512_pt1 | contig 59998 bp, 59 predicted proteins | sample Lak12m_FD_114543 | JGI IMG/M metagenome (GOLD analysis project Ga0172371, IMG submission 114543) | Freshwater microbial communities from Kabuno Bay, South-Kivu, Congo - kab_022012_12m | ecosystem: Environmental > Aquatic > Freshwater > Lake | place: Democratic Republic of the Congo: South-Kivu... | reverse complement strand
GCGCGTCAGAGTTTGCGAGATTGGGGATTATGTCATGCCATCCTGTCTGCATGGTGGGACATGACACCGGACGGAATAGGCGGGGAATATTCCATTCATTGCGCGGAAGTCTTTGCAAAGATCAAATTTTAATAACGCAGATCAACCACCGCTTTATCCTTGAGCACGTCTGAAACAAAACGCTGATGCTGGGGAGCATTTCCGTCCACCTGCCATTGGCCCACGAAGACTTTGCCGCGCCTGAATATTTTTCGTTCGCGAACAAACAGGCGATGGTTCCTGAAAATATCTTCGATACCTTCGATCTTTTTTAGTTGGGTACAGGTGATTTCATAAGTCAGCGTTTCGCGGGCGTTCGCTTCCACAAAACGGGCAACGTAGGAAAACAGCCAAAGCACAAAAACCACCAGCCCTGCCACTGTCAAAGCCATTCCAAACTCGCCGAAGCCGATAGCCATTCCGACCGCCGCCGCCACCCACACAGATGAAGCCGTGGTCAGGCCGCGAATCCGCCCGCCGGATAAAATAATGACGCCCGCGCCCAGGAAACCGATGCCGGAAACGATGTTGGCCGAGATGCGGTTGTCGCCGGTTTGATTGGAGAGAATGGTGAACAAAGTCGAGCCGACGGTGATGAGGCTGATGGTCCGCAGGCCAGCCGATTTGTTGTGCCATTCGCGCTCGATGCCGATAATGGCGCCGACGAAGATCGCCACCACCAGTTTAATCAGATCCTGCTGTGAAAATGTCATAGTGCCTCCCACGAGATTGTAACAAAAAACAGCCTCCTATTGCGGAGGCTGTTTTTTGTAAATCTATTCTGACTACTTGTCAAGGAAAAGAAACACCGCGGTGGCAATAGCAACGAGGGCATTCAGCCAAGGCATAGAAGCAGCCGCGGGGATGAAGGCAGCCAGACCAAATAATAGGAAAAACACGATCATTAACCACGTGGAAATCTTGGACGGCATTTTCATTTGACACTCTCCTTTGATAACATGGGGTTTGACTGTCCATCAAAATCGGACAGTTCTAGCATATGAAACCCTGTCGGGTTTGAGGAGATACGCGGCGTGGTACAATTTTTGCGGTTCCAGAACTGCCCGCCGTAATCATCTGACGGCGTTTCCTTTTTCTCAGGACAAACTACCGGGTAAGTTGCGAAACTCGACATTACTCGCAAACGTAAATACTGGTAAACAAATCCTCTCATGACCACTCTCACTTCTTCGGCGGAATTCACTCTCACTCGCCGGGCATCTGACAGAACGAACGGTCCGGCGCGTTGGGTCTGGTCACATGCCGTGCGCTATTGGCCGATCCTTGTGATGCTGGTCATTGGTGCCATCGGTAACGCCGCACTTGCGGCGGTTGTCCCAGTGCTGGTGGGCAATGCCTTCAACGACATGCTTCAGAAGAATCCGGATGTAAGGATTCTCATCCCGCTCGCACTGATTTTGGGCGGCTCGCAGATCGTGCGCGGCGTTTTGCAATTCGGGCGCAACTTCGGTGCGGAACTGATGGCGCAAAAAATAGAGCGCGACATCCGCGATGAGCTGTATGTTTCCCTGCTCGGAAAAAGCATGACCTTCCACAATCTCCAGCCCGTCGGCGACACGATGGCGCGCGCCACGAACGACGTGCGCGAAGTCAATTTCATGTTCAGCCCGGGCGTCAACCTGGTAATCGGCTCCATGTTGTTCATGATCATTCCTTTATTTATTGTTCCACAATACAATCCTGCGCTTTTGCTGACGCCGGTCTTATTCGCACTTGGATATTTCTATTCGTTGTGGCGATATCTCAAAACCATGTCGCCTGTGACTGACAAAGTACGGGAAAGTTTCGGCAGGATGAACACGCATCTTTCCGAGGCGCTTGATGGAGTGGAGATCATGAAAGGCGCGGCTCAGGAAGATGCCGAGATTGAAACCTTCGTTACTAATGCGCGCCGGGTGCGGGACGCTTTTGTTCGTCAGGGAGATATCGAAGCCCGCTTCCTTCCGAACCTTTTGCTGGGACTCGCTTATGCCGGAGGCCTTTTCCACGCCCTCATGCTTTTTCGCGCCGGCCTGATCAATACGGGTGCAGTGATCGCATACTTTGGGTTGCTGCGCATGTTGGAATTTCCAACATACACTTCATCGTTTGCGTACACACAGCTTTCGCTTGGAATTTCCGGAGCGCGTCGCATTCTGGAATTGATCAATCGTGAGACCAATCTTGACCAAAACGCATCCGGCCGGATCTCGAGCCTGCGCGGCGAAATTGAATTTCGCGATGTCACGTTTCAATACCCCGGCGGCGATGCTGTTTTGCAGAATATCTCCTTCAGGGTCAAACCGGGACAAACCATTGCTATTGTCGGTCAGACGGGGGCGGGAAAAACATCACTCGTCAAACTCATTAATCGCACCTATGATTCTACAAACGGCAAGACTCTTGTGGATGGCGTGAATGTCCGCGATTGGAATCTCGCATCCCTTCGATCACAAATTTCTATGATCGAGCAGGATATTTTTCTTTTCTCACGTTCGATTGCCGATAACATCGCCTTTGGAAAACCGGGCGCAACGCGGGAAGAAGTCATCGCGGCCGCGCAAGCCGCGCAAGCGGATGAATTTATCCAGACTTTTGAAAACAGTTATGATACAGTGATCGGTGAACGCGGCGTGACACTCTCCGGCGGACAGCGTCAACGTCTGGCGTTGGCAAGGGCCTTTTTAACGGATCCCCGCATCCTGATCCTGGATGATTCGACCAGCGCAATTGATTCTGCTACGGAGGATAAAATCCAGCGCGCCATCGCCAACGCGGCCAAAGGTCGCACAACAATTCTCATCACGCATCGCCTGTCGCAGATCCGCTGGGCAGATTTGATCATCGTGCTTCGAGGTGGAAAAATCGCGGCGATGGGAAGCCACGAGGAATTGATGAAAACTTCAGAAGCATATAGTCGCATCTTCAGAGACTGATCACTGATTACTGGACACTGGATACTGAATTATGGGATTCTTCGCAGGACTCAATACAGAAAAATACGACCGCCAATATTCCGACCGCCAACTGGTTTCTGGAATTGTCGGTTATTTCAAGCCGCAATCAAAGCGCCTGGCATGGATTTATGTTCTGATCGCCGTCATTGCAGTGATTGCCGCTGCTCTGCCTGTAATCGTAAGCAGAATTGTTGATTGGTTAAAGAGTGAGCCGCTGGTGCAGTCAATTGTGCTGGCCGGGCTGGTGCTTGCAGTCATTGGCATTGCAACCTGGGCGTTGAACTGGGCGCGTCGCAGTCTGGTGATCCGGGCTGTCGGTGATGTGGTGTTGGCGCTTCGCACTAGAGCTTTTGACGCGGCGGCGGAACATGATCTCTCGTTCTATGACCAGTTCTCATCTGGCAGAATCGTTTCGCGCATTACATCCGACACCAATGACTTCGGCCAACTGGTTGTGATCGTGACCGATGTCGCTTCGCAATTGATCACGGCCATCATCCTGGGCGTGGTGATGTTCAACACGGAATGGCACATGGCGCTCATCATGTTTTCCTTTGCGCCGTTCATGTTGCTGCTGACGACTGCCTATCGCAACCTGGCACGCCGTGTCACGCGCACGGGTATGCAGGCCATGGCGGAAGTTAATCAGGCCATCAAGGAAACGGTCAGCGGCATCTCGATTGCGAAAAACTTTCGGCAGGAAGAAAGTATCTTTGGTACATTTGATTCTGCGAACCAACAATCTTACCGGGTCAATGTTCAGCGCGGATTTGTGCTGTCGCTTGTTTTTCCAACGCTCAATGCGGTCGCCGGTTTTTTTGTCGCGATTCTGGTCTATGCCGGGGGAGTGAATATCGTGAACGGCATTGTCACCGCAGGCGCGTGGTATCTTTTTATTCTCAGCCTCGACAGTTTTGTGAATCCCATTTCGAATATTTCCGCGTTCTGGGCACAAATCCAGCAGGGACTATCCGCCGCGGAACGCGTTTTCGCTTTGATCGATGCGGACCCGAACGTTGTCCAGGAAGAGACGCGGGATGTTCCCCGTTTAAAGGGCGAGGTCTGCTTCGAGCATCTTAATTTCCGTTACACAGATAAAGAACCGATCCTTTCGGACTTCAACCTGTGTGTCCAACCCGGAGAGAATCTGGCGCTGGTAGGACACACCGGCGCGGGCAAATCTTCGATTGCAAAGTTGATCGCACGCTTCTACGAATTTCAGGAAGGCGGTCTGAAGATCGATGGCATGGACATCCGCACGTTTGATCTTCAACAATACCGCAAACAACTCGGCATCGTTTCGCAAGTGCCATTCCTTTTTTCAGGAACGGTAGCGCAAAATATCCGTTACGCCGTGCCTGACGTGAGCGAGGCCGAAATGTTGGAAATGGCAAAGCGCATCGGGGACGGCGAATGGCTGGAAACTCTGCCAGACGGCCTGCACACGGAAGTCGGCGAGCGCGGCAACCAGCTCTCGATGGGACAGCGTCAGCTCGTGGCGTTGATGCGAGTCCTCGTTCAGCGGCCCGCCATTTTTATTTTGGATGAAGCGACTGCCAGCATTGATCCGTTTACCGAGTGGCAGATCCAGCAGGCGTTGAACCTGATCCTTGAAAACGCCACCAGTATTTTGATTGCACATCGCTTGTCCACGGTCAAGGCTGCTGATAGAATTGTTGTGATGGAAAAAGGCCGGTTGATCCAGGAAGGTAATCACGAATCTTTGCTCGCACAAGGCGGGCATTATGCTACACTCTATAATACTTATTTCCGGCATCAAAGCCTGGCTTATGTGGAGCAGGCAAGAACACTGATCGATAACTAAATCGAGGTCAATTAGGCTTGAATAGTTTTTTTGAATTTCTCCACACCCTTGTACTTTACATCAAAAGCGGACAGTTGCCTCAGGTAGGGATTTGGACATACATTTTGCTGGGAGCGCTGGTCGCAGTGGAAGGCCCGATCGCAACTTTGCTCGGAGCCGCGGCGGCCTCCGCCGGTTTGATGCGTCCCTGGTCTGTTTTCTTTGCCGCGGCATTAGGCAATCTCACAGCGGATACACTTTGGTATTCGCTCGGATACATGGGACGTATCGAATGGCTTTTCCATTTTGGGAAACGGCTGGGATTGCGGCGCGAACTGCTCGAGCATCTGAAACATAACATGGAAAAGCACGCCACCAAAGTTTTGTTTCTTGCCAAACTGACGGTCAGCTTTGTGATCCCATCTCTCATCACAGCCGGATTATTGCGCCTGCCTTTGAGACGCTGGTTCCCGGCGCTCATCGCCGCTGAAACGCTCTGGACCGGTTCACTGGTGCTGATCGGATATTACACAACCGAAGCCATCAAACGTGTTGAACGAGGCGTTGAATACGCCGCCCTGACGGCTTCGCTTCTGTTTGTGATTTTTCTGATCGTTGCAGGCCGCCGCCTGATTAAAGAGTGGGATAAAGACGACACGGAAACAGTCTCCAACAAATCTTGATTTCACCGGAAACCTTCCATGCGCATTTTGATCTGTGGCACCACCTATCATCCCGCCTTGAACGGACAGGCGATCTTCACAGTTAATTTAGCGGAAGGGTTGGCAAAACAGGGACATGAAGTTGTGGCGGTGTATCCATCAGAGGAGGAAAAATCTTACGACAGAGTCCGCAACGGGGTCCGGCTGGAAACGATTGGTTCACTCAGCTTATCTTTTTTGCATCCCGATTCGTTCGTGCCCCTTCCATCACGCAAAAGAATCCGCCAAATATTGGATGACTTCAAACCAGACATCGTTCATATTCAGGATCATTATCCGCTCTGCCGTTCGATGGTAATCGAATCAAAAAAGCGAAAACTCAAAGTTGCGGGGACAAATCATTTCATGCCGGAAAATCTGGCGCCTTATATTCCCGGTCTGTCAAAGATCAAACCGCTTTACAACTGGATTCTCTGGAAATGGATGCTGGAAGTCTATAACCGCGTGGATGTTGTCACCACGCAGTCACGCATCGCGGCGGATATTGTCCGCGCACAGGGATTGCGTGTGCTGGTCTTTCCCGCTTCCTGCGGCATCGACCTGAGCCGATTTCATCCCGATCCTTCCGTCGACCGTTTGGCCTGCCGCGCGCGTTATGGGCTTGACCCTCACCGGACGATTTTTCTCTTCGTCGGCCGCGTGGACAAAGAGAAGCGGGTCGATGTGCTTTTGCACGCCTTCCAATATATTAAACGCGATGATATTCAACTGGTCATTGCCGGAAGCGGTGCGGCTTTGAACGATTATCAAGTGCTGGCAAAAAGTTTAAATCTTGGCGACAAGGTACGCTTCACTGGCTTCATCCATGAGAACCTGCATGTCCTGCTGAACAGCGCGGATATTTTCACCATGCCAAGTGAAGCGGAATTATTGAGCATCGCCTCGCTGGAAGCCATGGCTTGCGGACGTCCCGTTTTGCTGGCGGATGCGGTCGCGCTTCCTGATCTGGTTGCACAGGGAGTCAACGGCTACTTATTCAAGCCTGGCAATTCACAAGACGCGGCGCACTACATGGAATTGCTGGCAAGTCAGCCCGAACGGTGGGAAGAGATGGGTAAAGCCAGCGTTGAAAAAGCGCAATATCACAGCCTTGAAAACACAATTAAGCGATACGAAGCTTTGTACATGGATACTTTGGAAAAAACTTCATGAACAATTCATGAAGTTTTTTTGTGAGTTTCTATCCCAGAAAAGCAATCACCAGAATTCCGACGAAGATCAAAGCCGCGCCGGTGAGCCGCGTCCGTCCCAGTTTCTCACCGAGAAATTGCCAGCCCGCGAACGCCCCCATTACCACACTGACTTCGCGCACCGCGCCCGCATAACTAACTTTGGCGAGGCTGTACGCCCACAACGCCAGCAAATACGCCAGGATGCTCAACGCGCCGATTACCATCAGCCGCAAACGATGAGTGACCAGTTCTTCCTTTAACATCATCCAGCCATAACGCCGCACAACGAACGGAGTCATAAATGCAGGCGCGATGAAAAGGATCAGCACCGCATATGGAAACGGCGCAGTGTGTTTGACCGCCGCGCCATCAATGGTCGAATAAATCGAAATCGAGAAGGCAATTAATAACGCCAGCAGAACGCCGTGCAAATGCGGCTTGCTATGAGCTTGAAAATAACTGCTTCCGCCGACCACCAACAGGCCCAGAATAATGATAAGCAATCCAATCACGCCGCCGGTCGTTAATTTCTCGTGCAAAAACAAAACCGACCAAATGGCGATCATCGCCGGGGCCGATCCGCGTGCCATCGGATAGACGAGGGAAAAATCCGCGTCGTTGTAGGCGGCTGAGAGAGCGATGTAATACACGATCTCGAACACGACGCTGATCAGCAATAAATGCCAGATTTCCTGGGCGGGCAGACCAGTGAAAAACAAGGCTGGCAGAAATAAACTTGAGCCGATCAGCATGGCCCACCAGATGGCTATATATTTTTCTCCGGCCTGCTTCAAAAGCAAATTCCAGCTTGTATGCAGAATGGCGGAGAAAAACAAGAGTCCAATCGCGGCAAGAGGCATTAGATGGCCGCGTCCTGACTTAGATAATTACGAATGGAAACCGCCGTGTAAGAATCTATATCCAATTCTCCCAATGCTTTTTGCGGATCCATCCAGATGAAATCTTCCGCTTCATCGTTCAACACAACTTCGCCTTCGTCCATTCTGGCTGTGAAATCTAAAAAGATGAAATGACGCGGCTTCCAGAATTGCTCATCATAGATACATTCCTGCCAGCACAAAAAATCGACATCGCGAATCTCAAGGCCAGTTTCCTCTTTGGCCTCGCGTCGCGCCGCCTCGACAGCGGACTCACCCAACTCAATGTGTCCGCCAGGCATGCCGTATTTGTCGTGCCACTTATGTGTCTTCACCAAAAACAATTCGCCATTTGGATTGAAGATCAAAATTCCAACAGTTGGTTCAGGAAAAAGTTGTTCGGCCATGAAATCCTTATTTGCAATAATTTACGAGAATTATTTATCCAAAGCTCGGCAATTATAGTCTGTTAAAACAAAAGCCTGAGACGTTTTGTCTCAGGCCAACAAAGAAAAGTTTATCTTTAAAATAATGGAATTCGCGTCCCATTTATTTTTTGCGCTTCATCGGAACAAAGATACAACATCGAAGCGACAATTTCATCCGGTGTGGTGCCTTTGCCTTTATTTTCAACATCGATGGATTTGACCTGAATAATATTAGCCGTCACATTTGATTCTTTTAATTCCGCGGCCAAATTCAAGACCAGATTTTCCTGCGCGGCTTTGGCGGCGGTATAAGCGCTAGCTTTGCCAAGTGGATTTGTGGCCGTGGAAGCAGAGACCACGATCACGCGCCCCCATCTGTTCGCGGCCAGGCGTGGACCGAAAGCTTGAAAGAGATGAAACGTCGTCCACACATGCTGGCCGAGCATGGACTCAAAATCATCAGCTGAAGATTCAGCGATGGTCTTGCCGCCCGTCCAGCCGCCGACAAGGTGGATCAGGCCGTCGACCCGGCCAAATTTAACGGTGGCCGCTTCGGCGGCGGAACGAACTGAATCTGATTTGCGGAGATCAGCCGCGAGAGTCAGAATCCGCTTGGCGGGCAAGTCCAATTCGCGGACGAGGAAATCCAATTTATTTTGATCGTGGCCCAACAAAACCAATGATGCACCGCGTTCGGCAAATTCACGCGCGGCAAATTTTCCGGTCGCGCCTGTCACGCCGGTGATGATAAAGACCCGTCCGTCCAACATATTTATTCTCACACATCTTCTTCGAGCAAACGAATTTGCTCGATACTCATACCTTGAATGATCGGTCGGTCGGTTTGTTCTTCGAGATGTTCCCTGCCGCTGAAGTCGATCCAATGGCCGGACTTGGCGGCCTTGGTCTGTAGATAAAAACGATTGTGATCGTTGGGCTGCATGATGTGTGGAATGCGTCCACTGACCTTGATGCCGTATTCAGTGAGTTGCTGGATTTTTTTGGGATTGTTGGTAATAAGCTGAACCGAATTGATCTTGAGCGACATCAACATATGCGCAGCCACCGCGTAATCGCGCTCGTCATCGCGGAATCCAAGTGCGAGATTTGCTTCGACGGTATCCATGCCTGCATCCTGTAAACTGTAGGCGCGTATCTTGTTTGCCAAGCCAATGCCGCGGCCTTCCTGGCGCAGATAAAGCACCATGCCTTTATCCATCTGTCCGATCATCTTAAGCGCGGCTTCGAGTTGGTCACGGCAATCACAACGCAATGAGCCGATCACATCGCCAGTTAAACATTCCGAATGCAAACGCACCGGCACATCTTCCGCGCCGATCACGTCGCCTTTGGTAATGGCAACGTGTTCCTTGCCATCCTGATTGTTCTCGAAAGCCACGATGTGAAAATCGCCAAAGCGCGATGGCAGTTCCGCCATCGCCACTACCCTCACGCAAATTTTATTTTTGCCAATGCCCTCACAATTGTGGTTTTCATTCTCAGCCAGGATGAATTCCATTTGTTCGTGCATACTTGTCGTTGTCATTTCGACCTCTCTAATTTGTATTGTAGCACCACGCCGCCATCTTCCCATGACTCGACGTTTACCAGCTTCAATGGGATGGCTGCGCTTCTTACCAGACCTGAACCGGCAGCCGTTGTCGGAGCCTTTTCCCCGCCGAAGATCATCGGCGCAACGAAGATCGTGAGTTCATCTACCAGGCCGAGACGGAGTAATTCAAAATTGAGCGTCGCGCCGCCCTCGACCATCAGACGATTGATGCCTATATCTTTTAACGTCTCCAGCATCGAATTCAGATTTACGCGTTTTTCCTGATGAATAAAAACTTCCGCGCCATGCGAGCGGAGCATGTCCAGTTGAGTCTCATCCGTCAGCGCGGTGGTGAACAAAATAATTCGGGCGGGGCCAGCATTCAGAAAATTGGAATCAGGCTTGAGTTCTAGTCGCGGCGAGACGCTCACTTTGGCGGGATTCGCCGGAAGTCTACGTGCGAGGCGTTCGTTTCTCAATGCCTCAGATTTAATCGTTAGCTTCGGGTCTTCGTCATGCAGAGTCCGCCCGCCGACCATAACCGCGTCGGCTTCGGCGCGCAATTTGTCCACGCGCTCTTTATCGCGCGCCGACGAGATGGTCGCGCCGCGTCGTTGAAATGTGTCTATCTTTCCATCGGCGGTCGCGGCGACATTAATATGAACATAAGGGCGATCCATGATTCAAGTATCACGTTTTATGCTTCAAATTTCAAGTGCCAATACATGAAATTTGAAAGATCGGCTTTACCCGATTCTTACCGAACGCATCGAGATCGAACCGCCCATTACTTTTTCGGTAAAGAACGAGATCGACTCATTCTCGTCTTTAAGGGCAAGGCTATAGAGCAACGGCAGATAATGTTCCGCTGAGTTGATTGCCAGCGCCGCGGCCTGATCGCCTTTTTCAAAATGGACGATGGGATCATGTTCATTTTGCGTGATCCAGTTGGCAATGCGCTGATCAAACTCAACCGCCCAGTTGTATGCCGTGTCATCGAAGCGTGCCATCCGCAAATTGTGAACGATGTTTCCGCTTCCGATGATGAGCACGTTTTCTTCGCGCAGGGCTTTCAACTGCTGGCCGAGCTCATAATGTTTTTGCGGTTCGATGTTCGCGTCCAGCGACATTTGAATCACGGGCACGTCCGCCTTTGGGAACATACGCTTGAGCACCGTCCACGTGCCGTGATCGAGTCCCCACTCAAGATCAGGTTTGACCTCGGTGTTCCTGATGATGCGACGGACCTGTTCAGCGAGATCGGGCGAACCAGGCGCGTCGTAGCGGATTTCGTACATCTCCGGCGGGAAGCCGTAAAAATCATAAATGGTGCGCGGCTTGTCCATGGCCGTGACCAGCGTGCCGCGCGTCACCCAATGGGCCGATATGCACAAAATCGCCTTCGGTTTCGGCAGGGATTTCCCGGTCACATCCCAGGCGCGCGAGAATTCATTGTCTTCCATCACGTTCATCGGGTTGCCGTGACCAACAAATAAGACCGGCATTTTTTCTGACATGGTTGCCTCTTTTTATTGTCTGTAACCTCTTTAGTGCCCTTCAGGGCACGGTGGTAAAAACCACCGCCTTTAGGCGCATAATCTTTCAGGCGGCTTGTCCGCCGCAACACAATCTATCGGCTAAGGCCGATAGTAGTTGAGTTAGTAATTGGGACAACGTGATTACAAAGCCTTCAGTGCTAATTCAGCCGCGGCGATGGTAGCGTCAATCACTTCATCCGAGTGCACAATTGAAATAAATTCTGCTTCGAATTGCGATGGTGCCAAGTAGACTCCATTCTCCAGCATCTTTTGGAAGAATTTCCCGAAGCGGATTTTATCCGCTATTTTGGCAGTTGACCAATCTCTGGGCTTGGTTTCGCTAAAGAAGATTGTCCGCATCGTTCCGACCCGCGTCTGGCTGATCGCAGCCCCAGCCTTTCGCGCCGCTGATTCGATTCCCGCGTCCAACTGACGGCCGCGCGCTTCCATTCCATCCCAAACCTTTTGATCGCGAATTAAATCCAACGCGGCAATGCCTGCTGCCATCGCCAACGGATTCCCTGAAAGCGTCCCAGCCTGATAGACTGGTCCAGAAGGCGCGACCATTTGCATGATCTCGCGCCTGCCGCCATATGCGCCGACAGGCAATCCCCCACCGATAACCTTGCCAAGTGTGGTCAAATCAGGTTTGATGTTATACAACGTCTGTGCGCCGCCTTTATGAATGCGGAAACCTGTCATCACTTCATCGAAAATCAGGATTGTTCCTTCGCGGGTAGTGATGGCACGCAGGCCTTCAAGAAATCCTGGCACTGGCGGCACGACTCCCATGTTCCCTGCAACAGGTTCCACAATAACCGCCGCAATTTGATCGGGATATTTTTTAAATAATGCTTCGACAGAATCAAGGTCGTTGTAAATTGCAACCAGCGTATCTTTAACTGTATTCGCAGGCACACCGGGAGAATCGGGCAAACCCAATGTTGCTACACCCGAACCTGCCTGCACCAACAGCATATCCGCATGGCCGTGATAACAACCCTCGAATTTGATGATCTTGTCGCGTTTGGTGTAGGCGCGCGCCAGCCGCAATGCAGACATGGTCGCTTCAGTGCCCGAATTGACGAAGCGGATCATTTCAATGTTGGGCATGAAGTCAATGATTCTTTTCGCCAAATCAATTTCAAGCGGACTCGGCGCGCCATAAGATGTCCCTTTGATCGCGGCTTGTTGAATGGCTTGGACAACTTTCGGATGAGCATGTCCCGTGATGAGCGGTCCCCATGATAAAACGTAATCAATGTAGCGATTACCATCCACATCGTAAAGATATGGACCCTCGCCGCGATCTATGAAGAGCGGTTGTCCACCTACCGCCTTGAAGGCGCGTACGGGTGAATTCACGCCACCTGGAAATACAGTTTGTGCTTCCTGAAATAATGAAATTGATTTATCAATATTCATGATTGCTCCAGAAGATTAGTTTGAAGGCTGTAATGTTTCCACATTTGAACGCGCAGACTTGAGAACGCGTTCCACTGCGAGTTCGCCAGAATGAATACAATCGGGGATGCCAATTCCACGATAGCCATTGCCTGCCAATGCGAGGCCTGGATATTTCTCGAGCGCGGACTCGATCTGTATCAATTTTTCGGGATGGCCGAGGTTATATTGCGGCATGGCCTTTTCCCACATAAATACACGCGAGAGAATCGGCTCAACATTGATGCCCAAAGTTAAATTCAATTCTTCTTTGGCAAGTTCAAGCAGATCGTTTTCGTTCCATGGAATATCCTGACCAGCGCGGCCAACGAAGACGCGGATGAGGGCGTAACCATCTGGTGCGCGGTGCGGGAACTTTGTAGATGTCCACGTGCAAGCGAGAGCGCGGCGTCCCTCGCGGCGCGGGATAACGTAACCGTATCCGTCGAGCGGACGCGGCAGATCACTCTGTCGATACGCGAGGGACACGGTGGCGGTCGAGGCGTAGGGGATGCTCTGTAAAACGGAGGCAAGCGAATGATCGAATGAAGCGAGCAGAGTCCCGCTGACAGGCACGGGAGTTGCTAATATAACGGAATCAGAATCAAGGCTTGAACCATCTTCCAATTCCACTTGATACTGTAATTGGTGATTGTTAATTTGCGTCACGCGAGTGTTGAACCGCAAATTGATTTTTGATTTTAGATTTTCAATCAACGCTTCGACAATTTCTGCAAGACCAGTTGTCGGCGTGAGAAATGCGGAACGCGAACCTTGAACGGATTTGCCGTTCGATTGTTTTCGCATTTGCAGCGCACCGCGCGCGAGACTTCCATGTTTGAGTTCAAAGTCGCGCAAATATGGAAATGTGGATGCGAGACTCAGCGCGTCGCCGTCGCCCGCGTAGATGCCAGACATGAGCGGCTCGATAAGATTCTCATATGCTTCTCGTCCAAGCCGACGGCTGACAAACGCTCCGAGAGATTCATCGCCGTTGACAGATTTCGCGGGCAAAAGAAAATCCATTCCCATGCGCGCTTTGCCAAACCACGAAACGAGGTGCGATTTGAGAATCGCTTCGACATTAGTTGGAATCATCATCGCTAAACCATCGGGCAACGGAAGCAGGCGACCTTTATTGAGAACGTAAGTGCTGCGTTGATTCGGATTCGTGCCATGCAGGCGTTCGCCGAGTCCAAGTTCCTTGCAGAGTGCAGTGGCATAAGGTTTGGTTGCGAGGAAGGTATCAGGCCCGCCCTCGATGATGAATTGATCATCGTCAAACACAGCGCGGTCGGTGGTGATCTTTCCGCCCCAACGGTTGGATGATTCGATCAGGGTGATCTGCGCATCCGGTATTTTCTTTGTTGCATAATAAGCGGCAGATAAACCTGCAATACCGCCGCCAATGATAACGATGTGATTCATAACCAGTTTGATTCCTTTGCTTTTGCGCGGACCAATTGAGCCAGCCCGTTAATCATGTCCGATGCGGTGTCGAGCATTTCAATTCGTTCAAGATGAATGCCCAAACTTTTTGCCAGGTTTTGATAAACGATGTCCACGTCGTAAAGGATTTCGACGTGTTCGCAAACAAAGCCAATCGGGCAAAGCAAAATATTTTTCTTGCCTTCGGATGCAAGGCGTTTGATGGCTTCGCCTGCGTCAGGTCCGAGCCAAGGGTCGGTGGAGATGGCGGCAGATTGAAACGCAAATTCATGTGGACGCGCGCCGAGTCGTTGCGTGACTGCTTCAACGGTTTCGTGAAGTTGCGCGGGATACGGGTCGTTCCATTCGAGAATCTTTTGCGGCAAACTATGCGCGGTGAAAATAATCGGAACGTTAGCGCGAACATCGGCAGGGAAACATTGAAGCGCGGCGCGGACGCGGTCGGCGAGGGCATCGAGGTAGCCGTCTCGCAAATGCCAATCTTCGATGTGCAGAAAATTTATCGGTGAATCGGCTTCTTCGATTTTTTTGTAATACGCGCCGATGCTCATGCGCGAATAATGCGGAGCCATGACCAATCCAACCGCGCGGTTGATTCCTTGCTTCTGCATTTCATTCAATGTGTCTTGAATATATGGATGCCAATGGCGCATCCCGATAAAGGCTTTGAAATCTTTACTTGAAATATTCAACGCGGATTCGAGCGCGTCGGCTTGCGCCTGCGTCTGTTCGCGGATGGGGGAGCGCCCGCCGATTTCACGGTAACGTTCGCGGACTTCCTGAATGATTTCGGGCGCGGTAGGACGATATCCGCGTACATCCATTAAGTAAGGTTCAACTTCGTCAATATTATCTGGCCCACCGTAGGTCATTACCAATAAGCCGATCATAAGTGCGGCGCTCTCCATTTTTTGATAATCGATTCAAACGGCAGTTTGATCTTGTTTTCATTAAAGGGAAACCAGCCAATTTCTGTGCGGACGGCTTGCTCTTTCAGTTCGGTCGAACCCCAGACAAAGGTCGCACCCAGGACGCCGATGATGACAGAGAACCAATCGTTCTGTATGAACAGCGATGCAAGAATAATAAAGATGCCCAATGTCATCATGTACGGCCAGCATAGATAGCTGAAATATCTTTCGCCGCGAATCACAAGGGGAAAGCCAAGGCCGATGATAAATAGGGTTGCAAGACCTGTGAGAAAGCCAAAGTAATTCATGAAAACCTTTTAACCACGAAGGAATACAAAGAGTTAATTTGTGTGGATGGAATGCCCGATCGGTTCACGCTTAAGCATATCAATAGTTGTCGCGGAGGAATGTTCTGCAAGGATTTTTTTATGGCGCGGATTGTTAGGATTTGCAGGTGCGTGTCCTTTGATGATCCGTTTTTGCTGACGGGTGAGTTCGAACGCATCCCAGAGCAAAGTGATGCCTACGATCCCGAAAACTGTCGCCAAATGATGATCGATGCTGAACAGCGAAAGGATTTCCAGTGCGATACCTGACGCCGCAAAGATGATTGATGAAAACCAAATCGTCGGAGAAATAAATTCGATCTTGCGGACGGCCACATGTCCAAGCCAGATGCTAAAGAATGCGGTCAGCGCTGCAACCACCCCGATGAAGTTCATTATGCTCCAACCTTCACGGCGCTATATTCATGCACCATGTCAACAACAGCTTTGACATTGTCAACAGGTGTGTTCTGCAAAATGCCATGACCGAGATTGAAGATATGGCCGGGCTTGCCATTCGCGCGTTTCAAAATATCATGAACACGCGCTTTGAGTTCAGGCAGAGGCGCAAAGAGCAACGCAGGATCGAGATTGCCTTGCACCGCAACATCCTCGCCGAAAATTTTCCAACCGTCATCGAGCGGGATACGCCAGTCGAGTCCGATCACATTGCCACCTGCCTGTTTCATCAATGGCAAAAGAGTCGTTGTGTTCGTGCCGAAATGAATCACAGGCACGTTTTCTTTTTTCACAGTTTGTAGAATTTTCTGCGAATAAGGCAGAACAAATTTCTCGTAATCCTGTGGACTCAATGCGCCAACCCATGAGTCAAAAACTTGCACGGCCTGCGCGCCCGCGCGGATCTGTGCCACAAGATAATCACTTAATACGATGGAAAGTTTTTCCATCAACGCATGAAAAACTTCAGGCGTAGAATACATCATCGATTTTGTTCTAAGAAACTCGCGCGATGATCCGCCTTCGATGAGATAAGACGCGACCGTAAACGGGGCGCCGCAAAAACCGATTAAAGGGACGCCGCTCAAAGTTCCGCGCAAGAGGCGGATGGCATCCATTACATATCCCAAATCCGATTCAGGATTCACCGGCCGCAGTTTCTTGACATCATCCATTGTGCGGACGGGATTCTGTAAAACGGGGCCTTCGCCTTTTGCGAATTCCAACCCAACACCGAGAGGAATAGCGGGCAGCAAAATATCGGCAAAAAGAATCGCTGCATCAACTCCAAGCGCATGAACAGGTTGCAGCGTCACTTCCGCGGCGAGTTCGGGATGATAACAAATTTCGAGCAGGGAATATTTTTCGCGGATGGCGCGATATTCAGCCATATAACGTCCCGCCTGGCGCATGAACCAAACGGGCGTTGCATCAACCGATTCACGGCGACAGGCGCGCAAGAAGCGGTCGTTTACTTCCATAACGCAAGAGTCTCCTCAGCAGGGTGATAGATGGCTGTGGTAACGGGAGTGTCTTGGAGTGTGTAATGGCGCGCTTCGGTGTCGCGCAATTCATTGACGAGATCGGAGAAGCGCGGCAGATTTTCCGTTTCATAAACAACGATAAATTCCTGATCCTGCAAACCAAATGAATACAAGAGCAATTGCTTGATGTCTTCGTATTGTTTGCCGATGCGAATATGCTCGTTCATCATGCCCTGGCGCGTCTCGCGGCTCATCAGATACCACTCCGCCGTTTTTGCGAACGGATACATGACGAGATATTTCATGCGCGTTTCAGCGAACGGATCGATCTCCTGCGCCGAGCGCGTTTTGGTATATTGCGACGGACGCGTGAAGCCCCACAGCGAATCCACAGGGCGGATCAGGTGCCGATAAGGCGTGGTTGCTTGCGCCAATTTTTCGAAGAACGTTGACGTGTTGCACGGATCATCCGCTTCGAGGGCGCACCACACCAACATATCTGCTTTGCTGTCAGTGTTTTGAAAAATGTCCACGGTTTGCGCGGCGGTGCGTAAACCCGTCAGCCAATTTTTACGGAAGGAAGATTTCCCTTCCTTGCTCAACGACCAGTATGCATCGGTAAAGGCATATAGTGAAAAATGATTAAGGGTTCGAGCAGTTTGTTCAGGCATGATCTTCTCTATTTTTAAGGATTAGTTTGCACTTGGAACATAAATACAGGCGGGATCTGATTCCAGATAATCGCCGGTGATACCATAAGCGCGGCCACGTTGACCGCCGCACACGTCGCGGTATTCGCAGACACCACAGCGACCTTTGATCTTGTCGGGAGAACGCAGGTCGGTGAAAAGTTGCGAGTGACGGTAAATATCCACGACGTCATCTGTGCGGACGTTGCCTGCGGTGATCGGTAAGAATCCCGAAGGCTGAATCTCGCCGATATATGAGATGAACAGGAAACCATTGCCATCATTGACGCCGCGCGTTGGGCGATTGAGTCCATCCGCATATTGAAAGCCTGCACCCTGGAAAGTGACAGGGGTTCCGTCAGCCTGTTCAGCACGTTTGCGCACGATCGCCACACGGCGATACATCGGCGCGGCAGTGGACTTAATGTCGAATGGCGTGTTCTTGGACAGGTCATAAAGCCAGTTGAAGACACGTTCATGTTCTTCGGGGGAGATCATATTGCTAGCTTGCGCACGACCCGTGGGAACCAGGAAGAACAATGACCATTGCACCGCGCCAACTTCCTGCAGGAATGGGATCATTTCATCCAGAATGTCCACGTTGTGTTTTGCGACAGTCGTATTGACCTGCACACTTACACCGATTGCTTGCGCGCGGTGCAAAATGTCCATGGTGCGTTGCCATGAGCCTTGCACCTGCCGAAAGTTATCGTGGATTTCAGCACGCGGCGCATCGAGTGAGAGCGCAATTCGGCGAATGCCAGCATCGCGTACTTTTTCAAGTCGCGCCGTGGTTGGCAAAGCAGTAGCAGTTGGTGTCAACGAGCAGCGCAAACCCTTTTGAGTCGCATAAGCGATCAACTCATGCAAATCCCTGCGCATCATCGGGTCACCGCCCGTGAAAACCAAAATCGGTGAACCGAACTCAGCCAGACGGTCGATCAAGCGCAGGGCTTCTTCCGTATTCAATTCATTTGGATCAGGTGTGTGCATTGCATCGGCGCGGCAGTGGACGCAGGCATAAGCACAGGCACGCGTCACTTCCCAGGCGATGGTGAATGGCGCCATACTGAAATCGGCGCTTGCCATATGATTGTTGTGCAAGGAACGGTCGGCTGCGGCGCGCGCATTCAAGTTCGGGGATACGGTTGTCATCTATTTCTCCAATCCATCACTTTAACCAATTCGCCGCTTCCACGGCGTGATAGGTAATAATTACATCCGCACCCGCGCGCTTAATCGAAGTCAAAGTTTCGAGCGTGGCCTTCGCTTCATCGATCCAGCCATTTTGCGCGGCGGCTTTGATCATCGAATATTCGCCGCTAACGTTATAAGCAGCCATCGGCAATTCAGGGAACGCATCCTTGACCGTGCGGATTACATCGAGATACGCCAGCGCAGGTTTCACCATCAACATATCCGTGCCCTCATCCACATCGATCGCGGCTTCACGCAGCGCTTCGCGCACATTGGCAGGATCCATCTGATGAGATTTTCGATCACCAAACTTTGGCGCACCATCCGCAGCATCGCGGAACGGGCCGTAAAACGAAGATGCATATTTCACAGAGTAAGACATGATCGGAAGATTTTCATAGCCCGCAAAATCCAGACCTTCGCGAATCGCCGAGACCATTCCATCCATCATGCCACTCGGCGCGACAATGTCCGCGCCGCATTCGACATGTGAGATTGCGACCTTCGCCAGCACATCCAGCGTCTCATCATTAAGCACATACCCCTCAGGCAAACCCGTATGAAAATGTTCGCCCGTATTCAAAATCCCGCAGTGACCGTGATCGGTATATTCACACAGACACACGTCCGTCACGACCACCATCTCCGGGATTTCTTTTTTGATGGCGCGAATTGCTTGTTGGACAATTCCATCGTCGGCGAAGTTCTCCAAACCGACTGGATCCTTCTCTGCTGGAATTCCAAACAGAATGACAGCGTTCACACCGGACTTCATGGCTGTTTCCGCCTCACGGACCGATTCCTCCACTGACAATTGATACACGCCCGGCATCGAGCGGATCTCGCTGCGACCTTCACCGTGCCGCACGAACAGCGGATAAATAAAATCGCGCGCGTTGAGTTCTGTCTCGCGCACCATCGCACGAATGGCGGGCGTGGCACGCAAGCGACGAGGACGCGTAATGAGTGACATACGACGAGTTGTTTCAATTTCCTTGAGCATGATTGACTCCTAATTGACTGATTGCTTTTATTAATCCTTCTGTCGTATATTCCTCAGCAACAATCAGATTGACAATTCCTTCTTCTCTTGCGGCTTGCTCCGTGATGGGACCAATGCAGGCAAACAGCGGATTATTCGGCAGGTTCAATGGATCAAGTTTATTTTGGCGCATAACAGCAACAAAATTTTCGACAGTTGATGCGCTGGTAAAGGTGATGACATCCACGCCAGATTTCAAAGCATCCAATCCATTCATATCCACTGCTGACGGAAGCGTTTGATAAACCACGATCTCATGCGCAATTCCCCCCGCTTTGACAATTGCTTCGGGCAATTCTTTGCGCGCGATTTCGGCACGTGGAAGTAGAACCCATTTATTTTTTAAATCTCCGAGCCCTGGCAAAATAGACTCGGCCACATATTCTTCAGGAACAAAACCAGGTTCGACATTATGTTTGCGTAAAGCGTCTGCGGTTTTTGGGCCGATGGCTGCAACCCTCACCCCTTGCCCCTCTCCCAATAGGAGAGGGGTTGGGGTGAGGGAAAAAACCACCTCCACCGCGTTGGCCGACGTGAATACAACCCACTCGTATTTATTTAAATTTTTCATTGCCTCATCGAGTTGCGAATTATCTTTCATCGGGCGGATTTCGATGACAGGAAAAAAGATCGGTTCAAATCCCGCGGATTTCAAGCCCTCCATAAATCCATCTGCTTGCTGGCGCGGTCGGGTAACTAAAACACGTTTCACTGCGCCACACCCACTGCCAGGATTTCATTTGCGCCCTGTGCGATGGCTCGTTGTGCAAGTTCATTGCCGAGGAGATTTGCATCCATACCCGTGTGTTTCACATGGATGGCTTTTCTTCCATCTTCTGAAATCACCAAGCCGGTGAGACTGATTACCGATGACTGGTCACTGATCGCTGCATGAGCAGCGACCGGTACCGCGCATCCGCCACCGAGACCGCTGAGGAAGGCGCGTTCGGCAGTGACCGCTTTTCGCGTGGATTCATCCTCCAGCGCGGAAAGCAGGCCGAGAGTAGTTTGATCGTCGGCACGGCATTGCACAACCAATGCGCCTTGTCCCGGTGCGGAGAGCATCACATCCAGCGACAGCCACTCCGTCACGTGATGATCCAAGCCCAAACGAGTCAATCCTGCGCCTGCGAGGATGATCGCATCGTACTGACCATCCAACGCTTTGCGGACGCGTGTGTCCACGTTGCCGCGCAGAGACTCAGTGCGAAGGTCCGGGCGGAGGGAAAGCAATTGGGCCGAGCGGCGCAGGCTCGAGGTCCCGACAGAAGCGCCTTTGGGTAATGTCGAAAGTGTGTAGTTTTTGGCAGAGATCAACGCGTCCCGCACTTCGGCTCGGACGGGAATACATCCAATCGTCAATCCAATTGGATTTTCAACGGGTAAATCCTTCAATGAATGAACTGCGCAGTGAACCGCACCGCTCAATAATTCGGATTCGAGTTCCTGTGTGAATAATCCTTTGCCGCCGATTTCGGGCAAAGGCTTGTCGAGAATTTTGTCACCTTGCGTGGTGATGATCTTTTCTTCGCAGATCAGATTCGGATGAATTTTTTGAAGAGCATTGATGACCCACTGAGTTTGCCAGCGGGCAAGAGCGGAAGGACGGGTTGCAAAAATTAGTTTCATAGTTTGATCGTTGCGTAGTTCGTTAGTCGGCAGCAATGGAGATTGGACCTGGATGTTCATCCGTCAAGTTGAAAAGCGCGCGGGCGACCTCGGCATATTTGGGCGCGTGAGGCGATTTCGCTTCGGCGTGCAAGCGGCGTGTGGGGGAATCGAACAATTTCTTTACCAGCGCCTGAGTCATTGCCTCAATGCGGGCGCGCTCGGTTTCGGTGAGATCGGGCAGGCGGCGCAAAGTCTTTTCAAGTTCGGCTTGTCGAATTGCTTCGGCGTTCTGGCGCATGCCCGTGATGACCGGGAGCATTTCCAATGATTTCAAATAATCGCCAAATTGTTTAAGTTCTTCATCCAAAATATTCTTTACCTGCGGCACTTCAGCCATGCGCTCTGCGAGGGAATGTTCGAGTTTAGCATTGAGGCTGTCCATGTCATATAATTTGACGTGAGGAATGTTCGCGACATCGGGATCAATATCGCGTGGCACAGCGATATCAATCAGCACAAGCGGACGCTCAATGCGAAGTTCCATCGCTTCGTTCACCATCACAGGCAAGATAAGCGTGTGCGGTGCGCCCGTGGATGCGATTAGGATGTCGGCAGAGATCAGTGCGGCGTTGATGTTCTCAAAGGTTGTTGCCTGCGCATCCCAGCGTTGGGCAAGGGAATGAGCGCGTTCCAACGTGCGATTGACGACCAGGATTCGATTCGCGCCGCGCTTGCGAAGCGCCTCCACTGCCAGTTCCGCCATTTCGCCCGCACCGAGAATGACAATTTTCGCTTCGGAAATTTTGTGGACAACCCGTTCCGACAACGATGCGGCGAGCGACGAAACCGACGCGGGATTGCGGCCAATGGCCGTCTCAGCGCGGGCGCGTTTGCCCGCGTGGAGGGCATCTTGAAAGAGACGATTGAGCATGGGACCTGCTGTGTTTTGTCCGCGTGCCAGTTCGAGCGCACGCGTCACCTGTCCCAGAATTTGTGGCTCGCCTATAACAAGTGAATCCACTCCAGCGGCGACATTGAAGAGATGGCGGGCAGCATCTTCATCCTTGTAATGGTAAAGATGTGAGATAAATTCATCGCGTGCCACATCACGTGTCTCTGATAAAAAAGTCTCCAGTTCAGTAAAGGTATCCTGATTGGAGACTGCATAGATTTCGATACGATTGCAAGTGGAAAGGATAACCATCTCAGCTAAATTGCCAGATAAATGTCCGCAATTCAGGCGGGAGAGTGAAGCGCGAATCTGTTCTTCACAAAAGATGACGCGTTCACGAAGATTGACAGGCGCAGATGTGTGATTGAGACCAATGGATAGAATGTGCATAGCTACCTTGGATTATCCTTTGCGCTACTATAGCAACAAAGTAGACAATAGCACACTGAGAATTCGTAAGGTTTAGGTTAGGAAAAAATAAAATTGAATAAGAATTCGCTCATCTATGAAACAAATGTCATTATCAAAGACGATGATTATCACACAACGATCTTCGGTTTGTATTGTAACGCATCCGCCAGATAAGCGATTGTGTTCCTGACTGAGCACACGATAATTTATGATCGCGTGCTCGTCTTTTCCTCCTTCTTGTTTATCATTATAGTAAACTAATTTTACAAAGATTTACATTATGTCTCCCTACACTGCTACGGCTCAAAGCCATCCTAATATCGCTTTGGCTATGTAATCGCAAGGGAACACAATATTTGGTGTTGGCAAGGCTGGTTGTTCCCATATGTTGGGGCCAGATATCAACTCACTTCAATCATTATTCTGATCCAGAAAAACTCTCTACGTGAGTCAGTTGCCTTTGCTTTTTTCGTTCCTGACTTCCGATTTCCCGTTTGAACTTCAAGCAGGGCCATCCTAAAGTTCTAATTTGATCAGATTGACTGACCTGACCTGCAAAACTGGCGGACCTTTCCAGCGCGCACATTTACTCAAATATCGATTATAGGTTTTTCATTTAAAAAGATTGAATAGATCGAACAACCTTTGCCAGCCTTGCTTGATCTGTAACGATTTCATTCGCCACGTACCGACAACCCCAAAAGGAACAAACAACACGAAGGCGATGTAAATCGCGCCATTGATAAAACTTGCGCTTTCGCCGATATAACGACGCAGGCCGAAATCGAGCAGGCGATAGACAAGCGCGCCAATCAACGCCCCGTTGAGCGTTCCCACCCCGCCGATCAAGATAACAAGTAAAGCCGTGACTGTATAGCCCAGGCTGGCCACATTTGGCGTTACGATTGGTTGATAGAGCGTGTACAGAAAACCGGCCAGCGAGGCGGTGAAGGATGAAAGAATGAGGGCGGCTAGCTTGAAATAAAAAGTGTTATAGCCCAACATGCGCGCACGGCCTTCGTTCTCGCGAATGGCAACACACACGCGGCCTGTCGGCGAATTGACGAAGCGCTGGTAAAACAAATAAACCAGGATCATAATAGTTAGCGCCACAAAATAGAAGCGTAAACGCTCATTTGCTGGACTGATGAAAGATGGAATGACCACACCCTGCAATCCCACGTCTGCGCCTGTGTAGGGGCCCAGTTCGCTTGACATAATAACGATGTGGAACACTGATGCAATACCAAGTGTGACCAGCGCAAAAGTAATCCCCTTTACGCGCGGCAATACGATCCCGAAGAGCAAGGCTTGCACGATGGCACCAAGAAAAACAAGGCCGAGGGCGGCTGAAAGGGATAAGTGAAGACTTTTTAGGGCAATCCCTGTCAGGTAGGTGCCAACAGCGAAGAACATGGCATGACCAAATGAGAGCAATCCCGTGATGCCGAAAATCAGGTCAAAGCTCAAAGCATATAAAGCCAGGATGAATATCTCGATCCCCAATCCTTCCGCGAACTTGGATGTGCCGCCTGCATTTGCCCAGACCATAGCCGGGGAAGCGCCTTCAAACAAACCGACAATGAACGGAAAAATCACAAGAATTAATAATGTGATTAACAGAGTGCGCTTATTTGCAAGGAAAGCTGGCAAGCGGGAGCTGGTTTGTTGTGTCATGAGTTATTCCTTTTTGCCGAGCAAACCGTTGGGAAGGATAAGCAGGATAATAACCATCAACAACACCGTCGAAGCAGGGACGAGCGGCGGCGTGGGTTTGAAGATAATATCTGTAAAGGGAATGGGGATACCGATCTGCCCATATTTGATGATGAACTGTTGTATCAATCCTACCAGCATGGAACCGAGAGCTGCACCGGGATAACTCGTCAGGCCGCCGATGGCGAGGGCGATCAAGGCATTGAGCAGGAGACTCTCCCCCATCGCGTTGGAAAGTCCCATGGAGGGCGCGGCCAGAACTCCGCCCAAAGCGGCCAGCCCGGCCCCGAGGGCGAAGACTAGGGTGAAGACGCGCTGCACGTTGATGCCGAGGGCCTCGACCATCTCACGATCCTGCACACCGGCGCGGATGGTCATGCCAAGCCGCGTGCGTTGAAGCAGGATCCAGACTGCGATCAGCACAACCAATCCCACCAACGGAATGAAGATTTCATTATAGACACGTACTCGCCCATCCAACAACAAAATGGTCGAGCAGTGATTTACCCACCAGCCGCTGAAAGTGGTGGCGGGGCATCCAGCACCGCTGCCATTGAAGAAATCAGGCTTGGGCATGGTGAATTCAGGCTGGCCCCAGATCGCGCGCACCATTTCGATGCCGATGGCGCTTAATCCCAGCGTGAGCATAAGTTGATAGATCGGGCGGCTGTATAACGGACGGATGAGAGTCGCTTCCATCAACGCGCCCAGGCCTGCACCGCCCAAAGTAGCAACGAGCACGGCAATGAAGAAGAGCCAACCTGTGCTGAGGCCAATTAGAAATTGGGTCAACGCATCGTTGAATAGAAAGCCGACCAAGGCAATTATAAGTAAGAGGGTAAAGCCCGCGTAATTGCGCCATGAGATCCGAGGAGTTTGTTGAACATTGTCACCGAACAAGGACAGGCCAAACGTTCCAAGCAGACTTGCTAACAACAATCCGCTAATGGCAAGGAATGGTGAAATCTTATCGAAAGCAACGACGGGCGGAGGCAGGCGTGTGCCTTGATCAGCCATGAACGAGTATGTAACGGGACTTTGGGCATAGTTGTCGAGGTTCCAGTTGGCGATCGGATATCGAGGCAGGATAAAGCCAAAGAGCAGGATGGAGACGAGCAGCAAGGCCCAGGGGAGGATCCACTTCATTCTTAAGCCGAGCCTGATTCGGGCAGCGAGAAGCGGGTACACATCCCGAAGAGCGAAGCCACTTGACACCAATGCGAAGGGAGTCAACAAATCCACAAAAGTATCTGGCCGTACGTAAACAGTCCAGCCGATGTAGGCGCCGATCATGAAGAGCGTGCCGTGAGCCAGGTTGAGGATGTCGAGCAGGCCGAAGATAAGCGAGAAGCCAGAAGCTACTAAAAAAGTGAGCGCGCCAACCGAGAGGCCGCGCAGAAGGGTGATCACAAAATCTTTTGGATCCATGTTCTGTGCCGCAGCCATGAAGAGCGCAATGATCACAGCCAGGGTGATAAGAAGCACAAGATTTTTGCGGATGTATGAATTCATACTGCTCCTACGCCGCGCCCAGATAACGATGGATGGTGGTTTTGTCGTTGATAAGATCCTTCATCTGGCCTTCCTTCACAGACCGGCCTTCTTCAATGATGACATAATATTCTGCCAATTGACTTGCCACGTGGAAATTCTGTTCAACCAGAACCACCGTGGATTCTTTTGAAAGCAGGCGAATGGCGGACATCATGTGTTCGATGATAATGGGCGCAAGGCCCTCGCTGGGTTCGTCAATGAGCAGGAGATGATTATCTGCGACGAGCGAGCGCGCGATGGCAAGCATCTGTTGCTGTCCACCGGAGAGACTTGTTCCAGGTAAAGTGATAAGCCTTTTTAAATCGGGGAAAAGATCGAAGATGAAATCATGCTTGCGGGCATAATCGCCTGTACGGCGCTCGGCAAGTTTAAGATTTTCTTCCACGCTCAAATCGCGGAAGATGGCGCGGTGTTCAGGGACAAAGCCAATGCCCATGCCGGCAATGTCAAAGGAACGCATGCCCTGAACTTCGCGATTTTCAAAGATAACTTTTCCTTCACGCGGAGGAGTCAAGCCAAGTATGGATTTGAGTGTGGTGGTTTTGCCCGCACCGTTGCGACCGAGTAAAGCCGTGATTGAGCCTTTGGTCACCCGTACATCCGCACCTTGCAGGATGTGGTACTGGCCGATGAATGTGTGAATGTTATGTACGTCGAGGATGTATTCCATGAGACCTCAGGGCAGTGGGTGGTGAGTAGTGGGTAGTGGATTTTCTACTGTCCACCGTCCACTGCCCACTACCCACTGTTCTTAGACATTCAATTCATATAAACCGCCCAGATAGGCGATCTGCACTTCTTTGTTGGCGGCGATCTCAGCGGGCGTGCCTTCGGCCAGCACCTGACCCTGATGCATGACTGTAATGGCATCCGAGACACTCATGACGACGTTCATGTTGTGCTCCACGAGCAGGACGGTTTTGTTGCCCGCTTTTTGAATCTCTTGAATGAGTGCAATCAACTCAGGCACCTGTTCGGACGCCATGCCCGCAGTGGGTTCATCCAGCAGGAGCACTTCGGGGTCGGGAGCCAGGATCATGCCGAGTTCGAGCTTGCGCTGGTCGCCATGCGGCAAAGTGCGGGCAAACGTTTGGGCGCGATCTTTCAAGCCGACCTTTTCAACAACCTCCCATGTCCGCGCTTCGTATCGTTTGAAATATGAAGCGGCCTGCCAGAACTTGAAGTTATCGTGTCCAAGCGCCTGCGATGCGAGACGGATATTTTCGAAGACAGTCAGGTTTGGGAAAATATTTGTGATCTGAAAGGAACGTCCGATACCGAAATGGATAGTGCGATGAACAGGTTGGTGCGTAATATCCCTGCCTTTAAAAATGACATTTCCACTGGTTGGCTCGATGTTACCGCTCAGCAAATTAAAGAAGGTGGTTTTCCCCGCTCCGTTCGGACCAATGATGGCATGCAATGAATTCCTGTGAACCTTAATGCTGACATTATCCACCGCGACCAACGCGCCAAATTGTTTGGTTAGATTTTTTGTCTCGAAAATAATGTCAGTTTCCATAGCATTTTCCATAAAACTTATATATCATGCTGAGTGAAGCGAAGCATCTCATTGTCGAGACTCTTCGCTACGCTCAGAGTGACACATAAAGAGATAACCCCTGAGAGCCTCACGACCCTCAGGGATTCATTGTATTACGGAATTACTTTCCGCTCAGGCTGCCGTAAGGCAGGGTGCCACAGCGGGCTTTGAGCGCCTCTGGCAATAAGCAGGGCGGCTCGGGGCGGGTGGTATCGACATACTCATAGAAATTCGCGTCAGGATCGGTGACGTTGACGAGCTTCAGGATGTACATATCCTGGATGGCAACATGGTCCTCAGAACGAATAGTGACGGTTCCCTTCGGGCCATCGAAAGACATACCTTCCATGGCAGCCTTGAGTGCATCACCGTTGACGTTGCCATTAGTTTTCTTTATGGCTTCCACTGCCATGATGGCAGCGTTCATACCATCGGCATCGAACAGGTCCGGCATCACACCATAGCGGGCTTTATCCTGTGCTTTTAGAAAATCATTGGCGGCATTCTTGGGAGCGCTGTAGTGATAGAGAATACCAGCGGTAGTACCAATTGCATTCCCAAAGAAGGTCGGCATTAGAGCATTGTCAATGAAGGTCGCACCGAGGGCCATCTTGCCAGTAACGCCCTGGTCCTTGGCTGCTTGCACCAAGGCTACGAAACCGGAGCCAGCCCAGGTCACGATGTAGGCTTCCGCACCGGATTTGGCAATCTGATCCATGTAAGGAGTGAAGTCAGTCGTGGCGGTCGGGGCAAAAATGTCGTCCGCAACGAATTTGCCGCCATCCAACGTACAGGCGTCGCGGAACGCTGCCGCAGAACCGCGTCCGAAAGCATAATCGGGCGCAATCTGGACGAAGGTTTTATACTGCTTGGTCAGCGCCTTGCATTCATTGATGGCATCCTGGTAGTTGTTGCGGCTGACGCGGAAGGTGTACTCATTGAAGTTGACGCCGGTGATGTCGTTAGCGGCCGCGGGAGCCACAATCAACGGGATTTTGCTCTCCAAAGCAATGCCCTGCAAGGTGGCAGTGGCAGCCGACGAAACGGTGCCGATCAGGATATTGATTTTCTGCACGTCAATCAATTCACGGGCAACGGTGGTTGTCGTTTCTGGATTGCTGCCGTCATCGCGAACAAAGACCTGGATTTCACAGTTGTCAATTTTGAAGGTGTTTTCTTGTGCTTGCTTGATATCGAACTTATCACCTGCGGAGCCAGCCGCGCCGGCGGCATATTCCATGCCAAGCATGAAAGAGCGCAAAATGTGTGCGCCGTAAATGGCAAGTGAGCCAGATGCATCTGTGATCAAACCAACCTTGACCGGTTGAGCACAGGTCAGACCCGCAGGAGCGGCAGTCGGCGCTTCGGTAACGGCGGGCGGCTGGGTGGCAACGGGTGCGGCAGTCGGAGTAACAGCAGGGGCACAGGCGGCCAGGATCAAAGTCATGGCGATCAGGCTAAAAGCTAATGTGCGGAACAGTTTCATGGGATTTCTTCTCCTAGGATATTTTTGGGTTGAATTGTTCTCGAAACGAGGTGATAGTATTTGTAATTGGCAACCTCCTACTTCGCAAATTCGATGACAACGCGCGAGGCGGCTTCCGGGATTTCAATTGGGAAGAAATGCCCCGCATCGGGGAAAATAACAATTTTGCTGTTCGTAATTTTTTTCGCGAGCAGTTTTGCGTTTTCGGGCGGCACCACTTTGTCATGTGCGCCGAACAGAATCAAGGTCGGGACGTTGAGGCGGGGTAACATCGTCTCAAAGGCCGCGGCTTCGGGCATCAGTGCAAGTCCAATTGCCAACTGTGCCTGATACAGCACAGGCTCAATTGGATTCGCCACGCGCCACTCAATCCATTTTTGGATCATCTCTGGATTCTTCTCCGCCCAACTCGGCGCGGTGCTGACAACCAATCCGTTTTTGAAACGAGTCAGCGCATCGCTCGTCACATCGGTGAGGACTTTCATCGCCTCCGCCGTGACGGGGATATGGCGAGGCCCGCCAAAGTTGGTCGAACACAAAATAAGTTTTTCCACCTTCTGCGGAAAATCGAGCGCCATTGCCTGCGCGATGAATCCGCCCATCGAGTGCCCCATGACAACAGCCTTCTCAATGCCGAGTATATCGAGCAGACCTGCGGTATCGGCGGCCAGCATCTGCGCGCTGTATGGCCCCGCGGGCTTATCGCTTTGACCAACGCCGCGATTATCGAAAGCGATGACTTGAAAATGTTCCGCCAGGAATGGAACCATCCTATGCCACTGCCAGAGCGAATAGCCGAGACCAGAGATCAACACAAGCGGCGTGCCTGTGCCGTGGGTTTCATAGTAAATTTCTATTCCATTGGCTGTGGTCTTTGGCATACTAAATCCTTTAGAAAGTAGAAAGTTGACGGTGACTCGTTCACTACTTCCTATTCTCTACGAGCCTCTCTCGCAATTCGGCCTTGACCACTTTCCCATATGGCGAATATGGCAACGCCTCCACAAACTCCACGCTTTTCGGAATTTTGTATTTTGCTAATCGTCCCGAACAAAACTGCAACAACTCCTCTGCTTTCACCGATTGGCCTGGCTTAAGCGCTACGATCATCAAACCGACCTCGCCCCATTTATCATCGGGCTGGCCGATCAAGGCCGCATCCAACACGCAATCGTGCTCACGGAACGCGGCTTCCACTTCGGCGGCATACACATTCTCACCGCCGCTGATGATCATGTCTTTGAAGCGGCCCACGATGTAAAAACAACCATCTTCATCCATGCGTGCCATGTCGCCTGTGTGGAACCATCCATCTTTAAGCGATTGCTTCGTGGCTTCAGGATTATTCCAATAACCTGTACAGACGTGCGGTCCCGCGATAATCAACTCCCCCGTCTCGCCGACAGGCACATCCTTATCATTTGCATCCACCAATCGCATTGAACTGTGAAAGATCGGCTTGCCCACTGAACCCATTTTTCGCAACGCGTCTTCATCGGTCATCGAAAAACAATTCACTCCCACTTCGGTCAAGCCATAGCCCTGACGCATGGTCACGCCTGTGGCTTTGCTCCATGCTTTGATCAACGACGGCGGGCACGGTGCTCCGCCGCTGATGAAAAAGCGAACGTGGCTGAAATCTGTTTTTTCAAATTGCGGCGAATTCATCCATACCTGAAACAGCGTCGGCACGCCAAGAATGACCGTACACTTTTCATCCACGATCAACTGCAGCGATGCGTCAGGCTCAAAAGCCCGCGCCAGCACAACGCATCCGCCCGCGTAAAATAAAGGCACGAGAAAAACAAACAGTCCGCCCGAATGGAACATCGGCGTCAAAATCGGTGAAACATCCTTCTCGTTCAATCCCCATGAAACAACCGTATTAATCGCATTCCATAAAATTTGACGGTGCGGGAGGATCGCGCCTTTGGGACGTCCCGTTGTGCCAGACGTGTAGAGGATGCAATAAGCATCGTCCGCTTCGATGACTGGCCGCTTCGGTTCGGACCCCGAGGCTTGCCCCAGCGATTCTTCATACGACTCAGCGCCTGAGACATTTGCCCCTTCGAGCGAGACGAAATGCTCCACATTGATTTCCGCACGCATCTCATCCAACACGGACGTGAACTCAGGCCCGACAATAAAAACCTTCGGCTGACAGTCGTTGACAATGTAGATCAATTCGTGGCTGGTGAGTCTCCAATTTAACGGAGCCAGAATTGCGCCGATCTTTCCCAATCCGAACAATAAATCCACATAAGCGATGCTGTTGTGCGCCAGAATGGAGACGCGGTCCCTCTTTTGAATGCCATACTTTTCACGCAAAAAATTCGCACAGCGATTCGCGCGCTCATCAAGTTGTGCGTACGTATAACGCATTCCGCTCGCCAGGTCATACAAGGCCTCACGGTTGGGCGTTAGATTTGCTCGCCTGCTCAAAATATCAGTGGAGTAAGTATTCATCAGCGTCAGGTTTCAGGTCACGAATTACGCATCCCAAAACACGTGCCAGGCGCACAATTTGACGTCTGACACGTGGCACTTGATACATTAAGTCCCAACCACAATCCCGCCGTCCACACGCAGGACTTCACCCGTAATGAACGATGCATCGTCTGAGGCAAGGAATAGATATGCATTGGCAATATCGCGCGGCTCGCCTAATCGTCCCAGCGGCGTGTGCGATTTCATGCCATCCAATATTTTTTCCGGCATGGCAGTCACCATTTTCGTTGCGGTGAAACCCGGTGCGACTGCATTAACGCGGATGTTGTACTTGCCAAGTTCACGTGCCCAAACTTTTGTCATGCCAATCACACCGAATTTCGTCGCGACATAATTGGTCTGTCCAAAGTTTGCATCCAGACCAACCACGGACGATGCATTCAAGATCACACCACTGCCCTGCTTGATCATCACAGGCGCGACCGCCTGCGCGCAATTGAACACGCCTTTCAAGTTGACCGAGATAACCAGGTCGAAATCAGCCTCCGACATCTGTCCCGCCAACTGGCCTTCTTTAAATTTAACCAACTGTCCATCGCGCAAAACACCAGCGTTATTGATGATTACATCCACGCGGCCATATTTGACAACAACAGCATCTATCCATTTTTGCACTTCTTCATGACTAGCCACGTTGACCTTGTAAAATCCGGCCCCTGCGCCGAGCAGTTTCACGGTCTCCTGTCCTGCCGCTTCGTTCATGTCACAAATAATGACCTTGGCGCCTTCTTCGACAAATCGTAAGGCCGTTGCCTTGCCGATTCCCGCCGCGCCGCCAGTCACAAGCACAACCTTATCCTTCATTCTCATGAGTATTCTCCTCAAATCAAAAGTGAATGCGGGCAGTGAAGATGTGATACGGCGGAAATGACCACTGCCCGCAGTTCACGTATCGTCTTTTTATCATCTCACAGTTACCTGCGGGTTACATAAAGACACCCATAACGAAATGCCCTACGCCTTGAAAGCCAAATACGTTTTCTTTGTTTCACCTTCGCCAAATTCGACAAAATCCACACTCAACGATGTGCCGATCTTGATTTCGTTCGGCTTCATTGGATTTATTCCTGTAATACGGGTGCTGATATTTACGCCTTCTTCGAGTTCAACAATTCCTGAGATATACGGATTTTTGCGGTCAAAGCCTTGTTCGGCCATGAAAGTCGGTCCGCTGTAGATCACGGTAAACCCAGCGAGTTTTCCATTGCCGCTGGTCTCAACCCATTCCATCTCGTCGCTGTGACAATTCGGGCAGATCGCGCGCGGTGGCACGTACACGCCTTCACACTTTTTGCAACGCGCCGCCATGAGTTTGTGCTCAGCAATATATTGGTTAAACGCTGCTGCCGAAAACGGACGAACCATCGTTTCTTCGCTCATAATTAATTTCTCCGTTCATAGATGTGGACGACGCAGGTCGAACCGGTCGCGCCGACATTGTGAGTCAGCGCCAACGGAACATCACCATCTACCTGCCTCGCATCAGCCTGACCTCGCATCTGTTTCCAGATTTCGACCGCCTGCGCTACGCCCGAAGCGCCGACGGGATGTCCCTTGGCCTTCAAGCCGCCGGATGTGTTGACCGGCTTCGAACCGTTGCGCGCGGTCACGCCATCTTCTGCGGCTTTGAAGCCTTCACCTGGAGCAAAGAAACCGAGGTCTTCGCTGGCGATTACTTCGGCAATTGTGAAGCAATCATGGACTTCGGCGATGCGAATATCTTTCGATGTCACACCCGCCATTTCATAAGCTTGTGCTGCAGCGATCTTCGCAGCCGGAATGGTTGTCAGTTCAGGACGATCATGCAGCGCCGAATCCGAAGCCTGGCCGGAGCCGATGATGTGGATCGGATGATCGGTGAAATCGTGTATGCGTTCCTCGGCAACGAGCAGAACCACCGCCGCACCATCCGTGACGGGGGAGCAATCGAATAAGCGAAGCGGCCACGCAACTGTCGGGTTGCCGGCTTCGTCATGGAGAAAATCCCAGATGGTAGACCAGGTCGGCGCGGGCTTCCCCTTTTTGATCGCCGCAGCGATGCGTCCTTCCATCCATTTTTGAATTGTGACGCCGAACTGCGCATACGGGTTAAGCGCGGCATTGTCGTGATTCTTGATCGCCACGTTCATCAAATGCTCGGGCTTCATGCCGTAACGATGCATGTATGCCGACGCCATGGCCGCATAAAAACCCGGGAAGGTGAAGCCCGCTGGAATTTCGAACGGGACATCTGCGGCGGTCGCAAGCGCTTCGGTGACTTGCGCCGTGTTGAGTGCCATCATCTTCTCCGCGCCGCCAACCAGCACAACATCGTACAGGCCAGACGCGATCGCCATTACTCCCTGACGAAGCGCGACGCCGCCCGAGGCGCAAGCATCCTCCACGCGTGTAGCGGGACGAGGCGTCAGTCCAACGGCATCTGCCATCAACGGTGCGATGTGAGCTTGATGCTCGAATTGATCGCTGGAAAAATTTCCAACGTAAAGCGATTCAATGATTGACGAGTCGAAACTTTTATCGACCGACTTTGTCATTTCCTTGAACGCTTCGACAAAAAGATCGCGGCTGTTCTTTTCTGCGAACGCCCCGAACTTTGACATGCCCGCTCCAACGACAGCTACGCCACGCGTGAGGGATTTGGTTTTAGGCATAAAACCTCCTTGGTGGAATTAGCGAATGATGTGGACAGAAAAAGTGGGTAGCTGGCTTTTAGCCCACTACCCACTGTCCACACACTTATTTCAAAATTTTTGTAAATGCCGCCATGAACTCCTCGGGTTTTTCAACATAGGGAGTGTGGCCTGTACCTGCAATGACAACTTCTTCGTACGAGCCGCCTTTGGCTTTGTACTGGTCAAGGATGTGGCGCGTCTGGCTGACCATCGGCTGCGGAGGATAAACATCTTCGCCGGGCCAACCGGGGACAAAGCCCAGCTTGCCGAGATTGCCCATATCAAAGAAGGATGCGTCGGAAACGATCATGTCCGCGTCGCCGCGAATCCACAACATGGGCGGTTTGGGCGAAGCAGCGATGAATCTGTCCACGCTGTTGCCAACGTATTTCGGAGAGAGCGCATTGATCGGGCCAAATTTTCCGGGACCGACGTTTGGCCAGTTTGCAGATGGAACAAAATCGCCGGGATATTTTTGATCGCCGACTTTTTCAGTCATCAGCGAAGTAAGCAAATCTTCTTCGCGCGTTGGTTTGAAAGGCGGCTTCCAATAAAATGAATTCATCACCACACGCGGCGAAGCCTGCGGATTGTCGCTGGAACGATCCCCTTTTGCCATCAATTTTGGAAATTCAGGATTCACGATTCCACCGCCGGAGCCAGCAAAGTCATCGTAGCAGGGTTTGCCGTCAATATCTTTGCATCCACCGAAACCGTACGGTGAGCCGGGATCGACCGGAGTGCCGCTCAAAACTCTTTTAGCGGCGGCCGCTACAAGTCCGAATACGAGCGTGCCGCCCATTGAATGCCCGACGACATGGAACTTGTCAATCTTAAGCGCATCCAAAAATCCGAGCAGGTCATCGATCCAATCGCCCATGCCGCGCGTCGCATCGACGAGTTTATCTTCGGTATCGCCATAACCGCGCAGGTCGGGCGCAATGCCGCGAAAACTCGCGGGCAGTTTCAGCATGATCTCTTCCCAATAGGTAGCAGAAGATGCGTTGCCATGCAGGAACAAAACAGGCGTGCCTTTCTCGGAACCGCTGAACAAAACGTGAGTTTTGATGCGCGGGGTACCCACCATTTTCGATGTGATACCGGGTAATGTTGGAACCGTGGACATATTATTCTCCTTGTTTAATAAATTTTTCGCGCAGTTCGCGCTTGAGAATTTTCCCTGCAGCTGAAATGGGCAGAGCATCCATGAATGCCACTGACTTGGGGACTTTATATTTGGCCAGGCGATCGGCCATAAATTTCAATAGTTCCTCCTCCGTTATTTTTTGATCTGGTTTCAGCACCACACACACCTTGCCCACTTCGCCCCATTTCGGATCTGGCAGGCCAATCACCGCGCACATGTGCACCGCGGAATGTTGGTAAATTACTTTCTCGATCTCAGCTGGATATACATTTTCTCCACCGCTGATGAACATGTCCTTCTTGCGATCTACAATGTAGAAATAACCCTCGTTATCATAATAGGCGACATCGCCCGTATGGAAGAATCCGCGCTGATCAATCGCGGATGCAGTTGCTTCGGGATTGTTGAAATAGCCGGAACAATACGATGGGCCTTTGAGCACCAACTCGCCCGCTTCATTCGGACCGAGGAAGCTGTTCCCATCATCGACAATTTGGGCGTCCACGAAAAAGTTTGGTCGACCGATCGAACCTGCTCTGCGGATGGCGTCTTCCGGCGCGAGCGCAAAGATGCCAGGGCCGAACTCGGTCATGCCGAAGCCTTGCTTGAAGCGGATATTTTTTTCCTTCGTATATTTCTCGACCAATGGCATGGGCAGCGGCGCGCCGCCTGAGGTGCAAAACCTCAAGGCCGATAAATCCACTTCGTTCCAGTTGGATGCGGTCGTCAGCATTTGATACATGGTCGGCACAGCGGCGAAAATTGTGACATGTTCTCGTTCAAGCAGGGTCAGCACTTGCACTGGGTCGAATTGGCGGATCAAAATTGTCGTTCCGCCGAAAATGACTTGCGGCAATGTGTAAACAAAAAGTCCGCCCGTGTGGAACATTGGAAAAACGTTGAGATAAACATCGTTATGAGTCACATCGTGAATAACGGTGTTGAGCGTGTTCCACGCGATCATGCGATGCGAAACTTCCGCGGCTTTGGGCAGACCGGCGGTGCCGCCGGTAAAGATCAGGGCGGCGATGTTCTCCGCTTCGAGCGTTTCGCAGGTCATGGCCGAGTCTGAAGCGGATTGGAGAGTCTGCTCGAAAGGCAGAGAATCTTTGAGACCTTTTCCGTCTAAATATAAAGTTGTGAGCGGATAGTGAGCAGTGAGATTTGTAACATTTTCTTTGAAGTCGCCGGAAAAAATTAAAACCTTTGGCGTAGTGTATTGAAAAATTTCCAGCAGTTCATGCCAGCTCAAACGCCAGTTGAGCGCGGTGTGGATCGCGCCAAGTTTTGAGCAGGCAAAGAAAACGTCGAGATGTTCATAGCCGTCACGCGCAAGGATGGCAACGCGGTCGCCTTTTCCTATGCCCTGAGATTTCAACCAGTTGGCCAGTTTATTGGCGCGGCGATTCGCGTCGCGGAAGGTCAGCCGCCACTCAGGCGATTTGCCCGCGTCAATGAAAGCGAGTTTATCGGGGCTGTAAAGTTCGCGTCGTGCCAGATAATCACCGATGTACATGTTCACTCCTTCTGGAGTGCGGGAGCAAGCTCCCGCTGTATGACGGCAAGCCGTCATACTCCAAATTATTTCGCAGTCCAACGCCAAACTGATGACGCCATCGTGATCCCGCCGCCGCTGGCGCAGAACAAAATCACGTCGCCGGGGTTGGGACCTTTTCCCTGCGCAATTGCATCGTCGAGCGCCATGACCACGCACGGCGAACCGGTGTAGCCCCATTTGTCCATGACCCAGTGAGTCTTTTCTATGGGCTGCTTAAGCAAATCCATCATGAATTCAATGGTGCGGAGGTTCAACTGGGTGAAAAAATAATGTTCGACATCATCGAAAGTTAATCCCGCTTTATCGAGCGCGCCCTGCATGAGCTTCGGCCAATATTCGGTGTTGAAGGTCTTCGGAAATTTTTTGACAAACTCCACTTTGGGAGCGCCGAACTGCGCCAGGTTCACCGGCGTGCAGGGACGGAATGTTCCGCCCGTGTAAATTCCCAGCGCATCGTGGAAGGAACCGACCGCCAGTAAATTGCTGCCGAGAAAGCCTTGTTCCTCGCCAATCCCCAAAACGACCGCGCCCGCGCCGTCCGCAAAAAGATTGGCGGTCTTTTTATCTTTGAGATCGAGGAAGCGGCTCATGCCATATCCGCCCGCGACGAGGATATATTTCATCTTCGGTTCGGTCATCAGATAACGCGCGCCTTGGTCGAGAGCAGTGACCCAACCCGCGCAGGCTGAGTTGACATCGTAACAACCCGCTTTGTCCGCGCCCAGTTTGTATTGCACAACGACCGATGTGCTCGGAGAAAGATAATCGGGTGTATCTGTCGAGACGATAATGAGGTCGAGGTCGGCGGCGGAAATTCCGGCACGCTTGATGGCCTTCCTCGATGCTTCGACGATCAAATCCGACGTGACTTGATTGGGAGCCATCCAACGGCGTTCGCGGATGCCGACGTTTTCAATCAGCCATTGCGAAGTGGTTTCGCCCATGAGCGCGTCCACTTCGGCGTTGGTAACAACTCGTTCTGGAACATAACTGCCTGTTGCGAGGATTCGTACGTTGCGGGGCATAATTCCTTCTTTTATTACTTTTCGGGATATGTTTCGCCACAATCCGATTCTTCGAGCGGGACGAACCGGTGCATAAATTCAACCGCTTCCTGCCAGGCGTTGAAATTTAGTTCCTCGGCATTTTGAATGTGGCGGATCACGCCGCGATACACAGGCCGCACTTCATTATTAACCGACGTATCCTCCACCACAAAGCGGATCACAAAAGACGAGATCGTCGGAGGAACGCCGGTGTTCATTAGCTGCAGAATATCAGAGGCGGGTAACAAGCGGGTTACAAAAAAATAGAGCAGGTTTTACCTGCTCTATTTACCGGTTAATTTTTCGTAGAGTTCCTGCGTTTCGGGAGAAGGAGAAACATCCAACTCTTTGTGCAGGCTCTGAATACAACGCTGATACGTCCGCCCGATCTGTCCGTGATCGCCCAAACGATGATAGGCAAGCATCAGATGACGATAGGCGCGTTCCCAACAATTATCTTGTATCAACACACGCTGACACAAATTAATCGCCTCGGTAAATTTTCCGCTTTGAATATAAAGATCAGATAAACTATCGGCGGCCTCGATGAACATGGTCGAAAGTCGCTCGCGCTCCTCGGCGGCCCAGGTTTCGTAAAGTGTTTCAGGCAAATATTCGCCGCGATACATATTTACGGCTTTTTCCAAACAGATAATTTTATCGGAGGTGGGTTTGGCCGCTTCACGAATGGATTGGACAAATTGCTCGGAGTCCAGCCAGAAGTCCGCGTTGAGACGCAGGGTGTAAGTTGTCCCATCGCGCACCACGAAGGCCGAGTTACTGCCCGAGTCACGTTCAGGTTCCAGTACTTGATAAAGCGTGTTGAGCGTGATCTTGAAATTTCTCTGCGCGATGGATGGGTCGGCTTCGGGCCAGAGATGTTCGCAGATCTGATCGCGGTCAAGAGGCGCATGACGATTGGTGAGCAACAACTGAAATAATTGACGCGCCTTTTCTCGCCGCCAGCCATTGGATGGAATTGCCTCGCTTCCTCTCCAGACCTGAAAGCTTCCTAGTGTTTGAACGCGGAGCATAAAACCGGGGTGACTCTGCACCCCACTTAGCCCAAGCGTTTCCAGCAGGCGGATGGCGTATGCACCCTCCCAGCCGCGTTCGCGGGCGACAACCAATAATGGAGTGAATATACGTTCATCAGGTGCGCCAAGCAAAGATGGATTGGTGAAGAGGAAACCGTAATCTTTTTCACGGCAGGCGGCTAACACGTCTGGCAGAATGCGTTCGAGATTTTTCATCTGCTTTTGTTTGAACAGGCCAAAGCACAGCCACAATCTCGTAGCAGTGCGCCCGAATGGATCGCTGCATTCCCGGAAACCAAGCGCGGCGCGGCTGAGCCATTCATCGGCGGCTTCATAGCGCGCGGCCAACATCAGGCTGGCACCCATCGTCAAGCGAGTCAGGGAAGCAATCCACTCGTCGCCTGCTTGATCAGCAATTTCGATGGCTTGTTGAGCATGTGATTGGGCCAAAGTCAAATCGCCTTGATAACCACAGGCACGGCACAAACCCCATTTGGCTTCAACGAGCAGACGTGGAACATTCAACGTGCGGCTGATCTCGATCGTCTTTTCGAATTGTTCGCGGGCATGGGCGTAATTGACAGAAAAGGTCTGATCGTCACCTGTCAGCATGAGGGCATGGCCCTGGCGCATGTGCCCAACAGCAGTCACGAACGGCGACTTTAGATCATCGCCGCGGCGCGTGCCTTCGAAGGCGGCTTGATAAGCTTGCTCACCCAATCCTTGAAACGAATAGATGAGTGAGAGAATGAGCATCGTCTCACGATGCGCGCGCGGAGTTTGGACCGGTTGTTGCTTTTCAGCTTCAGCGCGTTCTTCGAGGCCGCGGCGGGCTTCATTGAGTCTACCGGTGCGGAGCCAGACGCGGAATAGAAGTTGATCGTTGTATGGGCCTTCGAGCCGCAAATCTTCAGCATGTTGACGCAAACGTTCGGCTTCATCTGCGTGGCCGGAGTTAAGTTTGTTTTCGGCCAATAATTCATAAAGGCGCACCTGAGCTTCACGATCTTCAAATCCGTCGCTGAGCCGAATGGCTTCTTCGAGAAGACGCTCAGCCTGACTTGGATTTACAGTATCAAGGTAAACACGGGCTTGTCCGCGCAAGGCACGCGCTATGCCGTCCTGTTGGCCGCGCGCGCGCCAAGTCGATTCGGCTTGACGATACCAACCCTGCGCTTCACCGAAGCGGGAATGTAAACGGGCCAATTCGCCCAGTGTGAAAACAAGCATGGGATGTTGATGCAAGCTGAGGGGCGGAACACAAGCGATGTAGGTCGCCAGCGTGTCGAGCCGTCCGCTGGAAAGCAGGGTCGCGGCGTACGTGTCGAGCAAATCCGCCATCTCATCCCAGGCTTGCGCCTCGAGCAAATGATAGATGGCGGCTTCTGGATTTTTCTGATGCAGGAGGAAGTGATCCGCAGCGGCTCGATTCCATTGGCTACGCTGTTCGGGCGCGGACTGCTGGCGCAAAAAATTATGAAAGATGTGATGATAACGCAGCGTGCCATCGGCGGTCTCGACCACGAACAGATCCTGTCGGCGCAGGTAGGCCAGCATGGAAGCCGAGTCGCCAGAGGTACGGCCGGCTGCCCTGCGAAGCGCGTCGCAGGCTTCGGGTGAAAGATCGCGCAAGATGGCGGTGATCAATAAAAAATCACGCACATCATCAGGGTGGCGCACGAAAACTTCGCGGGCAAGTACATCAAACAAGGCATCCAATGAATCTGCTTGCCAATGCAAAGGAAATTCGAGCACGGATGACGGCTGCACTGCTGCTATCGTATTATCGGGACTTTGGGTGGGTGGTACGATGCCGCCCTGCTGCGTGCGAATGCTCTGCCAGATCAATTGCAGTGCGATGGCCCAACCTTCGGTATAGGTGAGAAGCGAATCAACTTCTTCGCTGGTCAGATCAAGACCGTATTGTCTAGCAAACAGGGCGGCAATTTCAGGGACGGTAAAAATCAGTGTGGATTGATCGAGGATGAGTGCTTCATCCTGCGAACGCCAACGTGCTAATGTAGGCAGGCTTATGGTTGGACGCCCCGAAAGCAGGACATGCACAGCAGCAGGAGCGAGGCCGATCAAACGATCAAGAATGTGCACCACTTCCCCGCTTTCGGTAACGATGTGGGCATCGTCCAGCACAATCAACACAGGCTCCGTTAGATAAGCACTAAGTACGTTCAAAAATTGATCCAATACACCGCGCCACGGCAGTGGACCTTGCGCACCATCCCAGGCTTCGAGCATCGGAATCGGAAGGTCGGGAATTTCGGGTAAGGATTCACGCGCCGCGTAGAATAGATGCAGGAGGAAGACCAGCGGATCGTTATCCTCCTCGTTAGCCTGGTACCAGATCAACGGGCGAAGCTCCGCTGCCAGTTCAGCCAGCGCGGTGCTTTTGCCGTATCCCGCGCCGGCTTGCAAAATAGTGAGCCGGTAATCGAGCGCTTCACGCAACGCAGCGCTGACGCGTGGACGCGCCAGGGTCCGCGCATTACGCGGCGGAGGAATGATCTTGGTACGAAGAACGCGGGGGAAGATACGCTGCATGAGGCGACGACTATTGCCAGTGAAATTTCACCATGAGCAATGTACAAAGCATTCTACCTCAAACAATCGCTCCTTCTGTGAACTGCGTCCTATAAGGCAGACAAAAAAAGAAAGTCCTCCCGTACTAGACGGACAGACACCTGCGTTCGAAGGGTGTCTGTCTTGTTTTCAATTAGTATTACAGCACGATGCCAGACAACTTGATGCTAAAAATTAGGAATTCGGGTGAAAAACAAAGAGCGTCCCTTCAGAAAGGAGGTACTGACGGTTGCTATCCAAAGCGACCCTCAACCAAGGAGAAATTACCCCAATAAGTATCACCAGTTCCTGGCGATTTTACTACTTCACAAAGGGAGTTTTGTTGCCAGTTCCTCGGTTGACTTTTTTAGTTCAGGCACATGATCATAGACCGGAATCCCCAGCCGGTCAGCTTCCTGCACCTTCAAATCCGCAGGCAGGAAGCCCAGCAAGGGCAGACCGGGCATCTCGGTTTTCAGGAACGTGGCTTCATCGTCGTTGCGGACCTTGTTGCCAACCAGATATAGCCGCGTCAGGCCGATGTCGTTGGCAAGTTTCTTGATCTGAGCGGCGGTGCCAAGACTGCGGCGCGTTGGCTCGACGACGATCAGCATGGCGTCCACGAAGTCCACCGTGGCGCGGCCGAGATGCTCTACGCCCGCGTACATGTCGAGCAACAACACATCTTCCTTGCTGAAGAGCAAATATGTGAAGAGAGTCTTGAGCATGGCCGCTTCGGGACAAATGCAACCGGAGCCACCCAGTTCCACCGAACCCATTTCCAGCAGGCGCACGCCGCGATGAAGGAGGCTAAATCGTTCGGGGATGTCATCCACGCGCGGGTTGAGGGTAAAGAATCCGCCCACCATGCCGGGTTTCGCTCCGGTACGTTCCTCGATGAGTTCATCCATTTCGGCGATGGGATGGAGTTGGGCGCGTAATTCAGGGGAAAATCCCAGCGCTCCCGCCAGGCAGGGCGAGGGGTCTGCGTCGACTGCCAGTACCTGCCGCCCCATAGCGGCATAAACCTGGGCGAGCAGCGCCGTCAGGGTTGTCTTTCCAACACCGCCCTTACCGGTAATTGCCAGTTTCATATCATCACCTACTCTACTAAATGGATTGGGGGCGGCGCTTGAAACGCCGCCCCATTTAGTAATTTATCCCGCTGTCACATAACGATCCATCTTCCTGGGTTGTGCAAGGATGTAATGACCGTAGTGGAAACGAGGGCCGAGTAATTCGCGGCGCAGGGCAGAGACATCCGCTTTCTCGCGAATCAGGGTTTGATAAATGCCCGCCCGTTCGATCTGACCGACCAGGATCAGGTCGGGAGTCGAAGGAAGCGAGGCGGAATCAACGATGGGAATGTTCATCCGTTTCAGAAAATCCAATTGATGCGCAGGGACGCCGCGATATTCATCCGCCGATTTGGTCAACGCGACAATAACCTGTGCACCCCAGTTATGCAGATGACGCGCGGTGGTCATTCCGCCCCCGCCGTTGCCCCCGTTACCGCACATGACAACTACGTTGCGATCTTTCACCATTCCCCCCATTTGATGGCGCGCCATTTCCGCAAAATTGCGCCCCGCATTTTCCATCATCTGGATCAATTCGATGTGATAGTCCTCGATCATTGCGCGATCCACTTCAATCATTTGAACGGTGGTGAGCGCTGGAATGGATTTGTGATTTATCGACATACATCCTCCGTATCCTTGCTATCAAGGATAGTATTCACATGAAAACTATTACCTGTGGTTTATAATCCAAATATGGATAAGCGAACCAACGAGGAATGGATTGCGGATTTACGCGCGGGCGGAGATTCACAGGCTCAAGCATTGGAAGATTTGCGCGCAATCATTTTGCGGGGCCTGCCGTATGCGATTGCTGGAAGGATCGCACCCAACAGTCCCGAGTCCGAAGCACTGGTGGAAGAAGTAGTACAGGAAACGCTGATGCGTGTTTTGGATAATTTGGACACATTCGAAGGACGCAGTCAATTTACCACCTGGGCGCACAAAATTGCGGTGCGCGCCGCGCTGACTGAGTTGCGCCGTGTCCGCTGGAGGGAAGTGCCCCTGCCCGAGACGGGAATGAACGATGATGAAGATAATTCATATCGTGAATTGCCAGATCATCAACCAAGCCCGGAAGACCAGGTAGATAGAATGGATATGATGAAACGGATAAACCGCATCATCATGGAAGAATTGACAGAAAAACAACGTAAGGCGTTAATGGCAACAATGGAAGGGTTTCCACTGGAAGAAACCGCACAACGTTTGGGAATGAATCGGAATGCCTTGTATAAACTCATGCACGATGCGCGCCTGCGGCTCAAGAAACGATTGGAAAAAGAAGGACTAACTCCGCAGGAAGTTTTATCCGTTTTTGAGCAGGTTGGGAAGTAAGACAATGGACACTCATTGTTATCCATTTGTAGAAGGAATTTAAGATATGAAGTTCAAACAAATATTCCAGTGGCTTTTTGGCAGGAAAAAATCCTCATCTCCACAGAATGGAATGAAGGGTGATAAATCTGAGATGATGAAAAATATGATGGCGATGCTGTCAAATACGCAGGATGTTGAACTGACATGTGATGATGTATTTGCTTTACTGGATCAGTTTGCCGAACTCGCGGCACAAGGGGAGGATGTGGCGCAATTGATGCCGCTGGTAAAACAGCATCTGGATATGTGTGAAGATTGTCGGGAAGAGTATAAGGTATTGGAAAGCATTGTACACAATGTCGCCTGAAGAACAGGTTTAACCAGCGTTTACTGAAAGCCCTACTATTAAAGCCGTCATTCAATCATTGGATCGAATGACGGCTTTTTGCATTTATGAATCAATAGTCCATGAAAATGGGTAAGAGAAATCGGTAGGTTTATATCAGGTGGGTATAAGACTAAATTCAAAAGGAGATAAATAAAAATGAATATTCTAAATGCAGTTATCGCTGGCATTGTTGGGACCGTTGTCTTTACAGCCGTCCTGATGATGGCGCCCAAAATGAGAATGCCGAAGATGGACATTGTTGATTTGCTGGGCAGTATGTTCAACGCCAAATCGAATCCCGTGTTGGGCTGGATGATGCACCTGATGATGGGTGTTGTCTTCGCCCTGATCTATGCCTTCCTCTGGTCACTTGGCTTCGGCACGGCAACCTGGGTCTATGGTCTGATCTTTGGTGCTATCCATTGGCTGCTCGTCGGCATGGTCATGGGGATGATCCCAATGATGCACGTTGGGATTAAGACTGGCGCAGTGAAAGCTCCAGGTTTGTGGATGACCAACAACGGCGGCATGATGGCTTTCATGGGCGGGTTGGTTGGACATGCGATCTTTGGCGCGGTAGTTGCGCTGGTATATGCCGCTCTCTAAAATTCATCTCTTCTCCTCCTCAGCATACAGCCTGTCAGCGCGCAGGCTGTATCGCTATCATTCACTTGAAAGGAATTTTTTTTATGACCGACTCTCGCTTAGCTCCAGAAGTAATTACTCTTTACGGTACAGGCTGGTGTCCAGACTGCAAACGCTCCAAGCAATTCTTTGGCGAACAGCGTGTCCCATATCATTATGTGGATATTGACCAGGACGTCGAAGCTATGGCATTTGTCGAAAAGACCAACAAAGGCTTCCGCAGTATTCCAACCATTGTGTTCCCTGATGGAACCGTTTTTGTCGAACCATCAAATGCACAACTGGCGGAGAAGCTTGGGATGCAGACGCGCGCCAAGCGTGCCTTTTATGATGCCATCATCATTGGCGGAGGTCCAACTGGTTTGACTGCCGCCGTTTATCTGGCACGCGAAGGTTTGGATGCGCTTGTGATCGAGAAGGCTGGACTGGGTGGGCAGGCAGGCATTACCCAGACATTGGACAACTTTCCAGGTTTCGATGAAGGCATTCCCGGTGCTGAGTTCGCGGCGCGATTGACACGCCAGGCACAAAAGTTCGGCGCGGAAATCTTGCAGGCGCAAAATATTGTCTCCATCGAACAGGATGGGCAATACCTGTGCGTGCATACCTCCGATGGATCGGAGTATGGAGCAAAAGCAGTATTACTTGCAACTGGGGCGCACTATCGCCGACTTGGGATTCCAGGGGAGGATGATTTGATTGGCGCAAATGTTCATTTTTGTGCCACTTGTGATGGGGCTTTTTACAAAGGGAAAAAAGTGTTAGTGGTCGGCGGCGGCAACAGTGGATTTGAAGAAGGACTATTCCTGACCAAATTTGCCAGTCGAGTAGATATTGTCGAATTTCTGCCGCAAGTAAAGGCCAGCAAAATATTACAGGAAAAAGTGGCTGAGAAGGAAAACATGTCTGTGACAGTCAACCACGCTGTCAAGGAACTGCGCGTTAACGGCAGCCAGTTGGACGCTGTCATTGTTGAGGATCGTGCCACTGGCGAACAAAAAGAATGGCGCTACGATGGCGTATTTGTATTTGTTGGTTTTTCACCCAACAGCAATCTAGTCAAAGGCAAGGCGGAAATTGATCAATGGGGTTCGGTTGTCACCGATAAGACTTTGATGACTTCCATCCCCGGTCTGTTCGCGGCTGGAGATGTGCGCGCTGGTTCCACTAAACAGGCAGCTGCTGCGGCAGGCGAGGGAGCGACAGCTGCGCTGATGATCCGGCAATACCTGGCGGACAAATAAAATGAAAATCGAACTGCTTTATTTTGAAGGTTGTCCTTCTTGACAGGTTGGGTTGGATAACCTGCGATCCGTATTACGTGCTGAGGGATTGGATGTACCCGTGGAATTAGTTGAAGTATTGGATGATGATGAAGCGACGCACAAAAAATTTCTTGGCTCGCCATCTTTTCGTGTGAATGGTGTTGAGTTGTGGAATGATAAAAGAGATACCTACTCTTTGAGTTGCCGTGTTTATGCCACTCCAGAAGGGATGAAAGGCAGTCCAACTATTTCCATGCTGCGAGAGGCAATTCATCGAATTATTAGTTAGAACAAATTCGGTCAAAAGGGATGCAAATGAAAAACTTTCTACCGTTATGCTCTCTGCTTTTCAATCGTGGTAAACTGGCTTTGTTCCCCAAAACATTATAGGCTGCGATGTAATCACAAGAGAACACTGTATTTTAGCGACATAATTGCCACCGAAGAAAGAAAAAGTACCAAAATAGCTGGTATATTTACCCAATTTCCCACTATTTTACACATTGAGAAGATATGAAAACCCTTTCAGCCACCGCTCAGGCAAATCCAAATATTGCTTTCATAAAATATTGGGGAAATCGCGACAACGCCCTGCGACTCCCTTCCAATGGTTCCATCTCCATGAATCTGGATGGACTCTTCACGCGCACAACTGTCACCTTCTCCGCAGCGACTCATACCGATAAACTATTCCTGAATAAGAAGCCGGTTCATGGTCCCGGCCTTGACCGCGTCAGCGCGATACTTGATCTGGTGCGCAGCATGGCCGGGATGGATCAGCGCGCAGAAGTCCTCAGCGAGAATAACTTTCCATCTGGCGCGGGGATCGCATCATCTGCGTCAGCGTTTGCGGCGCTGGCTTTATCGGCGAGCAAAGCCGCCGGTCTGGATTTGAGCGAACGCCAACTCTCACGGCTGGCGCGACGCGGCTCCGGCTCTGCATCACGTTCCATTCCTGGCGGATTTGTCGAATGGCAGGCTGGCGTGGGCGATGAAGATTCGATTGCCTTTTCGATTGCATCGTCGGAGCACTGGTCTCTCGTTGACTGTATCGCCATCGTCAGTTCTGCTCATAAAAAAACCGGTTCCACCGAAGGTCACGCCATTGCCGGGACGAGTCCTCTGCAGGCCGCGCGCGTGACTGATGCGCCGCGTCGACTCGACCTATGCCGCCGCGCGATTCTGGGTCGCGATTTTGAGGCGTTGGCATCCATCGTCGAACTGGATTCAGATATGATGCATGCCGTGATGATGACCTCTTCTCCTGCCCTGCATTACTGGCAACCTGCTTCGATGGCTGTGATGAAAGCCATTCGACAGTGGCGCGGGGATGGGAGTCCGGCTTGTTATACGGTAGATGCCGGGGCGAACGTTCATGTCATTTGTCCCGAAAAAGAAGCGGGGGAGATCGCTGCGCGCTTGCATAAGATTGCAGGAGTCAAAGGTGTCCTCACAGCGCGCGTAGGTGGTTCGGCAACAATCGTTAAAGCAGGGATTGCTTCGTCGCCCAAAAACGGCTCCTCGCAATGACCCCAAGTCGCGTTCATCTGCCGCTAATTTAAACCAGATATAATCAGTCTCGAGTAAACCCATGAATACTTCCTTATTAACTGGCTTGACCTTTGTTGCTGTGTTCGCAGGTGTGGTCTTTATCCACGAACTTGGGCATTTTATCATGGCGCGGCTTTTGAAAGTAGAAGTCGAAGAGTTTGGTTTTGGCTTGCCGCCGCGCATCTTGACCATGTGGCGCGAAAAAGGCTACATTCTTCTAAAAAGTGGACGGCGACTTGTGATTCCGCGCACCTTCGGCCTGCCGTTCGGTTGGTCCACGGTGCTAAACCATGAATTGAAGCTGACCGCCGATCAGGTGGATAACCTGTTTGTTTTGCGAACCTTGGAATGGACTGAGGCCGTGCCGGGGAAAAAGAACTCCCCCATCAGTGATCCTTTAAAGAAAGAAGAAATTCTGGTGGATGAAACGGGCCGCGTTCTAAAGCCACACACTGTTGCATCTGGCGAGATGGCGCGACAAGTAGTTGTAGGTGAGCATCCGGGCGACATTGAGTTGACCGATGTCATCGTCGAAGCTCATCCCGGCGTGGAACTGACACTTAACTGGCTTCCAATTGGCGGCTTTGTGCGGCCAAAGGGCGAAAACGATCCAACCGTGCCGGGCGGCCTCGCCGCATCCAGTCCGTGGACGCGTCTGGCAGTTTTGTTTGCCGGGCCGATCATGAATCTGCTGTTGGGAATTGTGGTCTTTAGTCTTTTGTTCTACCAGATGGGTGTGCCTGATTACACACAAGTGCAGATCGGCACCGTTCTTCCTGATTCTCCAGCCGCGCAAGCTGGCATTCAAGTTAATGATGTGATCGCCACCGTAAATGGTGCACGCATCACGGACTCGACTCAACTGCACGATATTATTTATGCCAACCTCGACAAGCCGGTTGTATTCACTATTCGTCGCGGCAAAGAAACGGTGACGCTGACGGCCACACCTTTGAGTACGCGCCCCGCAGACAAGGGCGCACTTGGCATCTCGATGGGACCGGCTATTGTGCAATCAGGGTCGGTAACCGAATCTTTGCAATATGGCTCGATGGCAGTTTATTTACAGGCGCGTGCGCTTGTTCTGTTACCGGCTCAAATGATCCGCGGCCAGCTCAGCCCCCAGGAAGGCCGCATCATCGGACTCAAAGGCATCTATGATCTCTTCGGTCAGGCTGTCAACCGCGACGTGCAAAGCCGTGCCCCGGTTGCATCCACGCCTGTGTCGTCTTCTGCGCAGACGCCGACCTTCTTCACTCTACAAATAATCGGTGCGCTCACCATCAGCCTCGGCGTGCTTAACCTGTTTCCCTTCCCAGCTCTTGACGGCGGACGTATTCTCTTCGTCCTGCCCGAAATCATCTTCCGCCGCCGCGTTCCAACTGAATGGGAAAATAGAATCAACACTATCGGCATGGCAATCCTTTTGCTCTTTATGCTTTACGTCAATGTTATGGACTTTGTCAGTCCTGCAATTACCAACCTGCCGTAATGACCGAAAAAAAATCACCCGGTCCAAAAATAATCGACGAATTGTTGGACGGCTCGAAGGTGTTCTCGCGCCGGTCCCTGCAAGCGTTATCGGATATTGACCCCGCTTCGCTCAAAACTTTGATGGAAGCCTGGCATCGCGTCCAACCGGAACGCAAGCGGCTCCTGCTCGAAGAGCTTTATTCGCTGGCTGACGATGACACTCTCGTCTCATTTGACGATTTCGCGCGTACCATGCTGACCGACGAGGACGCGCAAGTACGGGCAGGCGCCATCCGTCTGCTCGATGAGTGTGAGGACCTAAAACTTATCCCGACATTTATCAAATTCCTGACGAACGATGACAGCGCCGAGACGCGCTCCCAGGCCGCGATCGGGTTGGGGAAATATGTAGAGATGGGTGAACTCGAAGAGATCAGCGAAAAGATGAAACGTCAGGTGGAAGATGCGCTGCTGGCGAAAGTCAACAGCGACGATCAACTTCTTGTGCGGCGTAACTCGCTTGAGGCGCTTGGCTACTCGTCCCGCCCTGAAGTTATCACTGCGATAAAGTCGGCCTATCACCGCGAGAATCCCGATTGGCAGGCCAGCGCATTGTTTGCGATGGGACGTTCCGCCGATGAGCACTGGGAAGATCATATTCTTTCCAGCATATTGGATGAGATCGAGATCGTGCGTCTTGCAGCGGTCGAGGCCGCGGGCGAGTTGGGTCTGGATTCTGCCCGCACGGCTTTATTCAGATTGCTGGAAGATGAAGAAGATGATGATATCACTGCCGCGGCGATTTGGTCGCTTTCGCAAATCGGCGGTGAGGACGTCCGCATTTATATTCAAAACCTGATTGACCAGAGTGAAGACGAAGACGATGAACAAGTGGCGTTTCTCGAAGAGGCGCTCGACAACCTGTTTTTCACCGAAGACCTGGCAAAGTTTGATCTCTTGAATTTGGATACCGACGATGATCTTGTTGACATTGAAACTGACGAAGACGAATAACAGAAAAATTTCGTAACCAGTTTATTGCGTGTCGTTGCTGGTCGCGTTCTTTGCTCAATGAAAAATGTCCCCGCAACGATTTTTATTTAAGGGTTGGCGTATATACTTTTACACGCTTTGCGGTTTACAATATCTCCCATGCCGCTGAACGAACTACTTACAACCTTTGCCAATAACATCCTGCCCATCCTGCTGATCAGCGGGGCGGGCCTTTTGCTTGGTAAAACCATTCCGGTCGATGCGCGCAGTCTCGGGCGCGTGGTCTTTTATGTGTTCAGCCCCATCCTGGTCTTCAATCTACTCATACATACCGAGCTTAATTCAAGCGACATATTCATCACGATGGGCTACACCACTGCAGTCTGTCTTATGACCGGGTTGTTCACTTTGTTACTTGGAAAATTGTTGCGCTTCGACCGTCCCGTATTGATGGCAATTCTGCTTACTTCCATTTTCGGTAATACCGGAAATTACGGTCTGCCGCTTGTTTCGTTCGCCTTTGGCAAGGATGCGCTGGCATTTGCAACGCTCTGCTATGTGACCGTGTCGATTCTCACCAATACTTTTGGCGTGCTGATCGCCTCACTTGGGCACATGGATATTAAGACAGCTCTCATGGGCCTCTTCAAAGTTCCCACGATGTACGCGGTGATTCTGGCGACCTTGCTTAACCGTTTTCATCTTGTTTTGCCGATCCCTCTTGCCCGCACTGTTGATCTCGCCGCCAATGGCAGTATTCCGGTAATGGTCCTCTTGCTTGGGCTGGAACTCTCACGCTTCCAATGGTCGCGCAATTTCCATGCGGTGGGATTGAGTGTTGCGATGCGGCTATTGGCCGCACCCGTCATTGGATTATTACTCGCCATTCCATTTGGCTTGCAGGGCGCTGCGCGGCAGGGGAGTGTGATCGAAGCCTCGGTACCCGCCGCGGTGATGAATACGGTGCTGGCAACCGAATACGGCCTCGACACATCGCTCGTGACCGCCATCGTTTTCGTCGGCACGATACTTAGTCCGCTGACGCTCACGCCCTTGTTGGTTTATCTGGGAAGGTAACAATGCGAAGAATATTTCTCTCGGCCAGCTTGATACCCACTGGCGCGAATCCGCGTTGGGATAAAATGTGACCGGCGTCGCTCTAGGCAACTTGCTGCCTTATACCATTTTGCTCGCGCTGGTTTTGATTGTCCCTGTCGATGGCGCATTGGCTGTTATTATCGGGAGGAAGAAGAATGCTGGGAAAAAATGAAATCGTCCGCCTTCATATATGGGTCACGGGGCGCGTGCAGGGCGTTGGCTTTCGCGCCCATGTGGAGTATCACGCGCGCCAGGTTGGCGGCGTCACCGGTTGGGTGAGAAATGTCGGCTATGATGTGGTTGAAGTTGTGGCAGAGGGGGAGCGAAGTTCTGTGGAAAGTTTTGCCGAGCTGGTAAAGCAAGGTCCGGCCGGTGCGCATGTAAATGAATCGCGTTTGGAAGAAGAATTATCAACAGGTGAGTTTTCTGCCTTCAGTGTCAAGAGAAGTTTATAACATTCCGATATTCAAATGTTCGAAATCTATTTCAGGCCGGCCTTCTTTTGCCGGATAAGTCAGCCAGGTCAAAAACTCCGTATTTCCCTTCGGCCCTAACAGCGGACTGCGAATCAACCCGCGCACGGCAAAACCTTCAGCATGTGCGAAGGTCAGTACATCGCGCAGCACCTGTTGATGAATGTCCGGATCACGGATCACTCCATCGCCGCGGGCTACATCTTTTTTCCCGGCCTCGAATTGGGGTTTGATGAGGGCAATGACGCCCTCACCCCTTTGCCCCTCTCCCAATATTGGGAGAGGGGATGGGGGTGAGGGGAACCAACGTTTCACTACCGGCAACAAAATCTTCAACGAAATAAACGAAGCATCAATCGTGGTCAGTGAAATTCTCTCCGGCAAAGATTCAACAAAACGTGCATTGGTCGATTCCATGACAACTACACGCGGATCGTTGCGTAATTTCCAGTGCAAAATGCCTTTGCCTACATCTATAGTGTATATTTTGGCCGCGCCGCGTTGTAACATGCAGTCAGTGAAGCCGCCGGTGGAGGCGCCGACATCGGCGCAGACGCGCCCATTAAGATCAAGGCCGAAGACTTCGATGGCGGCATCCAGCTTCTCGCCGCCGCGCGATACAAAGCGCGGACCCCGTTCCACGTCTACGCGCGAGGCGGAATCAACTGACGTTGCGGGCTTGAGCGCAACTTGATCGTTCACGCGGACTTGTCCAGTCATGATCAAGGCCTGGGCCTTGGCGCGGCTTTCGGCCAGTCCGCGTTCGACGACGAGCAAATCCAATCTGACCTTTGGCATGAGGGTATTGTAATTCGATATTTGACAATTCGACACTCGGCGCTCGAATCATCAAATATCAACTATCGAATCTCGAACATCGAGTGTAAAATAGTCTCATGCTTAGTGCCCTGCTCAAAACGATGCGTCCGCGCCAGTGGACAAAAAATGTTTTCATCTTTGCCGCGCTGGTATTCGATAAACAATTCTTCATCGCCGCGTCGTTCCTGAAAACGCTGGTTGGATTTGCGCTGTTCTGCTTGATCTCGTCAACGGTTTACATCTTCAATGATCTGGCTGACATCGAAGCTGATCGCAAGCATCCTGAAAAAAAGAACCGGCCGATTCCATCTGGAAAACTTCCGGTCAGCGTTGCGTGGACGGCGGGAATTGTTTTGGTTGTGGTCACGCTTGGGATCGGTTACTGGCTTTCACCTGCATTCGCGGCGGTGATGGGCGCCTATTTTCTTATCAATCTGGCTTATTCAAAATGGCTCAAGCATGTGCCGATTTTGGATGTGCTTATCATCGCAACAGGTTTCGTCCTGCGCGTCGCGGCGGGCGTGACGCTGATTCACGTTGAGCGATTTTCGCCGTGGCTTTACGTGGTGATGACTTTGCTTTCGCTCTTCCTCGGCTTCGGCAAACGCCGCGCTGAACTTGTACTTCTCGAAGGCGGCGCCGGTTCTCATCGCAAAGTTTTGGAAGGTTACACCATTCCGCTTCTCGATCAATACATCATGATCGTTTCCGGTACAACCATCGTCGCATATTCGCTTTATACTTTTTCCGCGCCGAACGTGCCCGCCAATCACAGCATGATGCTCACGATACCATTTGTGATGTACGCCATCTTCCGCTATCTTTATTTAATCCATGTGGAAAAGCAAGGCGGCGCGCCCGAAGATATTTTGATCACAGATCGACCATTTCAAATCGCGATGGTCTTATGGGCGCTGGTCGTGCTGGTTGTGTTTTATTTGTCGTGAAAGCATCCGCACCCGGCAAGGTTATTCTCTTCGGTGAACACGCCGTCGTTTATGGACGGCCCGCGCTGGCTGTGCCGGTAGCTCAGGTTCATGCGGATGTCGAAGTTGCGGATTCGTCCCGCGCAGGGGTTTGGATCGAAGCCCCGGATATTGATATTCACGCTGAGCTGAATACGCTTCCCTCCGGCCATCCGCTGGCCTCCGTTATAAATAAGTTTTTCCCTCATCCCAACCCCTCTCCCAAAATTGGGAGAGGGGCGAGGGGTGAGGGCATAGAAATTAAAATTACTTCGACGATTCCCGTTGCCTCCGGCTTGGGTTCCGGCGCGGCTGTGTCGGTTGCATTAACCCGCGCTCTTTCCTCTTTCTTCTCTCATCCATTCACAAACGAAGAAGTAAACTCATTTGTATATGAAATAGAAAAGATCCATCACGGCACGCCGTCGGGGATAGACAACACGGTCATCACTTACGCGCGGCCGGTTTATTTTGTCAAAGGCCAGCCGATTGAAATGCTCAAAGTTTCCAGGCCGTTTACCATCGTGATCGGTGATACTGGCATCTCCGCGCCGACAAAAGAATCTGTTGACGATGTCCGCAAGTTGTGGATCAAGGACAAAGCCCGTTGGGAATCTGTTTTCGATGAGATCGGGCAGATCGCGATGATGGCTCGCCGCGCTATCCAAAATGGACAGCCTGAATTGCTGGGTGGGTTGATGGATCAAAACCATGCCTTGCTTCAAGAGATAACCGTCTCTTCACCAGAACTGGATAAACTTGTTGAGGCCGCGCGGGAAGCGGGCGCGTTGGGAGCAAAATTATCGGGCGGTGGGCGCGGAGGCAACATGATCGCACTGGTCGAAGCCGATTTGGCGGAAGCGGTTTCGAGCGCGTTAAAAGACGCGGGCGCGAAAAATGTGATTGTCACAAAAGTAGAGTAAAAAAGATTCACCACGGAGACACAGAGAACACGGAGAAAAAATTTTAAAAAACTTTGTGTCCTTCGTGGTGAAAAAAGGAAATAAATTATGTCAAACACAGCAGACGTTATCATCATCGGCGCGGGAGTTCATGGCGCGAGTCTGGCATTTCATCTGGCGCAACGCGGCGTGAAGGCACTCATCCTTGAAAAGAAATTTGTGGCGGCAGGTGCGACCGGCCGTTCGAGCGGACTCGTCCGCATGCATTACGATGTGCGCCAGGATTCAGAATTGGCATGGGTCTCATTTAATTATTTTCGCAACTGGAAAGAAATGGTTGGCGGTGACACTTCGGCTTTGCTCAGTGCAGGCCCCGGTTTTCGCCGCACCGGATTTTTGCAATTTGTCGCGCCTGAATTTGTGGACACAATGGCGGCCAACGTCAAGATGCATCAGGAGATCGGCATCCCGGCCATGCTCATCAAAGCCGACGATGTGAAAAGGCTTGCGCCGACTTTTGCCACCGATGATATCGAGCTGGCGGCCTTCGAACCTGAGTCCGGTTATGCCGACCCGACCGGCACGACTAATGCGTTCATCAATGCCGCCAAAGAAAAAGGCACGCGGCTGATCCAGGATTGTGCGGTAACAGGCATCCTCGCCGACAGCAAAGTAAAAGGTGTACATACTTCACAGGGAGATTTTTTTGCGCCCGTCATCGTCAACGCGGCTGGTGCCTGGGCGGGCAAGCTCAATCAATTGGCCGGGCTTGACCTGCCGTATGACACCTGGCGACACGACACGATGTTCGTTTCGCGTCCGCGCCAGATCGGGCCGGATCATCCGACCGTGATCGATTTTAGTAACGAAATGTATTTTCGCCCCGACGCGGGCAACTTGACTCTGGTCGGACTCGAAGATGGAAATCCGCTCGGCGAATCGCCGGACAACGACACCGACCACGCCAAAAGCGGATTCGTCGAACGCGGCATAGACCGAATCTGCAAGCGCGTACCTGTCATGGAAAACGGCGGCTTGCATTCCGCGCATGGCGGGTACGACGGCATCACGCCGGATCAACATCCCATGCTGGGACCCATTGGCCCCGACGGCTTTTTCCTCGACTGCGGACACAGCGGCACCGGCTTCAAGATTTCTCCGGCGGTTGGCCTGTGCATGTCTGAATTAATTTTGGATGGCAAAGCCAAAGCGGTGGATATTTCCATTTACAGGCCGCAAAGATTCGCAGAGGGAAAACATATCGCCGGCGAACATCCATACAGCAGTATCTGGAAATAAAGCAAACTTCCGAAGTCTATAAGGCTTCGGAAGTTTTACAGGATTTCAATCAAAAAACCGGCGGCGAATGGGGAGACCTGCCAAAAAGCCTTATATTTATTTCTGGTATACTCCCCTCACGAAGGTAACCCATGCCACGTTTTGAAGTTGATGTTGATCCCTGTGACTATATAACAAGTGACGCGATTGGCCAGCCCGGCCAGCGCGTTTTTTACATTCAAGCCTTTCAAGCTGAGAAGACCTACACCGTTATCATCGAGAAAGCCCAGTTGCAATCTTTGGCCATCGGCGTGGAAAAATTTTTAGCGGAAGTCGAACGGCAGAATCCGAGCCTGGATGAAGCCGCGGCGGATTACGTCGAGGAGCAGATGCGCATTAATCCTCCGGTGGATCCGCTATTCCGCGTCGGTGAGATCGGCCTCGGTTATGACCAGCCGCGCGATCGTGTCGTGCTGTTTGCACGGGAACTCTTGCTTGAGGATCAGGACCCCGAAGATGCTGCGGCCATCCGCTTCTGGTGCACGCGCACACAGGTTCGCAAGCTGGCACGCTGGGGCGCGGAAGTAGCCCAGCGCGGACGGGCTATCTGTCCGCAGTGCGGCCAACCTGAAGAACCCGAAGGCCACTTCTGTCCGAAGAAGAACGGGAATAGACATTAGTTTTCAGTGACCGGTAATCAGTCCAACGAAATTTTAAAAACGATTCTTCAGCTTGGCGCGATTGAACTGAAAGGTCAATTCACGTTTGGCTCGAATTACACTTTCCTGGTCAGCGTTAATCACGAAGGTCACGAACTCTCTGCCGTTTACAAACCATCCAAAGGGGAACAGCCGCTGTGGGACTTCCCCGAAAACTCTCTCGCCTTGCGCGAGGTGGCCGCCTATCTCGTCAGCGAATCGCTCGGCTTTCACTTTGTCCCGTTCACGACACTTCGAGACGATGGTCCGTATGGCCCCGGCTCTCTTCAACAATACATCGAGTACGATCCCGAATATCATTACTTCAATTTCAGTGTGGAAGATAAAGCGCAATTAAAGCCTGTTGTACTCTTTGACTTGCTGGTCAACAATGCCGACCGCAAAGGCAGTCACGTTTTTTTTGAGACCGATACGAAAAAACTGTGGGCCATCGATCACGGCGTTTGTTTTCACGAAGAAGACAAATTGCGGACAGTGATCTGGGACTTTGCCGGGCAGCGGATTCCAGATGACCTGCTCTCGCTTCTTTCCTCAACTTCATTCTTACGCGGCCTCCTTGAGCCTTATCTCAACCCCCAAGAGATTGCCGCTCTAGAAACCCGCGCCGACAGATTGTTAGCTTCGAAAGCTTTTCCGCGCACGCCGAGAGACCGGCGCGCATTTCCTTATCCGCCAATTTAACCCGTCATTGCGAGGAGGGTGTACTTTCCCGACGAAGCAATCCCGGTTTAACTGGAGATTGCTTCGCTTCGCTCGCAATGACGTAAAGGAGAAAATCATGAACTACAAACTTGCATTCATTGGTTTCGGAAACGTGGGACGTTCGTTGGCTCGTCTTCTGCTCCGCAAACAAAATGTACTCAAGGCGCGCTATGGCATCACATTTACAGTCACCGGCATTGCCACAGGCCAGCACGGCTTTGCCGTCAACCCGGCCGGGCTGGATGTTGAGAAAGCCTTGACCCTTGTAGAAAATGGAAAACCCATCTCGTCACTTTCCACTTTTGAGGTGCAGGATTCTCTCTCGGTCATTCAAAATTCCCAGGCCGACGTCATGTTCGAGAACAGTCCCGTCAACACTGCCACCGGCCAGCCCGCCATTGACCATATCCGCGCCGCGCTCAATTTGAAAATGCACGCCATCACTGCCAACAAAGGTCCGGTCGTGCATGCTTATCGTGAGCTGATCGAATTGGCAAAATCAAAAGGCAAGACCTTCCGCCACGAGTCGACTGTGTTGGGCGGCTCGCCGGTCTTCTCGGTTTTTCGCGAGGCTTTCCCTGCGGCAGAACTGCATGGCTTCAAAGGTATTATCAACGCCACGACAAATACTATTTTGTCCCGAATGGAGCGCGGCGAGACCTTCGACCAGGCGGTCAAGTTTTGCCAGTCCATCGGCCTGGCCGAGACCGACCCGACCAATGATGTGGACGGTTGGGACGCGGCCATCAAGGTTGCCGCGCTGGTCACCGTGTTGATGGACACACCCTTCACGCCTCAGCAGGTCAATCCAACCGGCATTCGCGGCATCACATCCGAGATGATCGCGCAGGCCAAAGCTGACGGGAAACGCTGGAAGCTGCTCGCGTCCGTACAGCGAAACGGCGACACGATCACAGCGCGGGTCGAGCCGGAACTTGTCGATCCGTCATCCCCGTTGTACGGCATGATGGACTCGTCCACCGGTCTGGCTTTTGAAACGGATGTCCTGCCGTTTTATTCGATCACGGTTTCCGAAAGCTCAAACATGCAGGGCGGTCCCGAGGAAACGGCTTATGGTTTGTTCGCAGATTTCGTCAACATCGTGAAGTAAATTAAGAACTCCGAGATTTTTTAAAATCTCGGAGTTCTGTTATCAAGATGATTGTTCGTTTTTCTTCCTCACATGCAATAACTTTTCCACATGAGCAACAACCTGACCTTGCTCATCCATAACATCAACACTAAACGTCGGCTCGACTTTGCCCGATTCCGCCGCTATTCGAATCTCATTTTCGCGTTCGGACGAAATATAAAATGTCGCCATCACTTTTCCCTTGCCCGGACGCAAGAACTGAATGCTGGCGGCTTTATCCCACACAATGTAATCTTTTCCAAGCAGGCGCATCAGGATCAACATGAACCATGGATCGCACATGGCGTACAGCGATCCGCCGAAATGCACGCCGACGATGTTACGGTTGAGCGCGGTCATTTTCAATTCGACGTGTGTCGTGCGTTCATCAATCTTGCGCGAACGTATCCCCGCGCCAAATAACGGCGGATAAAAGTTGATCAGTCTTTCGCGAAGACGCTGCCAATAGGTACTCATTGACGGGGAAGTATATCAAACATCTCGCTTCGGACTTCTTCGTGCATGAGTTTAATTGGGGACGCGGACTAGCGCGGAGAACGCGGATTTTTGCTTTTATATCAGCGTAAATCCGCGTTCATCCGCGTCCAATTAAGTTGTGCGTCAATTATGTTGAAAAATATTCGCCTCTATCTATCCCTTGACGTAAGACAACTTCTCGCAGATGAGACCGTCCTTTTCTTTGAATACATCCACGCCGCGGACATGTCCATCTCCCCAATCATATTTCCAGCGCATCACGCAGCGGTGACCCATACCCAAACTGAAAATCTCTTCGATCTCGATATGAGCCTGCGGCGACTCGCGGAAGAAATCCTGCCAATATTGTGTGATAGCTTCCTTGCCTTTGTACACCGTCCCATCGGGCGCGGGACTCGTGTCTTCAAAGACACAATCGTCGCTCATCAGCTTCATCATCCCTGCGACATCATGACGGTTGAAGGCTTCATTAAACGCCATGACGACGCGCATCGCTGATTCTATTTTTGACATGCGGGCGGGAGTCATGTGGGTAATATTCCTTTTAGCCGAACAACTCACGCATTGAGTGCGCGTTATGTTAGCCAGCAAAGAAGCTAGCAAGTAACTCTCTTATTTCATCAGTTAATGGATACTGTAATTCTGCTAAGGCTTGTGGAGGAAAGCTTTCCAAGACCTTCAAGACCTTCTGAGGAAGCGCGCCTCCGTTAACCTTGACTTCCATAAAGTAATGAAGAAGAGCTTGGGAAAATGCATTCTGATGAAGTTCGGTCCATTCGTTGGTTGGAAGGTGTGCCCACAGCGAAAATTTCATTTTTTGAGCACTGCTTATGTCTCTTCCATCCCCGATAATCAGGAAAAGAGACATAAGGAAGACACTTCCATCCGCTTCATCCCCTGCTTTAATAGTGTATCTGCCATCTCCTCCTTTGGTAACGGAGCCTACGATCATTCCATCTTTATTGTACGTAGCCAAAGAAGGATATGGGCTAGTCATTGCCCGCACCTTTGTAGGTGTCAATTCTTCAATGCCACTGTATGCCACATAATAACCTGAATTTCGAATGGGAATTGACATTTCAAGATCTGTGGAGCCATTTGCGTTTGCGATACCTATGCTCGCAAAGTAACAGGCTGCATTCTTATCATACGCATCATCGAGAATCTGAAGCCCGAGTTGAAAATTTTCTATCACCCCCTTCTTTGGATAGACGCAAGTTCTTACAACAATATATATTAGATGTGTGGCGTAATAATTGAGATGCGGTATGACGAGGCGTGCGAAGCATTCTCT
>Ga0172371_10000511_pt1 | contig 60047 bp, 60 predicted proteins | sample Lak12m_FD_114543 | JGI IMG/M metagenome (GOLD analysis project Ga0172371, IMG submission 114543) | Freshwater microbial communities from Kabuno Bay, South-Kivu, Congo - kab_022012_12m | ecosystem: Environmental > Aquatic > Freshwater > Lake | place: Democratic Republic of the Congo: South-Kivu... | reverse complement strand
TCCTTCAATGCCGGCTTTAGGGTCCAGTTGCATACTGCCCTCACCTACTTGGCCGGGTTCCTGAGCTTGAACCGAGAAAACAGCAAACAGGCTCAAACCAAGGCCTAAAAGCACCCCGATAATGTTTTTGTTTTTCATCACTTGATCTTTTTATTTGAATTTAGGGAAACGACTGGGTTTTATTAGGAATAATTAAAACATTTTTTTATGGTTTGGCAAATTTCATCTAGTTAAAGGACCTTAAGCTATTTTAATTCCCGTTCCCATTGTACTGGACAGTGTGATACTTTTAATAAATTTTCCCTTTATTCCGTTGGGTTTGGATTTATCAAGCGTATTTTTCAAAATTTCGTAATTTTCCTTAAGCGCTGCCGATTCGAAAGATACTTTCCCGATCGGCACGTGAAGATTACCGCTTTTATCGCTTTTAAAATTAACTTTGCCTTTTTTGAGCATATTGACAGCTTTTTCAATCTCCTCCGTGACAGTTTCGTTCTTAGGATTTGGCATTAGCCCCCGAGGACCCAGAATTCTGGCCAACTTGGCCAGGACCGGCATTATTTCCGGGGTGGCCACCGCCACATCAGCCGCCAGACTCTTCGAAACCAGCGTTTCCGCTATCAGCTCTTCTCCGCCCACCACTTCCGCTCCGGCTTGCTTGGCCGCCGCGAGTTGATCGGAATTTTTGGCGAACACGGCCACTCGCACGCTCCTGCCTGTTCCGTGGGGCAGATCCGCCGAGCCCCGCACTTGTTGTTCGGTTTTTTCCGGATTGATATTGAGATGAAAATGAGCTTCCACGGTCTCGTCAAATTTGGCCTTTTGGGCACCTTTTAATAACTCAATAGCCTCGTCTATCGGGTAAATCTTGTTTTTTTCAATTAGTTTATCGTTAGACTGGTATCTTTTGCTGGGTCTCATAATATTTTGCGGGTTTAATGGGTTTAGCGAGTTTGGCGGGTTGAGCGGGTTGAAGTTTCATAACTCGCCCAACTCGCTCAACCCGCGTAACTCGCTAAATTACTTTTTGACCGTCACTCCCATGCTTCTGGCCGTTCCGGCAATTATTTTCTTGGCCGCTTCGATATCGTCCGCGTTCAAGTCGGGCATCTTTTGTTCGGCAATCCGGGTAAGCTGCTCGTTGGAAAGTTCGCCCACTTTGTTCTTGTGCGGCTCTTTGGAACCCTTTCCCAAATTAATGGCTTTCTTGATCAACTCTGAAGCGGGAGGGGTTTTGGTGATAAATTCAAAAGTACGGTCTTCGTACACGGTGATTTCCACCGGAATAATATCGCCGCCTTTGTCCTTGGTTCTTTCGTTGAATTGGTTGCAAAAATCCTGAATCGGCAACCCGTGTTGGCCCAAAGAAGGACCGACGGGAGGGGCGGGAGTGGCCTTTCCGGCCGGAATTTGCAGTTTAATTTTAGTCTTGATAGGCTTCATGATTGAAATAATAGAATAAAAAAATAGAAACAGAATAGACAGGGAATAGAGAAATAGAAAATTGTTGATTTGTGTTTCTATTTCTATCTATTCCATGTCTATTTTTTTCTATTCTGCTTATATTTTTTATCTATATCTTTGTCTATTGCATATAGTCACTACGCTTTCTTCACTTGCAAGAAATCCAATTCTACCGGGGTTTCGCGGCTGAACATGTTGACCAGTACCTTTATTTTCCCTTTCTCTCGGTCAACGAACTCCACTTTGCCATCAAAATTCTTAAAGGGTCCGTCCATCACTTTCACGGCGTCTCCCGGCGCAATGTCAATATCGTAATCGGGTTCCTCTTTACCCATTCTCTTTTTCAACGTCTTAACTTCCTGTTCGGAAAGGGGAATGGGGGTGGTCTCGGTGCCGACAAATCCCGTAACGTTGGGCGTGTTTCTCACTATGTACCAGGATTCTTCGGTCACGATCATCTGAACCAGAACATAACCGGGAAAGATTTTTTCCTCCACCACTTTACGCTTACCGGCACGAATCCGAATCTGTTTTTCTGTCGGTACCAGCACTTCAAATATCTTGTCTTCCATGTTGAGGGAATGGATTCGGTGGCGCAAGCTTTTGGCGACGCTGTCTTCGTAGCCGGCATAGGTATGAATAACATACCAGGGAGCGTCCGCGTGTTTCGCATTGGTTACATCTTCTTGAACATTCTCCTTAGTTGGTTCTTTGATGGATTTCTTGGACATACATGAAATTTTTAATTTGAAATTTTTAATTTTTTCCTTGTTGCCATCCTCTGCCCCCGATCTAGTCGGGGGGACCATAGGATCTGGATTCTCCGGTTAAACCGGAGAATGACAGGAAAGACTATTTTAAATTTCAAATTGAAAATTGCTATAACAGGAACTTGCTCGCCAAATAAGTGAACAAATAGTCCAGCCCACCCAAAACTACCACCAAAAAAGCGCTTAGAGCGATAACGATCCAAGTGTAACGGATAGTTTCTTCTTTGCTGGGCCAATTGGTTCGCCGCAATTCGGCTTCAGTCTCTTTAAAAAAAGAAAAAAGCTTACTTTTTATTCGGGTAGCTGTCATAATCTAAATTTCAATTCAAATTTATTATTATCTCAGATAAACTTAAAAGGCAAGAAATTAGTCAAACCACAGACTCTGGAACTCGCTTCGCCTTCAGACAAACGTAATGTATGGATAACAAGGAGCCATTAATTAGGATTGAGTTCAGTCTCGTTCTTGATTTCCACGCTTACCAAACCCCCTCTGGAATCGGAAAAGGGACGCCAACTCCCGTCGTCTTCTTGTTTGCACATTTTTATATCACCGTCTTGGGAACTGAGCCCGCCTATTTCTTCCATAGTGCCGTTTTCCAATTTAAATTCAACCACTATTTTTTTGCTTCTTAAGTCAACCGGCTGGCCATCTGAACCAGCGTACTGGAACCATTCCGACGAGACAACGTCACCCAGCATTCTGTCAGTGCCGTTGGAAAAATTAACCGACACAAAAGGAGAGGTACAATTGGAAATGCCGCCGGAACCTTCTGAAGCGCTGCACGTCGCCCAATCGCAGTCAGTGGCTACTCTTAAGTCCCTTACTTCGCAGCCCTGAATATTTATTCCGCCCACCTCCAGATATTGGCTGCCGCCGCACTTGAAAATCAAACGGTACCAGATATTATTGTTGTCCCAACCATCCTTTTGAAAATCGGTGTTGGTGACGATAGCTTGATAAATATTCCCTTCGGTCATATCGTTCTCTCCGGAAATGGGGCCACAGCTCTGCGCGCCCTCTTCGCATTCTCCGGTGGAATTCCACAGGGAAACCTGGTCGTAATACCGGCTCGGCAAATTGGTGAAAACCGCCCGTTTCATGTCAACGTTGTCATTAACTTCGCTTACCACCACCACTTCTTTGCCTTCCGTCGGCTGAGCCAGCTTTCGTGTCGCTTCTTCTCCCACTTCTTTGTTATTGTTCTCCCAAACCGAAATATTGAAAGGCTTGTTGGTGTTGGAGTTACTCAAGCTCACATTCTTCTCTTTGTTGAGGTAAAGGCTGTACTCGATGCCCTCTTCCGCTTGATACAAGCTATCCAGAGACTCTTTTTGAACGTTTTGAATCTCGATTGACTTCCTCAAATTTTCCACGGCTATAACGCTAATCAGCATGACTATTCCCGTCACCAGAACTGACAGCAAGATAATAGCGTCTCCCTTCTCAGAACGATATAAACATGGGCTAGGTTTCTTGAACCGCATTAGGATTATTTCTTATTTATCTATTTAATTTGTCATTCCGGAAAGTATAATTTCTCGACGAGCCCTCGAGTCGTAAGAAATTAACTTATCCGGAATCCATCTTTTATACAACTATACAACATCTTTAGAGATTCTGGATCCCGGATAAATGATTTTCTAGAAGCTCGCCTGCCCGCCTCTGGCGGGAGGACTCGCTTAGAAAATCTATTTTCCGGGATGACAGAATTGGAGTAAACAATAATGGTAAAAAACGCTCCTAATCTCAAGATCTACTAGAACTCAAAAGTCCTCGACATAGCCGAAGTCTGAATGGGGACCAGTACTGGCTGCTCCTGGTTCCTTGTTTCCACCCGAAACACCAAAGACAACGTTATAAAAAAGTTTTCCGCGCCACTCTGGGTTTTTATCATTTTTACCTTAAAAACCGGCTGCGCTCCCAGGGGAGTGTTATTTAAAGTCAGAGTGGTCGGCGGGACGGGAGGATCGGAGTAATTATTAATAGACTTAATCAAATAATATTTATCCGCGGGCGGTCCCGACTGAGAACTATAAATTGATTCCGAGGCGCTTCCCGAGCCGATCTGGGATTTTTTCTCGGTCAGAAGAAAACCAATGGAGGTTAAGGGAACATCTTGATCCCCGTCGTTTTCGCAAGCGATTTTATAGTCGGCTCCCAAATCGCTGTATTCCGCGTCCTGAGTGAAAACCTCCATTATGAAGCGGCTTTCTTCTTCCACTTTTTGCATATTTTTAAGCAGCGTTTCGGTATCAATTATTTGTCTCAACGATACCAGAAGCCCGCCCATGATAAGGCCCATCACGGCCATTACCACGACAACCTCGATTAAGGTAAATGACTTATTTGAATTACGGTACATACCAGTTGTAAATTTTCTTCTTAATTTCCACTTTTTTATCCGGATCACTATCATCCCAACCAACTTGGGAAACCAACTCCAGACATTCATCATCTTTCGTCGCGTCACCGTTGCAACTTTCAATCTTGATGACGCGCCGAAACGAAGGCGCGGCGAAGGCGTACTCAACCGGACGAATTTGGTAAACAAAGGCTTTAAACCCGGACTGATCCACGTAATTAAGCGTTTGGCAGCTGGCGCTTAGCTTGGGATCAAGGTTAACCGCGTCGGCGCACAATTCAGGACCCTTAAAGTTCGCGACTAATTTCCCCCAACCCCAGTTAACCCGCCAAGAAAAGGCTATTTCAATTCCTTCCCTGGCTAAATTAGTCGCGATGATCATGCTTCTCAGCTCACTTTCCCGCTTAATCGTATTGCCTAAAAGCCTGATTTGAGCGGATAAAGCGATAGAGAGAATGGCAATGCCTATCAACACTCCAACGAGAGTCATTCCCCGGTCTTTTTTTACTGGTTTTTTCTGGCTTTTCATCCGCTTTTATGATTTAACCGCTTTACTCTTGCAACCATTACCTTACTCGCAGATTATCTTTAACCGTAAACCTCAGATAACCGCAATCGGTTGTTTGGCCGTTTTGGGTGATACCGGCCTTGATTGAGCCTTCACCGGAAATATTAAATTTCACTTTGGCGTTTTCCCCGCCGGAACCGGTTACCAAGCCGTTAACCGCTTCCCATTTGATGTCTCCCCCGTTAACACATTGGCGCTTGGCTCTCACCTCAACTTCTTCCCCGGCGGCTATGGTCAAAGATTGTTTGCTATATTCATCGTTGGTGCCGGCTTTTCGGGCTTCCAGCCAACATTTGTTTTCACCGGTTACCGTGGCGCTGGTCTGCGTGACACATTCAATAGCTTTTCCTTCCTTGTCGATTATGGTAAGAGAAGGAAGAAAAGAGCCAACGCCGTATTCACAGTCTTTGACGGGATCGGCACTATTTTCTGTTCCACCACCGCCGCCGCCACATCGCCACTTGTAGACAGCCGGGTTTATTCCCGCTGTGTAGGCTACAAAGCGGAATTTTCCTTCCGTTCCACATCGCGTTGGGCTTAAGTTTTCCGCTGGATCCCTTATCACACTGCAAAACTTTAGATCATCAGTCGCCTGAACACCACAATTGCCACCCAGACAAGCGGACATGGCGTTTAACCCGAAACCGCTGAGAGGCACGCGTGAATCGCTATCCCAAGCTTCGCAAGTTACGGCATAATTACCCGTTCGGGTGGCCTTGAAACCCACGGTGGCCCGATAAGGATTGGTTTGTCGGTCCACGGAAACGTTCATTAAATAACTCCCTTCCTGAGAAAGATTCCCGTTGTTACCGTTTTCCAAACGATTGTCGTTAAAGAAACAGCCAGTGGAGCGGCCCGCGCTGTCATAACATTGCCATTTTATCTTGGTAATTTTGTCGGCGCATTCATCCGGGTCAACTATGTCACAAGTGGCTGTTATCTCCGATCCCGGATTGACTTGATTTTGGGAAAAGCTGACCGTGGCGGCCGGAGGCCTGTTTTGAACATTTATCCTCAGGTTACCGGCAACCGAAGGAATTAAAGCTTCGGGCATTTCTAAAATCTCCCCGCTGCTGCCGCACTGACCATAGTAGGTACTTTCCGGAGCGGTAGCGTTTAGCTGGTATTGCCCCGCGGCCCGCGCCACGCAGACTCCCTCTTTACAATCGATCGCGGGATCATTGCTGCTAAGAGATTTTTCGGTAGTTTCAATGAAATTCACCGGAACTTTCTGGATTCCCTTCGCCCAAGAATCTGAGGTTAATTGGACTTTTTCGGCTTTGTCGAGACAGTCCGCTTGATCCAAACAGGGAAGAGTGGCGGTAGGAGAAGAGGCCATGCTATCCCGCGAATAAGTTATTCTGGTAGCAGCCGGGCCCTTGATAAGTCCGGCGGACCATTCGGCCCGGGCGGAAAATTTCAGTCTCACCTCATCACATTTATAAAACTTTCCCTGACATAAGGAAGTTTCCGCTTGACCTCGATTGGTTTCCAAAGAAAAATCATAGTCATAAGCGTCCTTGTGATTACAGGCCATCTTGGTGGGAACACTGGCGCACCGGACAATAGTTTGGTCAGCCGCTTGCCAATTAGATCCTTCGGCCTTGCCAACCGGCTTAGCGCGAAGGTCATAGCCGACCAATCGATAATAATTCCGGTCTATATAAATCCGGCAAATGTTATTCCCCGAATACGCTTTGCTGGAACTATAATCAGTAAAAGCGTTTCCGGACAAGTAATCGTAGTAAGGATATTGATCATTAAAGTAATAAAATTCATTGTTTTTCCCCTCTATTGTTCCTCTGCTCCTGTAGTATTTGATGCTGCTGGCAAATTTCCAACTGTTGGCGCTAAACGATTCTCTGATGGGAGGATTGAGTGCTTCGCTCTTGAAGCTTCCTTCCTTAAGGCTTTTGGCCAAATTTATCGCTTTTTGAGCGCAATCGTTTAGGTCCACGTCACTTTCAGTTAGAATCTTTTTCTCGACAAGGCTTATAACGCTTCCGTCTGCTTCAATCCTAGCTCCGCTTTGAATGGCGGCCGCCGCGCTATCTAATTTTTGAAGACGAACGGTAAATTCCGAGCAAACGCTCGCCCCGCCGCCATTATCTTCTTTTACTGCGCCAACAGGCACTTCTCCTTTAAAAGAAGGGCAAGACAAGGAATCGGCGGTTTCGTTTCCGTTCGGATCAACGACCGGAAAGTTGGCCGCTTTTACCCCCGGCGAAATTAATCCCGAGAAAATGATAACTAAACCGGCAGGCAAACAAAGGCTTTTTCTACCAACCATTTATTTTATGCTTATTGTTTAAGTATAAAATACCGCCTCCAACGGCAAAAGCAAAGATAACGAACAGAAAAATCAGCTTTTTCCCGCCTTGAAAAGGAACTATTCGCCCTATTTCTCTGATAGTACCGGTTAGTTTGTTTTCTCCTTGACGCTCGCAAGCAGTGGCAATCTCTTTCGTGTCCACGGTTCTTCCTTGCTTATCCAGAATCTCTCCCTTAATTGACAAACAACTATTTTGGTCGGTTTTCATTTCGGGAATCACGAAGCATCGGGTTTCCGACTTTATGTTGGCATCTTGTTCGAAATTGCCCAGTGGCTGGCTTTCTTTGCCGGTCATCGTTACCCGCACTTTTCCTTGGAATAAACCGTTTTCGGCCGCGTCACGAACACAAAATAAAGGAAGATAACCTTCCTGCCCCTTGGCAAGCCCGAGAAAACGAAAAACTCCTTGATCTTTCCCAACCAGCGAAAGCCGGATATTTGAGCTGGAAATGTTTCCCTGGGCACTGGCGGTAATTTTCAGGTCGTAAGAAGCATCCAGCGCGTTAGGGCTAAAGGCGAATTTCGCCAAGGTCTTTTCTCCCGCCGCGACAACTACCGTTTCTTTTTTCGAACCCAGCAAGTTCGCGGGATTGCTGTGATTCCACCGGAAAAGGTCGTACTGAATGGCTACAGTTTTTTCTTCAGGGTTGAGATTTGTAACCGGTGTTTCCACCGCCACCTCATTATTGTCATCCGCGGTCACCGGAAAGACAAACTGGCGGGAATCATATTTTTCTCCGTTAACCGTTATATTGTCTTTATCCAGCTCCACGCCGTAACCTTCTTGTTCTGATTCTCCCGGTTTCACCCTGAAATCAAAGGTTCGCGCCCAGGATAGGGGAGCCAGTGGCGTTCCACTAAGATCAAAAGATTTGGCAGCATTTACATAAAAAGCCAGGTAATAATTTCCTTCTTTTAATTCCCGGGGAATTGTCCAATTGACCACAAAGTTTTTCGTTTCGTTTTCTGTGATATTAGCTCCTTCTAGAGCGTAAAATTCGTCAATCAAAAAATCCCCCCGGTTAACCGTTTCTTTTTTTTCTTTTTCCCCACTTTCATCTTTTCTCCAAACTTGGACGAGTATCGCGACATTTGATAGCGAGGGAAAGAGATAGACGGGGGGATTTAGACATTCGTTTTTTCCCTTTGTTTCGTTCACGCAATTTTTCAGAAAGGCTTGAGCGGCTGGACCGGCATTAGAAACAAAGGATAACTGTCCGGTTATTCTTAAATCGTCTCCTTTCGCGTAATCTTTTCGATCGTTTCCGGCGAGATTTAATTTAAACTTGGTAAAAGGATCCGCCTGAAAAGGCAAGACTTCCTGAACGGAACCGGAAAATACGCTTGGAGAAGCGATTCCGGTAGTCCATTCATTCATTTCTTTTTCCGCGTCCGGGGTAACAATCGAAGGATTCAATTCTGCTTGAGCGACCCTTGTCGTACTGACGAAACTAAAACAAGCCAGCATAAAAGCAAGAGCAGTTAGCCCCGGCAAAATAACATTTGTTTTTTTCTTTTTCCCCATCCTTTTTTATTTGGATTTAGCTTGAAACCGAATAACTTCTCGCTAATTTCAAGCGGAATTTTTTATAGTTAAACTTTACCGCAAAAATAAATTATGTGAAACAACGTGGCATCCGGTAAACCAAAGCTACTTGCTTTGGGGCGCTTCTTCTAACGTTACCGAGACCATCTTCGTTTGCCCTTTGTGCCACACTTTAAGCTCAATCGTCTTTCCCACCTCAAAACCGGCGATTATCTTGGCCAGGTTTTCCTTGCTGTCAATCTTGGTTCCGTTAACCTCCAAAACGATATCATTCTCTTCAATGCCGGCTTTGTCCGCCGGAGAGCCGGGCATAACCGCCAAGTCGGTCGGATTCTGCCCTCGCGAAACCAGAACGCCGTATTCAAAAGGCAGATTGTTGTTTTCTTTAAGAGCGGCATCCACCGGAATATAGCGAATCCCCAAATAAGGCTGGACAATTTTTCCTGAATCTTTCACGCTCTGGATAACATTTTTTATGGTATTTATCGGCAAGGCGAAACCGATATTCTGAGCTCCTTGAGCCATCGCCACGTTAATTCCGATTACTTCGCCCCTTAAATTCAAAAGGGGTCCGCCCGAATTGCCTTCGTTGATAGCCGCGTCGGTCTGAATTAATTGATCCAGTTCTTCTGACCCCGTCAATCCTCCCGCCGTGATATTGCGCCTTAAGCCGGAGACAATACCCTTGGAAACCGTGTTGCTGAATTCTCCTAAGGCGTTGCCGATAGCGATCACCGTCTGTCCGACTTTTATTTGACTGGAATCACCCAGAGGCAGAACGTCCATTTTGTTGACTCCATTGCCCTTTTGCGGTTTAGCGGGATCTACCTTAAGGACTGCCAAATCGTTGGTTCTGTCTCTGCCGAGCACCTTGGCGTCATATCTCCTGTCATCGTTGGTTATAACCGTGTAATCCGCAGTCGGATCGGCCACAACGTGTTTATTGGTCACGATAAGGCCGTCTTCCGAAACCACAAATCCCGTTCCTCCGCCAATCTCCTGTTTTTGGGTCCCGCCACTCCCGCTTCCCGGCTGCGCTTGTCCCGGGTTCGAACCAAAAAATTGATCGAAGAAAGACGACCCCCCGGGCATGGGCCCATTATTATTTCCGAAAGGATCGAAGAAGAAATTCTCTATTTTGGGCACGTCTTTCGTAATAATTATACTGACCACCGCCGGAGAAGACTTGTCCACCACCTGAGTTACCGCGTCTTCTTCCGCTTGGGCGGAAGGAGGAACCACGATATCGCTCCCGCTTGGTTTTAGAATATTCTGTTGCCCCGGATTGGAACCGCCGCCGCTGTTAGGCCACAGCCGAGAGAATCTCGCTTTTCCGCCGACCAAACCGATAGCCAATACTATTACCAACGCGATTAAAACGATTCTTAAGAAGAAAAATCCTTTTTTCTTGGACAGTTTGGCGTTTAAGTAACTCGATCGGGAGCTAGCTTTTCTCTTGGGTTTAGAATCCGGCTTTTGATTTTTGGATACTTTATTTTCGACCTGATTGGTTTTGTTTTTTACCTCCTCTTTCTTGACTATTTCGTTTGGCATACATTTCTATTACGTATTACAAGATGGTTACATATTAACGCAAAATTTACAAAAGATAAAGCTTAATTATTGTGCGACACTTATCTTGACAAATCTATTTAGCTATTAATAATATGGGGTCATTGTTAAATAGCAAATTTTGCTATTTTTCAATGAGTAGGGAGGGCTATTTTTAACAATTACTATGGGTAAACGTATTGCGAAATTTCTCGTCGCGGTCCCTTTGACCGCAGGATTTATCGTAAATACGAATATCAAAAATGAGAATACCAATAAAAATCTTGTGCCTTCTAATACAAATAGTAACCAAGTCAGTGAAGACCAAAGTGTGTCCTTAAAAGTAAAGGATGAACCGCTCAAGCGGAATCGAACAAAGATTGTCTTGGCCAGCGCGAAAAAGACCAATCCCGCCAAGATAGCCGTCCAGGAGAATGCTCCAAAAAAGAGCACGGACGAAATGTCCTCCAAAGATGTCAACGCTTCCGTAATACCGGAACAGCTAGCCGTGATGGAAAAGATGGTGGCCGGTTACCCGATCGAAAAAATGATTCCGGAGATTGCCAAGCGTAATCCCGTAACGGCAGCCTTTATTGTGGCTATCGCTAAGAAAGAGAGTAACTGGGGCAAGGTGTCGCCGCGTTCCAAAGATGGAGACTGCTTCAACTACTGGGGATTCAAAGATCACCGATTCAAATTTGCCGCCGGACACAGCTGTTTCCCCTCCAGGGAATCCGCGGTGGAAGCCGTAGGTAACCGTATAGATAAATTGGTAGCCAACGGACGCGGCACTCCCGCCAAACTGTCTGTCTGGAAATGTGGTAGCGCCTGCTCCAAAGACGGCAACGTGGGCAAATGGATTAGCGATGTTAATCTCTACTTCCAGCCTATCGTGGCGGCTGCCGATGTGAAGTAAAATAAAAGATGAAGAAGTCGACCAGCGAGAGAGGACTATAAAGTCCTCTCTTTGCTTTTTCCGAGAGCTCCGCCAACTTTTCGTAAGCATGGGACAAGAATTCCAAGGAAAAACAAGCGGCTTGACTTTTAAGCTTGTTGAAAACAAAAATCGGAATACGCCATTCCTTTTGGGCTTCCGCCGGAGTCAAGCCGCTTTTTATTCCAATCATTTGTCTTATTTGTCGGGCCATCAAGCTGATAAACCCCAACACTTGCTCGATGTCCTTTCCAGACGCGAGAACATTTCTCGCGCTGTTTTCGTACGCCAGATTAAAAGCCTTGGCTTTATCCCCACTACCAATAGCATCAAAAAGTTGGAAGATGTTTTTCTCTTCCTCGAGGTTAAGCAATTGAGCGACTTTTTCGTTATCCTCGCTCTTGTTGAGCGCTCGCAACAGCAGCGCCGCCTGCTCCAGAGCAGCCCAAACGAACCACCAATCGCCTCCGCCCGCGTCAATAATCTTTTGCACCAGATACCAATCAAGGTTTATCTTTTCTTCTCTCAAATACTTTTGTATTTCTTGGCGAAGGACAGTCTTGTCCTTGACCGGCGGTAGATTAAAGAGCTCAATTTCCCCTTTTTGTTCTTTTACGGCTTGAACTAATCGGGAAGAAGCGGGCAACTCTATCGGCACTTCCAAAAGCAACTCAATCGCAACGGGAATATTGGATAAGTAAGGAACGACGCTATCCAAAACGGCAAGCGAGCGGGAACTCTTGCCCTTATTTCTCGCTGGCGCTGGCGATAAATCAGAAAAGACCAGAATCAACATTTCCTTTTGACCGAATAAAGAAGGCGAGGCCAGTCTTTGACTTATTTTGACCGGCAGGGAAGACGGGGCTTCCGTTCCGGAAGGAACCCGCAAAAAAGTAACGTTGCTTCCGTTAGCCGCGATATATTTTTTTATCCTTGCCTCTTTCGCTCTTTTACGAGCAAAAGAATGAGGACCGTGAAGGAGGGTTAGGTTCATGAATAATAAATAGAAAGAAATAGAAAGGGAATAGAGATCTGTTCCTCTATTCTGTTTCTATTCTTTGTATATTTCTTCTGTCTATTCTGTTTCTATTCTTCTTCTATTCTCCGCAGTCTATTCCGCAGTGGTGTCTATCGAAACATTAATCCGTCTTTCTAAGATCGGCATATGGCCAAGCCAATTCGGCCAAACATCAAGCGTCCATCGTTCTATATCGTTTCTATTCCTAAGGTAATCTTCCGCTTCCTGCCTTTTCTTGGCCACCAGCGACTTACTGATCTCTCCAAGATTGACCGAGTCTGTCAACTGATAATCGGTATTGGCGACAATTTCCATTTTATTTTCCAGGGGCTTACTGTCGCTTACTTGATAATCAACGATTTTGGCCGTTCCGTTCTTTTGTTCCTGGGAGCTTTCAATAATGTTCTTTGCCAATTTTTGCAGGTCCTCGGAAGAAAAAGCCACGGTGAAGAATGTTTCGGTAATGTTGGCGTTGAAAGAATCCGCTTCCTGACCTGCCGTTTTGTCCGAGGCGAAAGAGACATCCTCCACCGCGAGCGCCCCAGGTTTTACCTCTTTAGCGGAATCAGAGCCTAAGTTATTTTGCAATTCTCCCTGACTATCGTTTTTAGCGGCGTTCAACAGCTCTTCCTTGGCTTTATCCAAATCCTCTTGGGAAACGACTTTGACCGTTTTGCTTTCCCCTCCCACAAACTCTTTTTTTGCCTCCGCGATGACCAAATCGGCATAGTCGCTGTCTTTGAGTCCTGGAATGCTTAGCGAAGCTCCTTCCTTTAGATTGTAATCTTTGCCGATGCCTTCTGAAGCGATATCCACCACGGCACTACCCGCTTTCGACGACCCGTTAGTCGCCGAGGCTGAATTGTCATTAGTATTAGTATTAGTATTAGTATTAGTATTAGTATTGTCCTGTTTCGCCGCGGGAACCGTGATCGGAGCAGCCGTGTAAAATTTCTTTCCCGAACTGTCGGTCACTAAAGCGTTTTGCTTGAGAGAAAGGGGCTTTCCTGACTGATTATATATTACTATCTGGCCCTTCGAATTTCCCTTTACTTCTTTTTCGCCGGTGGCCGGAAACAGTTTTTCCTTGGTTATTTTAAAATGCACCGGCTTACCCGGAATAATCCGCTCTCCGGCGTCTACCTGAGAGATTTCCCCGCTCACCCAGACTTTCAATTCCAGATTGCTCGAGGCAGTTCGGGGTTTAACTTTTATCGTCGCTTTAGGAAGAATTATTCCGATAATTATTCCCAGAACAAGCAAGATCCCCAAAAGAAAAAATAAAAATAACCTCACGTTGAAAAGGGGTAATAGAATCTCCCGCCCTCTCTTCCGCTGGATTTTCGGACCCGCGAACTCAGGAATGGTCCGCAACGAGGTTGGCACGTTACGCAGGTCCACGACCTTGCCAGAGCCGGTCACTTTGCGGTGAGTAACCTGAAATATACCTTTTTCGGAAGCCGCTAATTCTTCTTTGCCGCCCTCCGTTTCCCGCTTCGATCGAAGGTCTAGGTTGGAAGCGTCCTGAAAAGCCTTGCCTCTGACGATTCCTTTCTGTTCCATCCACAAATCCCTCAAGCGCTCTTTTTCTTTCAGGGTTAAGTTAGCCATTTCTCTCTCGAACCGCTGAAATTCCTTAACGGCAGGCACATGATGATCAGCTGCTGGAGATTTGCTCATTGGAGGCTCACCCAGATCACCCCTATTGATCTTGTCAATCATCGCCGGCTGAACCGGCCGCGGAGCTTCCGGTACAGGTTCAACAGGGGCCACCATCATATCGTTAGCGTCAAGTCTTTCCTCGGTTATATTTTTTTGGACTCCCACTTCTTTTGATTCCCCTTTCTTTAAAGACCTGATTTTGAAAGGATTATTGGCAGGTTTTACCAGCTTCAAAGACGCTTTGGGCCTAATTGGGGATCGGACAGCCGTTTTTGGTTTAGTGATTTCTCTCAACTCCTCTTTGTTTTTTTCCGTATTATCCGCGGCGTCTTTTCGAGAATGATCTTCTAAGTTTACCGGATCAGTCTTTTTTTGAGACTGTTCTTCATCTACCGGAGTACTCAATCGTTGTAGGTTTCCCATCTCATTGTAATCGACTGCGGGAACTTTCACTTGTCGCTCATCTGATTTATTAATCTTGTTTTTCCCAAGATACACCGGTTTCCTTTCCGTTAGGCGAGTTTTCTTTAGATCGACTACCTGGGAATTGGGTCGGATCGGCGGTTGAGGTCGAGAGGGCGGCGTTTGCCTGATACCACCCCGCGGGGAGGTAAACAATCCCGCTTTAATATTAACACCAGGTGGTTTTTCGCTTATTCGAGGCGCCGGAGAATGAACCTGGCCGGTGGCTGAAGAGTGTGGGCCCCCGGCGATATTTTTTTGTTTGCCGGGAGGATTATCTTTGTTAATAGCATTCTTCAACTCCTCTTTGGCCGCCGCTTCTTCCCAGGGAGTAAGCTCTCTTTTGGGAGCAGCCGGATTTTTAGATTCCGCGTCTTCTTTACCTTTTTGCCTTTCATTGGACTTGGCGACGTACTTTTTCACCAAAAGCCCGGCTTTTTCCGCTATTTTCCTGGTGTGAATATCCGGCGAAACAAAGATCAACTTCTTGCGGGATTTTTTGGCCTCCTTGTCCAGTAAGCGTAAATTTACTAAGCTTTGAGCGATCAAGGCATGCTTCGGGACAACTAAAAAAATTTCCTCCGACTTTTCTTTTCGGAGTTTTCCCAAAACACTGGTAATTTCGTCGTCAACGTCTACGTAGAAGTAATTATTCATTATGCCCAATTGGCTAATATAATAAAGTGCAAAGTAAAAAGAAAGCGCAAAGAACCAAAGTACAAAGTAAAGATAAAGCGCAAAGTACAAAGTGGCAAACGAACTGAGCTTACTGAAAGAAAAACCCTGAAACTATGTATTGCTGATTTTATTTTATTTGTACTTTTTTGTACTTTGTCCCTTTGCTCTTTATTTGAATCTTTGTACTTTGCCACTTTGTACTTTACAACTCCACTTGCGCGTTGTCTCCAATAACTAATTTATGCCCGCGGGGGAGCGTGAAATCTTCAGCTTTTACCACGGAATTTCTGCCCAGCAGGCTGTCCACGATCCGCACTCCGCATTCCTGAATTTCGGTTCCTTCACAAATTATGGAGTGGGAGATTTCCGTGCCTTTGATAATCACTCTGTCTCCGATAGAAGTGTAGGGCTCTACGCAAGCGTCTTCAATTAAACAGTTTTCTCCGATTATGACCGGTCCCCGGATAACCACTTTACCTTTCAGCTTGGTCCCTTTGCCGATCTTAACCGCTCCTTCCAAGCGCCAGTCGCTCTCTAGTTTTTTAAAAGGTATCTCCATTCCCGACAAAGAACCCAGAATCAAGCTGTTTCCTTCCAAGAGGTCTTCCGGCTTTCCCGTGTCTTTCCACCAACCGGTAATTTCTTCGTAACCAATTTTATAGCCTTTCTTGATCAAGTAAGTGTGCGCGTCGGAAATCTCGTACTCGCCCCGCGCGCTCGGCTTAATTTTACCCACCGCCTCAACGATAACGGGACGATAAACGTAGATTCCCGTAACCGCAAAGTTACTCTTAGGGTTTTTGGGTTTTTCTTCCACTCGAACAATTCTGCCTCCCCGGATAACCGGCACTCCAAATCTTTCGGGGTCTCGTACCCTAGAAAGTGCCAAAAGACAATCCAGTTTTTCTTTGTAAAATTTGTCAACCATACCCTGAAGTTCACCGGCCACAATGTTATCTCCCAGGTAAAACAGTAGATCGTCTTTGCCGATCCACTTCTTGGCGTTTGCGATAATGTGGGCCAACCCCAAAGCACCGCCCTTCTGTTCGATATAAGTTATTTTTAAACCAAATTTTTTTCCGTTTCCTATGGCCCCTGGTAATTCCTTATCGCCTTCGTTGATATTAATGGCCACATCTTTAATCCCCGCCTTGGCCACTTTTTTGAGAGCGTGACAAATCATTGGCTCGTTGGCGATGGGGAAGAGATGCTTATTGATAGTATAAGTTATCGGCCTAAGCCGAGTGCCTTGGCCACCGGCGGTGATCAATGCTTTCATGAAAAATAAATGAAGAATTAAGAAAGAAAAATTTTTAAATTTTCAGGTACTTCCTGATCGCGATAAAACTGCTAATCGCTCCCAAAATCACTCCACTGGCCAGTTGAATCACGACAATTTCAAAAGCGTTGGCGTGAAGATAGCTGACAATATCCACGTTGGAAACCGCCGAGACAATATAAGGCGAGGAAAAGTAAACCAGGGGATAAAAAAGCAAAATCGAAATCCACGCCGCGAAGAAACCATACATCATGCCCTCAACAATAAAAGGCAGTCTGATAAACCAAGGGTTTGCTCCCACCAATTTCATGATCTCGACTTCTCGGCGGTAGTTATACATGGTGAGGCGGATCGAATTAAAGGTCACTAAAACGGCAATAACCGCGAATACGCCTATCACCGCTATCCCCATCTTCCTTAGCGTCTGAATAATATTATTCAGCCTTTCGATAATCGGCTTTTTTTCGGAGTAATAATCGACATCGCTTACCAGATTGCTATACTGACTACCCCGGATTCTTTCCAAAATTCCCTGATAGGCGTCCGGGGTTTTCATTTTCACGCTAACGGAAGCCTGCAGAGGGTTACCCAGCTCCTCTAAGGATTGCAGGATTATTTCATCTCCCCGGTGTTTTTCTTTGAACACCTGTAGGGCTTCGTCTTTGGAAATATACCGTGCTTCCATTACTTCGGGCATTTTACCGATCGTGTCCGTCAGCGCTTTGGTCTGAACCTCGTCGGCGTCACCCTTAAAATAGATACTTACGTCTATCTTATGTTGGACGTCTTCTAAAGTTTCCTTAGCCACAATGGTAATCACAAAAACCGTGTTGATGATAAAAAGAGTCAACACTATAATACTTATCGTGGCAACGCTTAACCAGCCATTGCGAAAAAAGTTTCTGACTCCCGATTTAACCCCGCGCCAAAGAGTAAGCCACTCCATACACTGTTAATTTTAAATTTTAAGTTTTAAATTTGAAATTTTGGTGTTCGCTACGCTCACAAATTAATTTACTGAGCTAATGGATTAAAAAAATTGCTGTCGCGAAGCGACTCCACAAATTCAAATTTCAAATTGAAAATTTCAAATTGTTATATCATATACTTCCCCTCTTCCTGATCACGAATGATGGTTCCCTTATCCAACGCCACCACCCGGCGGTTTATTCTGTCCACCGTCTCCTTGTTGTGAGTCGCCAACAACACGGTCGTGCCTAATTTATTGATCCGCAGCAACAATTCTATTATTTCCCACGTATTTATCATATCCAAATTTCCCGTGGGCTCGTCCGCGACAAGAACTTCGGGATGGTGTACCAAAGCCCGGGCAATAGCCACTCTTTGCTGTTCTCCACCGGATAATTGGGTAGGATATTTGTTGTCTTTTTCCCTCAACCCCACTATCTCCAATATCTGGCTCACGTTCTGCCTTATCTCTCGATTGGATTTTCCCGCCACTTCCAGGGCAAACGACACGTTTTCGAACACGGTGCATTTGTTGAGCAGCTTAAAATCCTGGAAAACTACCCCTATTCTACGTCGGTGGTAAGGTATTTCCCGGCTGTTCAGAGTCATAAGATCTCGGTTATGGAATATTAATTGGCCTACGGTAGGAAATTCTTCCAGAATAAGCAGTTTGAGCAGCGTGGATTTTCCCGTACCGCTTTGGCCCACGATGGAAACGAACTCGCCACCGGCAATATCGAGATTGATGTTACGCAACGCCGCCACGTCCCCGGAATAAATTTTGCTGATGTTCCGAAAATGAATCATGATTGCCTTATTCGTTATTTTTTATTAGCTCTATCGCTTTATCCAATTGCGGATCTTTCTTGTCTTTGATATCATCCGCCGTGACTTTTACTTCCGTGTTGGGGTCAATTCCTTCCTTATTAATGCTTCTTCCGTTGGGAGTAAGCCATTCCGCCACCGTAATTTTTATGGTAGAGCCATCGCTTAAGGAAACAAATTCCTGCACGGAGCCTTTGCCGTAAGTTTTTTCACCGACGAGCTGCACTCCTCTTTGTTCGTTTAACGCTCCGGCAAGAATTTCCGAAGCGGAGGCGCTTCCCTTGTCTATCAGCACTATCAAAGGGTATTTGTCTAACACCGGATCGAATTGAGTATTATAGTTATTAGCGGGATGCTTACCACCAAAGTCCTCCCGCACCACCAAGGTTTCTTTTGGCAAAAAGAAACTGGCTATGTTAACTGCCGTATCCAGATAGCCGCCGGGATTTCCCCTTAGGTCCAAAATTAATTTTTTAGCGTCCGATTCTTTAATTTTGCGCGTTACCTCGGTAAATTCCTTAACGGTGTTTTCAGTAAAGCCGGAAAGGCGGATGTAGGCAATTTTGTCATCTTTCATCTCCCAATCAACGCTCTTGACGTTAATCACGTCCCGGGTGATCTCCACCTCGCGGGGAGTGAGATCTTCTTCCGACATTACCGTGATTTTTACTTTAGTTCCTTTCTCCCCCCGAATGCGGGAAACCGCCTCGTCCAACCCCAAACCGGAAGTATCCGCTTCATCTATCTTCAAAATCTTGTCTCCCGCTTTAAGCTCCGCTTTGTCAGCCGGTGTATCTTTGATTGGAGCCACTACGGTAAGCATGTTTTGTTTCACCCCTATCTCGGCGCCAATGCCTTCAAAACTGCCCTTGAGATCTTCTTTGAATTGTTTCGCTTTGCTCGGCTCGAAAAAAACCGTGTAGGGATCATCCAACTGGTTGGTCATCCCCTTAGCCATACCGTAAACCATTGATTGGTTATCCGGCAAATCACCCACGTATTTCTCGCTTAATTTTTTCCAAGCTTCAAAAACAATGCCGGTATCAACGCCACCGCGCAACTGATTATTACTTTCTTCCGCTAAATACTTTTTTCTGACGGTTTCTTCTCCCACTACCAAGCCCGCTCCGAAGCTGAGGATCATTCCTAAAACCACCACGTAAAAAAGAAATTGTTTTCGCCAGTTGGATTTTTTGAATTTTAAGCTATTTTGCATGGGTTAATCACTTATTTGAAGTGTTTATTATTTTTCCAACCAAATCTTTACCGTCACGTCATCTTTGTTGCCCGGCTTCACTCTTTTGGTATAAAATTTGTAGCCGGTGGCGGATGCCCGCACGTAAAACTCATCCCGGGGCTCAATGGAAAAAGTTTTTTTGCCTTTAGAATTGGCTTTCCCCCCAACGATCCTGCTTCCGCTCTTGTTTTGAATGGTAATTTTCGGCTTGTTGATGACTTGTCCGTCTGGACCGGTTACCGTGACCCTCACTTTAATCATCGGGTAGTAATCATTTTTCTCCAGCAAATCTTCCTTGTGTTCTTTGTTTCCAAACATATTCACCCAATACCATTTGTAATTGTTACCCGTAGTTACCAAAGCCAACCCCATCACTTCATAGTCTTTGTTCAGCATGTTGTCATTATGCTCCGTCGACCCTTTCCAAGCCTTAAATGCCTTGTCCGCGGTTTTATACCCAGCCGCCAAATTCTCTCCCACTCCATCCGTGTAGCCATATAAAGCGGCTCTCTCAGCTGGCAAACGGCCTTTGGAATCTTTATGTTCATGGTTCATCGTGTCCGGGTTTTTGGCCATATCTTCCGCCATAGCCAAGGCTGCCTTACTTAAATCAGAAGAAATCTTTAGATCGCTCAGTCCTTTTCGATTGCGATATTTGTTTAACTCCTTAACAAAGTTCCTCTCTTCCGCGCTGAAAGAAATGCTCGCCTCAATAGGAGCGGGGAAAACCAAATTATACCCCAACACGATCAATGCCGACAACAAGCCTGTACTCAGCAGTAACCACATTTTTGATATTTTTGGCCTGTTCATAATCCAAAAATAAAGCAAATAAAGACTAAAAAAACGATTGTTTAACGTTTCATTTTCGACACCGCTTATTTTACCACACCTCTAAAATCCAACCAAATCACTTGATATCCAGTAAAGAAAAATAAGCGTCCACCTTGATCGGAGGCTTTAGAAAGCCTTCTTCTTCGGCTGGCGCGAAAACCATCGCGTCCGGATCCGGGTTGTTGGCGTTTCCTCCGACCTCCACTTTTTTAAGTTGAGTTCGGAGGTATAAATTCTTGACGTTCTGAATAAGTTCGTCACCATCCTGCATCAAAATAATCTTGGCCGGCAATTTGATTTCTTCCGGTTTAAAATCTTCGGGCAAGATAAATTTCAACCTGTCCCGGACCTGCCAGGTAAAAAACCGGATAGGCTCCACCGCTACGGGAAGATCGGCATCGGTATGGAAAGCGTCTTGATTGGTGATCAGATAAAAATTAGTCTTGGGTTCTTGAGGTATTTCATCTCTCAAATAGATCCCTATTCCGGACAGGCGATATTCAAAAGCGCCATAAGCCAACGGGCTTCTTCCCCACATAAAGAAATAAGCGTACATGCTAAAAACAGCGCTGACGGCTACCAACACCGCGAATATTGACTTCGCTCGAGGTTTCTGGGCCCATTTATTAAGGATCATCCCTATCAAAAGAAAAGTGGGCGGAATGGCTCCGATACTTCTTAGGGCGTGAGGCAGACCTTCGTTGGTTAAAATCGAAGGAGCTAACAAAAATCCCCACCAGGCGATCAAAAATATCCAGGCAACCAATTCCCAATTGTCATTCGCTTTGCCACTGCCCCTCCTGACTAATTTTTTGGCCAGTTCTTTAATCAGCTTGAGTATTCCCCAGCCGACCCCGATAAATAAGACTACTCCCCAAATTGGCAGGACTAAAGGAAGGAAAGGGTAATTGTGACGCCAGTTCTGGTCACCGTAAGCGACAAACGACAACAAGGTAAGCGAAGCGCTTTTTGCTAAATCCTGGATCATGTTGGGCGATTTGAGCACGGAAACGTTATTGGTTCGGCCGGTCCAATGAATAGGATTCTCCACAAAATCGTAAAGCATCGGCGCGGCAGTTATCGCGGCAAAAAAAAGGGTAATTAAACCGGCTTTTAAAATATCTTTCCACTGGCGAGGATAAAATATCCAAGCCATCGCCCAAAGAACCACCACTACAGCCGGAGCGATGCGCACGGCAATATAGGTGTGGAGCGACAAACCCAAAAAGAGGCCGCCGACCGCGAAAAACAGCCAAGTGGCAAGACGGCTTTTTGGGTTTTTATCGCGCGCGAAACGCCAAAATCCCTCCACCAAAAAAGCGAAGGCCCAAGCCAACATAAACACCATTAATAAAGCCCGAAAGCCAATGCGGGAAAAATTCAAATGCCAATAGCTGAAAGCCATAAGGCCTAAAGCCATTATCGCGCCGAACCGCCCGGAAGCCCTCCGGCCAATCCAATAGACAGCAGGCAGAGTCAAAGCCCCTATCAGCGCCGGCAGAAATCGTACGATCCACAAACTCGGGCCGAACCAGTGCAACAGGTATCCCAGAATATTTATGTATAAACCTTCCCGTCCCTGGTTATTTTCGTAAAACAGTTCCCAGCCTCCCGCTTCCGCCGTTCTCAAACCGTCGGTAGTATTCATCGCTTCGTCCGGATAAAGGCCAGGGGGCAGGGAAGTCAGATTTGTCATGCGGACAAACGCTCCCAACAAAAGGATAGCCAGTACGATTGCCCCTTCCGCCCAAAAATATTTTTTGTTTTTCATATTGGTTTTTAAGTCTTAGATATTTAGATTGATTATTATTGTTTACATTTTAAAAAAAGCAATCCACTTTGTCATTCCGGAAAGTATAATTTCTCGGCAAGTCCGCCTGCCGTTAAAAATTAACTTATCCGGAATCCATGTTATATGTGGCCGTATAAATCGTACAAAAATTCTAGATTCCGGATAAATGATTTTCCAAAAGCTCGCAGATTCGCTTGGAAAATCTATTTTCCGGAATGACAAAAAACAACATGAATAATTTTCCAATCTTTTACAATTTTAGATGTAATAAACTCCGTTGATAAGTCCTTTTTTGGCGAAAACAGTGGTTTCTTTATCAAAATTTTCGCCGCCCAGCGTCCTGCCCTTAATGGTGATTTTATAAGTATCGCGCGGCACCAGAAGATAAAATCCTCCCTGGGTGTTGGAAACGGAAACGGCAGCCTGTTCTTCTTCTTGTCTGCCGGAGTAGAAAGCCCGTACCACCGCGAAAGGAACGGGATTTTTGTTGCTGTTGGACAAAACTAAACCCCAGTCCTTGATTACGCCAAAAAGGTAAAGGCGCAGCAAAAAAACGAGGAGGTAGAAAACTAGAAGAAACACCTTGAGCAGAGAAAAGCTCGCCAACAAGGACAACAGAATAAAAAGAAAGCCCATCCAAAAAAACAACTCGGTCAGCAAACTAACAACTTTACTGGATTTCAGCCGGGCGAAGTCCAGCCTAACGTATTTCCAAATCCTTCTCGATTTCTTCTCGGCGGGAATATTTTTGAAAAGAGGCGCGTTTAGTTTCAAAAGTTCCTCTTTTTGAGTCGACAGCAATTTGCCTCGATAAACTTTTCCATAGATGTCCTCTTCATCGTATAGCTCCGGTTTATAATCATAATTTCCGTAGCGGCCTACTTCTAAAAAGTAATTGCCTTCTCCAACCAGAAAGCCAAACCGGCCGGCTTCGTCAGACACGGTAGCGGCCACTTTTTCTTTTCGTTCGTTTTTAAGGTTTAAAACCACGTTTTTTAAAGGTTCTTTCGTCTCCCAATCGTAAACTATCCCCCAGCTGTTTTTTTTGCTTGACCTCAGACCCAAAAAAATAAACAGGGCCTGCGCCATTCGGAAGACAGTCCACCAAAAATCCTTTATTGAATCGAACATCCCCAATAACAAAAAAAACTGCGAACCCACACTGGTCGAGATTACCGTCGTTTTGACCGGCGCGGGAACCTCCTGAAATATCTCTACTGGTTTGGCCAGTGAATCTGTCGCTCTTTTTAAATAGGTTTTCTGTTCCGGCTTGAAAATCACGGCATAGTAATAGGTCGTAGCCGGTTCGATGTCGGAGTCAACAAAGGACTTTCCCTTACCTTGGTAGATAATTTTTCCGTCACTGGAGCCGATTGGCAGGTGGTCGGTGTTTCTGACAACAACAACTTTATCAAAGCCGGCAGGATCATCCCACTTTAAAGAAACCCCCTGGGGCATTGAATCAGCCACGACTTTCCCGATTTTTTCCGTTTTTTCGTATTTAGCTTGAGCATTACCCCACAAAAATCCCGAAAAAAGAATCACTGCCCCAAGAAAAATCACAAACGCCGCCCCAAAAAATTTCAGGGAGCGCCTTTTTCCGTGTTTTGACTTGCTGATGGATTTTTTTGCCATTTTTTCATAACCGTTTTTTCCGATGTAGCCTACTCTTAGAGCCTAATCGAGATCTTAGAGTCTTCATCAATGTTTTCTTAGTATCTCGCCCGATTGCACCCCCGAAACCGGCTGGCCGTCCTCAACTGATATTTCACCATTAATGATTACGTATTCAATCCCCTTAGGATAACGATAGGGATTTTGCAAAGTGGCCGTATCGGTAATATTCTTCCAATCCAGTACCGCGATGTCCGCCTTGAAACCCTTTTCCAGCTTTCCTCTCGCGGGCAAGCCTATTTTTTTGGCCGGCAGTCCCGTAATTTTGTAAATGGCTTTGGTGAGAGGCAGGATCTTTTTTTGCTTAACGTAGTGGGCTAGAAAGCGAGGGAAAGTTCCGAAACAACGAGGATGAACCAGGTTACCGCCATCCGCTTCCGAAAGGCCAAAGCCTACCCCATCGGAACTAACGATCGCGTCCTCCGCGGCTAAAGCTTCTTGAACGTTCTTTTCGGCTAGAAGCTTTACTATTACGTTGCATTGATCCTCACTGGCTAACACCAAATCCACCACCACCTCTTCCGGATTAGTGTTCCGTATCCTGGCAATCTCGGCAATGCTCCTACGTACTAAAAGTTTGGACAACGGAGAAGAAGCGATGATTACCTGAGAATAATTCAAGAAATTTTCTTTCATTTCCGCCACCGCTTTGCGTCGGGTGCTTTTTTCTTTCAATAACCTCAAAAGGTTTTCTCTGCCTCCTTCGGTGACCCAGGCGGGAAGCAGCGTATAGAGCACCGGACCGCTGGAATTATAAGGATAGACATCGAAATTAATCCGCGCGCCCCGACTGTTGGCTTCTTTAATTATATCCAAGGCTCTCTTAAAAAGGGGCCAGGCTTTCTTGCCCACCGCTTTAAGGTGGGAAATTTCCAGATTAACGCCGGTTTTTTGAGCCAAGCTAACCACTTCCTTGATGGAAGGAATTAGCTCCTCCCCCTCACCGCGCAAATGGGCGGCCAGACAGCCCTTGTTTTCCCCGACTACTTCAGCCAGTGCCACTAGTTCTTTCTCCTCGGCAATGCGTGTGTGCGTATACATAAGGCCGGTGGACATTCCCCAAACTCCTTCTCGAAAAGTTTTGTCCAGCTCCCGGCGTATAATTTGAATTTCTTCCGCGTTTAAAGGGCGAATGGCATCGCCGATAAGCCCCCTCCTGAGGGTGGCGTGACCCGCGAGAGTACCGAAGTTCACTTTAAGAGGACGAAAATCTTCCATGAAATCGAAAAATTCCCCCAGCCTATCCCAATCTATCTGCACGTCTCGCAGATTAACCCATTTGCGTAGAGATTTAATGCTGCCCTCACCCAGAATGGGCGCCAGAGAAGATCCGCAATTGCCTCCGATGATAGTGGTCACCCCCTGCGTGACCATGCTTTCCTGATCAGGATATTTGAAAAGCGTCCAGTGAGTATCCGAATGGTTGTTGATATCAATGAAGCCGGGGGTTACGTATTTCCCCTTAGCGTCAATTTCTTGATTGCCGACTTCTTTTTCTAAGTTGCCGATCTCGATAATTTCGCCGTCCTTGATTCCTACGTCTAACTGAACGGGCGGGTTTTTACCGCCGCCGTCAATAACTTTTCCGTTACGAATGATGATGTCGAGCATGGCCTTGTGTTTTTATTTGTGTATTGGCAGAACCATTGACAGTTTAACAGATCCGATAAATTTATTCTAAAGCAGAACTAAACCGACGGCAACCGATTCCTCTCAAGCGGCTACTTCGTCTCCTTTGGCTGTTCGTCTATTTTCTGCTTTTTTAGAAAGTCAATCAGCTCGTTCTGGGGGATAACTTGCTGGATACCCGTCATTTGATCCCTTAAAATAACGTTTTCCTCAATAGCTTCTTTGTATCCCAGCACCAAAACCCATCTGGCTTTTTCCTGTTTGGCAATTCTCAATTGCGTATGCAGACTCGTTTTGCTGAAAGACTCCTTTACGGAAAAGCCGGCTTCCCATAATTTTTCAAACAAATTCAAGGCCTGGTGGCGCGATTTATTTCCCAGTTGAGCCAAAAATGCCAACGGTCGTTCGGTTTTTCGCTTCTTCTTCTTGAGCAACTCCGCCACCAAACGATCCAGTCCAAAAGCGAGGCCAACCGCGGGAGTAAATTTACCGCCGAATTCTTCCACCAGGTGATCGTATCTTCCACCACCGCCTAAAGCGTTTTGGCGCCTAACTTCGTCACCTTCTCTCCAAAATTCAAAAACCGTGTGAGTGTAATAATCGAGCCCTCGGACCAACCGGACATTTAAACGATAAGGAATCTTGAGCGAATCCAGGTACTCAAGCACTTCTTTAAAGTGCTTGTTGCAGGCCTTACAAAGATTGTCCACGATAAGGGGTGCGTCCTTAAGCTGCTCCTGACAACCCTCATTTTTACAGTCAAAAACCCGCAAGGGGTTCTTCTTACTCCTGTTAACGCAATCTTGGCAAAGCTTAGGTTTTACTCTGGCAAAGTATCGCTTCAATTGTTTTTGAAATTCTCTCTGACAATCACGGCAACCCAGCGAGTTCACCTCGACCGTTACGTTGGCAAGTCCTAGTCTCTTCAAAATATAAAAAGCAACCTGAATAAGTTGCGCCTCGGCAATCGGAGAATCCACTCCGATCATTTCGAAGTCGACTTGATGGGACTCGCGATATCGGCCTTCCTGCGGCCTCTCGTAGCGAAAAATGCTACCCATTGTCCAAAGTTTGATCGGATGACGCCAACTCTGCATGCCATCTTCAAGATAAGCCCGCACGATACTGGGGGTAATCTCCGGCCGCAAACTTACGTTGTCTCCTCCCTTGGTCTCAAAACTGTACATTTCTTTATGCACCACACTGATGCCCTCTTCGCTACCGCTTCGGAAATACAAATTGGTATTCTCCAGTAAGGGAGTTTCCAGATAACCAAAATCGAACATTTTAGCCACCTCGGATATGGTATTGCGCACCCGCAGCCATTCTTCCGCCTCCAATCCGAATATATCCCTCATTCCGCGAAGCGTTTGCAGGATAAAATGTTCCTTTTGTCTCTTTTTGACAATTTCTTCAGCCTGACGCTGGCGCAGTTTTCGTCGTCCCATGTGCTTTAGTTTACAAAGTTAGAAAGTTTAGAGCTTCATGATTTCCTCTTCCTTTTTCTCGGCTAATTCGTCCAATCCCTTGTTGTGTTTATCCACTACCTCTTGTAATTTGTTCTTTATCCTGAATTTTTCGTCTTCGGAAACGCCGCCCTCTCGATTCATTTCCTGAACTTCACTCCAGATGTTTTCCCGTACTTGTCTGATCATTATGCGAGATTCTTCTTTATCTTTACTGATGATCTTAGCTAATTCCCGTCTCCTTTCCTCTGTGAGGGGAGGCAGAACAATCCGAATGGCTACTCCGTCGTTTTGGGGATTTACTTTAAGATCGGACTCCTGGACGGCTTTTTGTATATGAACCAGGTCATCTTTGTTCCAAGGGGTTATCACAATCATGCGAGGTTCGGGAACGTTGATGGCAGCTACCTGCTTAATCGGCGCTTTGCCGCCATAATAATCCACCGGTAGATTTTCTACTAATTGGGGGTTGGCTCGACCGGTCTGAACTTTTCGAATTTCCTCTTTGAATTTTTCCGCTATGTCAGCCATCTTCGTTTCGCAATCCATGATTATTTGGTTGTAGTCCATTGGATAATTTAAAAATTATTTTGGCCACGGGGAAAAACTAGGAATGATAAATTAGGAATCTCAACGCTTGGCCCGCCGCCAAAAGCGTTTGCATTGCTCCAATGGTCAACGCGGATAAAAATCCGAACGCGAAAAACAAAGCCACAAAAAATAATATGATGCCGTATTTCTCGATAGCCGCTTTAATCTCACTGTGACCGGGCGGTAGTAAGTCGAAAAGTACCTTGGACCCGTCCAGCGGAGGAATTGGAATAAGGTTAAAAATGCCGATCGCGACATTGATAATAGCGACGATATTCAGTAAACCGATAAAGTTGGAACTCCAAGACGCGATGATTGAGGGGGGCAAGAGGTATTGTACCAAAACCAAAATTGCGGCGGTAATGAAATTGGAAAAAGGCCCCGCCAGGCTCACCCAGAGTTCTCCGTATCTGCCCCGCAAGTTGTAGGGATTCACGGGCACCGGTTTGCCCCACCCGAAGCCAAAACCGGTAGTAAAAATCAGGATGACCAAAACCAGCGTACCGATCGGATCGAGGTGCTTTACGGGATTTAGAGAAAGCCGCCCTTCATATTTGGCGGTAGGGTCTCCCAGCCGATTTGCCGTCCAGGCGTGGGAATATTCATGCACCGTGATCGCGACGACAATCGCGATTATTCTCGAGAATGTATCTAAATTTATAATAGAATCCAACATAAATGAAGTACTTTTTATCGGAAGATTTCTTGCTAAATGAGCTCTCAGAACATAGTAGCACCTTTTCGGCTACTTAGCAACCCGGATAATTTAAAGCACAAAGTGGCAAAGTACAAAGGTTCAAATAAAGAGCAAAGAGACAAAGTACAAAAAAAGACAAATAAAATCAAATCAGCAATACATAGTTTCGGGGTTTTTATTCTATAGCTCAGTCCGTTTGACACTTTGTACTTTGTACTTTATCTTTACCCCATGTCGGTACATGGGGCATATTTTGCACTTTGAAACTTTGTACTTTATTTGAATCTTTGTACTTTGGCTCTTTGTACTTTAGTAAATGAATCCCTTGACAAACCCCGCGCCGGTGGGGATTGTTCTTTTGTCAACCACGCCGAATCCCTTGTAATTCATTTCCGAAATAGTAAAGGAGCCCCCGCCGACACTCTCGACGACGCCAACGTGGCCATAACGGCTCTCGCCGGAAACCATTATCGCTCCGACTTTCGGGACTCTTCCGATGTTAGCGCCGTAGGCTTTGGCGTGATAAAGCCAAGTACCCGCATTGCCTCCCCAAGGTACATGCCTTCTGGAAGCCACATACCAGGTGCACCAACCCCAAGGGAAGCTATGCGCTCCGCTGGAATAGTAATATTTGTTGAAAGTACGAGCCGTGTTGCCAGCCGCCGCGGCTCCGGAAGGAGCAGTCGACGGAGTCTGGCCGGCGACTGGCGCTCGGTTAACTTCTCCAGGGATGACACCGTCCGGTATCATAACTTCTTCTCCCTCCTTCAACTGGCCATTGGCCGGCAAGTCATTAAAGGCAATAATTTCGTCAGCCTTTCCACTATATTTCTTCGCTATACTTTCTATAGTGTCTCCTGATTTCACGACCACCTGGACGCCGGAAACCGGCAAAACAAAGAGTTGATCGCCGGGATGGATCATGTCAACGTTGTCCAGACCGTTAGCCCAACGAATCGTATTCGAATTTATGCCGTATTTCACCGCTATAGAACCCACCGTGTCACCATCTTGAACGGTATACAGAAAAACGTCTTGACCCGACTGGACGAAGTCTTCGGGTGTCGGATTGGTCATGCCCACCAATGCCTGGTTAACCACCGTGGCTTTTTCTCCTTCTTTCTTTAATCGTTGCATTTCCTCGGGGGAAATGCTTTCGGAAGCGTCAGCGATTGGAGCCAAGGCCAAAGAGTGAAAAACTTGGTGGGATCCGGGTTCATAGCTGTTAAGCTCCATATAATCGTTATTTGTCACTCCTACCTTGAGCCAATTAATGGTTCGTTTGCTGGCCAAATTAGTAAAAGCCACCGCGGCGGCGCAAAAAATAACCAGCAATCGGGTGATTTGGATTCTGCCCCAGTCGGCTCTTTTTCTGAGATAGGGCCGCAAAATGGCGGCTATTTTCTGCTGCCACCGAACCATTGATCCATGGATTTTTTTTGCCCAAACGGCAGCCCGGGAATAATGATTTTTGTTCAAGTGGTACGTTACAAGTTACACGTTACAAGTTGCACGTCACTCAAGTTGTTTTCTTACCACACTTTTTCTCTTTGACAAGACGAGTTGGTTTTATTTCTTTAATTCCTTCGATTTTTTCGGTTTATCCGAACTGGCAACGGAGGTGTCCTTGGGAAGAATGGTCACGGTCTTGACTTCACTGTGAGGAATTATATGCCGCTCCTTGTCCTCCTCCGAATATAAAATCGTCTTTCTCAGATTAATTTTTTTTACCGTTCCCGACACCCCGGATATCTTCACCCGATCACCCTCGCTATAACTACCTTCCAAGAAAATAAAAATTCCTCCCACCACGTCTTTCATGAAGTTCTGCGAACCCAAACCCACCGCCAAACCCAAGATTCCCGCGCCGGTGAGCAGGGGGGTAATGTTATAGTTCAGATCTGACAATATCGTCATGAACAGCACGAACAGGATAAAGATTCCGCCCGTTCGATCAATAAAAAGCGACCAGTTTTTGATTTGTCTTTCCCTTGATTTTTTTAAGCTGCCGTTGTCCACCACTCTTTGCAGGATATTGCGCAACCAATAATTAGAAAGTCGGGAAAAAATCAGGTACGCTATAAGAGCCACCACGGTGGAAAAACCAATTTTAGTTAGTGTTTGAGGAAGTGTCGGCGAAGCCAGACATTGTTGAGCGGTGTTTTGGATATCGTTTAAATTCATGGTTTCTTCATAAAAAAGTAATGGTAGCTTAAAGTATACAATTAAAAATTTAAACTGAGAAGCTTATCTTAACTCTTCTTTCTTAACTCTAACTTAACTCTAAACTCTCATGATCCTTTCCACCCATTTCATGGTAGGCGCCGCGGTCGCTAACTACACCGATTCGCTAGTGTGGCTGGCTTTGCTGCCGCTTGGCCTTCATTTTTTGTTAGATTCTCTGCCTCATTGGGAATACGCCGATACTATGGAAGAACTGAAACAAAAAATCCCTCAAGTGGTTATTGACGTCTCGGCCGGACCATTAATAATCATGGCAGTATCATTACTTCACGGCTTTGATGTTTACAAGACCGTTTGGCTCCTCGTCGGAGGCACTATCGGAATGCTACAGGATGGACTATCTTTACTCCACTCCGTATTTCCCCAGAAGAAGCTGCTTAAGAAATTTTTTGATTTCCATCTCTCTCTGCACACCAAAAAGAAATTAGGCCGAAAAATAGGTTTTGGCCTCCAAATTGTTCTTGACTTTTTGGCAGTTATGTTTATAGGCTTTTACCGCTAAACGAGCTCGTCTCCGCCCGCTTTGCCAAGAACATTATCAAATCAGTAGAAACGCATTGCAATGCGTTTCTACATATAGCTAAAATATTGTCAAAAGCATAGGAATAAGGTAGAAATACCATAATACTGTAAATCAAAATGCGTAATCAGTAGAGACGCATTGCAATGCGTCTCTACATGAAACACGAAATGAAACAATTTTTTCTCAGTAAAATATTGATCCCCTATCTGGCTTGGTGTTGCCACCGGATTATCGCCAAGAACAGACCTCTCATTGTCGGAATAACCGGCAGCGTGGGAAAATCAAGCGCCAAGGAAGCAATTTACCTGGTATTGAAAAAACGTTTTCGGGTCCGCCGCAGTTTGGGCAATTTAAACAATGAGATTGGCCTGCCTTTGACCGTCATTGGAGACAAAGACCCGCGCGGCAACCTCGGGGAGTGGTTCGCGGTACTTGCACGGGGATTTTTTCTCGCGATCAAGAAAAGAAGGGGTTATCCTAAAATTCTTGTCCTGGAAATGGCGGTGGACCGACCCGGGGACATGAAGTATTTGATCTCCCTCGCTCCGCCCAAGATTGGGGTCATCACCAATATCGGCGTGACCCACTTGGAGTTTTTTCGAGACGAGAAAAAGATATTGGAGGAAAAATCTATTCTGGTCAAGAACATTCCTGCTGACGGGCTGGCAATTCTCAATCACGACAATCTCCATCTTAGATCTCTCGCTAAATCCTTAAAAAGACCGGCTTTAACCTACGGATTTCGCGCCGGAGCCGACGTCTGGGCCAGCGAACTAAAAGTCGGCTATTCTCAAGACTTGGGCGAAGGAGTAAACCTGGCCAAAGGATCCTCTTTTAGGGTCAGCTATAAAACCATTTTTCTTCCTTTCAAACTTCCCAACATTATAAGCAAAACTCAAGTGAGCGCGGCGTTGGCCGCCGTGTCCGTGGGAATCCGCTTGGGAATGAATCTGGTAGAAATCGCGGAGCAACTCAAAGAATACCAGCCGCTCCCAGGTAGAATGAGACTGCTAAGAGGCAAGAAAAGCAACATAATCATCGATGACACTTATAACGCCGCCCCTGATTCGGTCCGATCCGCCTTGGAAATTCTGGCTTTGGCCAAATCGAAGAAGAAGACCGTGATTTTGGGGGACATGCTGGAATTGGGCAGCATCGAGGAATCGGCTCATCGGGCTTTGGCAAAATCAATCAATCCGGTGGCCAACAAGGTCATCCTAGTGGGCCAAAGAACTGCCATCCTTCAGAGGGAGCTGAAAAAACTAGGCTTTCCCAAGAACAAGATCTTCCATTTTCGAATTGTCACGCGTCTGGTCAAAAAAATGCCGACTCTCATTGGCCAGGGCGAAATAATTCTCGTTAAGGGATCACAGGGATTGCGAATGGAAAAAGCGGTGGAAGTTTTAGTTCCCAAAAAAGAGAGGCACAATTTAACCAGACAAGACAAGTATTGGCGCCGAAAGCCGGTCAAAGAAGTGTAATTTTCGTTCAGTGTTATACGGTTACGAAGCTAGTATCGTTTAGCGTTATACGTTAAACGTAATCTTATGCTTAACGTATAACATCCAACCCCTCACGATACGGGCTTCGTATAACGTATAACCTATAACGTTCAAACTATGTTCAACGAAGAGTATAACGAGTTAAAATCTGAATTAGCCGAGTTAGAAGCGCAGTTTAACGATCCCGGTATCAGTAGCGATCCCGACAAAATGAGGGATTTGGGAAAACGCTACGGTGAAGTGAAAGAATTGGTTTCGGACATGGAAGCCCTGCGAAAGACGGGATCGGACATAGCCGAGAACCGCAAGCTGCTGGAAGAAGAAGAGGATTCTGACCTGAGGAAGCTCCTGGAAGATGATATGGAGAAGCTCAGCCAGTCGGCCGAAGCATTAGAGTCGAAAATAAAAAAGGCCTTAGTCCCGCCCGACCCGAACGACAGCCGCAACGCGATTTTGGAAATTCGGGCCGGCGCCGGTGGGGATGAAGCGTCTTTGTTCGCCGCGGACCTTTTTCGCGCCTACAGTCTTTACGGCCAAAACCACGACTGGAAATTGGAAATTCTTAATCACCACCGCAGCGAGGTTGGAGGATTCAAGGAAATTATCGCTTTTATTCAAGGCAGAAACATTTATAAATCGTTAAAAAACGAATCGGGCGTTCACCGCGTTCAACGCGTTCCGACAACGGAAAAAATTGGCCGCATTCACACTTCCACCATTACCGTAGCCGTTCTGCCGGAAGCGGAATCGGCGGAAATCCAGATCAATCCAAAAGACGTCCGAGTCGATGTCTTTCGTTCCTCTGGTCCGGGCGGCCAGAGCGTTAACATGACCGATTCGGCAGTGCGCCTGACGCACCTGCCCACCGGTATCGTAGTTTCCTGTCAGGACCAGAAATCCCAGCACAAGAACAAAGAAAAAGCCATGAAAGTCCTGAGCGCCCGCCTGCTGGCTCTGGAAGAAGAAAAAAAGCGTCAGGAAATCGAGGAGTTGCGTTCGTCTCAGGTGGGTACCGGTGAGCGTTCGGAAAAAATCCGCACCTACAATTTCCCCCAAAACCGCGTCACCGACCACCGGCTCAAAAAATCCTGGCACAATCTGGATAAGATTATGGAAGGGGAAATCGGTGAGATTATTGACAGTTTTGAGTAAACCAACTCTATATTCCAGATTCCAGCAATCGATAGCGGCCTACCACATTGGTAGGCTGTTTTTTATTGGCCTGAGGCTGAGTTAAGAATCTTTTAAAAACTTTTTAATGATTGGTGCTATATGCTACAAAACAGACCGTGGGGGTAACGAGATGTGGATCCAGAATTGTCAATCATGGGTCCGGGGGTGCAACTCCCCCTACCTCCACGGCCTATGGGAATATTGTCCGAATTTGACATAACATTTAATCGTGCTAAAAGAGATTAGATGACAATTCTGGACTCCATATTAAGTTGGACCCGCCAAAATCCGTTCAAAAGACGGATTTTTGGTTTTTTGCGGGATTGCAATATTGTATTCCTATGATACGTTAAAATTTAAAGGAGGCTTAAAACAACGAGGAGGAGTCGGGCCAAAACCCGGCTTATTTATTTAGACAAGTTCTACCTAAAATGGTCAGACTCTTGCACTTTGAAAATATAGCAATACCGTAAAAACTCAAAAAGGAAAGAGGAGGAAGGAACTATGGTCGACAAGTATGCGCAAGATGGAGTAAATGTGGAAGAAGGGGACTCCTTCAGTAAATTTGCTGGAAACCTCTGTAAAACAACTTACAACAATTCCCTTTATGTGGAAGTAAGGGATTTTTCCCGAGGACATTTCCGAGGACCTAGGGCCTTCCGATTCAAAAATTTACCAGACGATTGTTGGATTGACGCGACTCCCGACGGCGATGGCACCAAGGTCGTCCTAGTTGACGCTGCCGGAGACTACAAAAACAGCGCGAATGGTTTTGTCGCTATGACCCGAGGAGATATCACTCGCTGGGGCGGAATCTCACTGGTGCTCGTTAACCAATTGGATACTTACACTATTGGAGAGTTTGGCGAACCAGTAAACCAAGCTTTTCGTACCATGATGATGAGTCTGAAAAGTCTGGCAGACAAACAAGGATTCGTCATGTACAAGGGAGAAACAGCAGAACTTGGTGAATGCGTCGGTTCGGAAAACAAATCTGCTCTCGCCAAGTATCTGTGGGCCGGAGTCGCTATCGGAGCTTACAACCCTAAAACTATTATTACCGGCGACCAGGTTAGCGAGGGCATGCTAGTTATAGCCCTGAAGGAAGAGGGTTTTCGAAACAACGGCATTAGCTCAGTACGTAAAGCCATCCGAATGGCTTTTGGGCTCGACTGTTATTCTAATCCGGAGGCGCAAGAAGCTATCAAAAAAGCGGCCACACCGGCAGTGCTATACGATAAATTTCTTGAAACCGCCAATGGATGGTATGTTGAAGACTTTCAACCAATCGTCCCGATACACCTCATTGTACACGTAACCGGCGGGGCTATCAAGTCGAAGCTTGCTCAAGACATTCTTTTCCCCAGAGGTCTTTCGGCACATCTTTACGATTTGTGGGATCCTCCACTCATCCAGCGGCAATGTGCGGAATGGCGGGGATTTAACGACGAAGAGTTCTACCAATTCTGGAATGGGGGACAAGGAGTTCTCGTAGTCGTCGAGGATAAGGCAAAGCACATTGAGAGCTTCTTTAGTTTGGCAGAAGCAAATAACGTACAGGCAAAAATAGCAGGCAGGATTACCAAAGAAGCCTCTCCTGCCGTAGTTATCGAATCAAAACTAAACGGCGAGCCCGTCGCGTTTACATCGTGAGAGAAAAGAGAATAGATGTTTTTTCAGAGGCCGTGCGTCCGCTTGGATGCCGGCCTTTCTTTGTTTACAAACAGCTATATTCCGAATAATTAAAACAAATATACCTCCCTTTCAAATAAACGAAAGGTAGTATATTAATAATCCAGCCCCTTCACTTTTCTCGCCAAGTCAGAACCTTCTTGAGAAATTTGCTGGGCCGCGACCAAAGAGGCTTCGTTGGGAGTCACTCCCTTGTCTCTCACGGAGTTGATCGCGTCTTCAAAAATCTTGCCGATCCTGGCATTGTTCGCTTCGGGAAAACTGCTGGCGGAAATGGCTTGGTCGGCAAATACTCCCAGCCATTGGTCCTCTTTTTGTTTCTCAATGAGATCCAAACGGGGGGAAATTCTTCCAGTCTGGGCGACGTATTGTTCTGATTGTTCCTTGTCGGTGAGATACTTCAAAAAGTTCCAACACTCGATAGTCTTTTGATCGCTGGATGCCGCTTGCTTCGAAACTGTCATCGCCCAATAAGAGGCAAAATTAACCGGCTTGGTGTTTTCCGCGATTTGCGGCAGCGGAGCAATTCCAAAATTCAAGTTGGGAACCTTAAACTGAATGTTCTTGATTTGGTTGGAGTAATTAATCATCATTCCCACGTGGCCTCGGGTGAAATCGTCTATCGACTGCCATTGCTCCTTGTTCCAAGTGTAAGACGCTTGGGATTTATTGGAAAATTTAGTGAAGAAAGACAAGGCGGCTTCTCCTGGCGTAAAAGTAGCCCCGTTGCTACTGGCTATCCTATCGTTGAAGACCGCGGACCAGTCGTCCGTTACCACCGGACTTCCCATCTGCATCATGAGCGCCGCGAGAATGTCCGGCGCGCGGTGAACGTTCGCACCGTAACCAATCGCCGCTCCCGCTTTCGTAATGTTGCCATACTCGTCAATTTTCGTCATCTTGGAAACATACGACTCAAAATTGGCGCCCTGTGAAGCATTTGGCTGCCAGGTCCAGTTCTTGGGCGGTGGCGTGAGACCTGCCATATTGAATATGTCACGATTGTAGAAAACAGCCAGCGTGTCAATCCAGAGGGGTACTCCGTAAATCCTTTCCTGTCCGTCGCTATCTTTGGAAACCAGATCTTTTTTGGCCACCGGTACGAAGGCGTCGCCAAAATCCCGCAGGTTCATTATTTTGGTCTTGCCTTGCTTCGTCAATATGTCGTTCGCGGTGTCAGCAGGCAGCATCTTATCCTTTTGGGCCGGTACCCAAGTGTTGTTAATCATGAAAATATCCGGTCCGTTTCCCGCCGCTAGTCCCTGAACCACTTCTCTCAAATAATCATAGCATTCAGTCTCATTGCAAGGAAATTTTTTGTAAATTATTTCTTTGACATTGCCGTGGCTTTTTTTATACTCGGAAATATATTTGGCGTACACTTCGGAGTCATCCCACAATCCCCAAACGGTAATCTGGTCGACCACCGGCGTGGCGCCTTCTTTACAACCGCAACCGCTAAACACTAATGTCGAAGTGACCAATAATGATGCCAATAATACTGCTCTGGCAATTTTGTTTTTTTTCATATTTGTTTATAAATTTGAAGTTTGAAACGAAAATCTCAAACTGTTTCCTACTTTCCGGCGTCTTTAACTCCAACCACCACTATTCGCCTTGTCTTCCCATCATACCCCTTATGATTTTTTTTGGTAAAATTAACAGTACCGCCAATTGCCGCGTAAAGAGTATCGTCTTGTCCGACCTTCACGTTCTTTCCAGCCCGAAATTTACTCCCTCGCTGTCTAATGATAACGTTACCGGCAGAAACTTTTTGTTCCCCGAAAATTTTAACTCCCAGTCTTTTGGATATGCTGTCTCGTCCTAAACGAGTCGAGCCACCTGCTTTTCTATGAGCCATCTGTGTTAATTGATAATTAAGCTAGCTTATAATCTGATTATTACTAAAATAATACGGAAATTCAGAGAAAGCAAAAAATCATACTATAATTGCAGTCATGAATAAAAGTCAACCCTTCGACCGAATTGTTAAAGTAAATTCGTTGTTGCTTCATGAGCTTGACACACTGCTTCAACGCGAAAAGATAGAACAAAAAGGCTTCCGGGAAGATATAATTTTAAGCATAACCAAGGTGGAAGCCAGCCGAGACTTGAGACACGCGAAAGTATATTGGACGGTTATGTCCGAGAAGTTTCGCGGAGAGGCCAAGAAATTTCTGGAAAGCAAAGCCTACACCTGGCAAAATAAGTTAGGGGAAAAAATTGTCTTAAAGTGCATTCCTAAGTTACAGTTTTTCTATGATAAAGGCCAGGAAAACGCGATGGCGGTGGAAAAGATACTGAGTAAATTAAACAAATAATCCCGAGACACAAACATAAATTTGAAATTTAAAATTTGAAATGAATTTCCCTTCGTTGTCATCCTCTGGCTTGCTTTGCCCTTCCATAGCCGTAGGCGAAGGAGGGACCAGAGGATCTGGATTCTCCGGTTTAACCGGAGAATGACAGGAAAGACCAATTCAAACTTCAAATTTCAAATTTGATTAACCAAATACACAAAGAAGGAGAATAAATAAACATGAATGTTCAACTTATTTAAATCAAAAATAAACAGTTCCTGGGGTTTGCAGATCACCGACAGACACTTACGCTCGGTGGAGATCTCCGGTAACCAGAAGGGTTGGCGCATTGAAAAAATGGGCAAGGTTGACCTCCCTGAAGGCATCGTGGAGAACGGCTTGGTCCAAAATGCCGAGAATTTTAAAGGCTGCATCGCGCAGTTACGCGAAAAAAGTTTCCCCACGCCGCAAAAGTCGCCGAACGTAATCGTGAACATAGCTGAGGAGCACGCCTTTTCGAGAATAGTCCAATTGCCTCCGTTGAAAGAAGAGGAAATAGATGAAGCGATTCAGTGGGAGGCGGAAAGTAATATTCCTCTTCCTATCGATAAAGCCTACCTTTCTTGGGAAATATTGGAGGAGCTAGCGGATAAGAAAAAATCGGTTTTGCTCACGGCGGTTCCCAAAAACGTGATCGACAATCTTTTAAAAAACCTTTTGGTTTGCGGGCTTAATCCCGTCGCCATTGAACCTGAATCGGCCGCTCTGGTGCGAAGTCTTTCCCAAACCCAATCTTTTACTACCACCGAAACCCCTTTGTTGATAGTTAATTTAAGAGAATATCTTTCTCAAATTATTGCCTTTGACGCCAAAGTTGTCGCCTTGAGCACCACCACCGAAAACGCCAGTCGGGGGTTTGATCAAGCAATCGAGAGTTTTTTTAAGATAAGCGAGGGCGACGCCGAAAAATTCCGGCAAAAAATCGGCTGGGATGTTAACGACGAATTAGGAAAAAAACTTATCGAAGCCACCGAGCAATGTTTTTCCGCCCTGAAGAAGAATATCACCAGCGCTATCTCATTTTTCGGAAATAAAACCAATAAGGACGTCAAAAAAATCTTGCTAACCGGGGAAAAACCCAGTAAATGGAAAGATTTTGATAAATATCTGGAACGGGAAATCAAAACTCCGACTCGATGGCAGAACAGTTGGGATTACAAAATTTGGCCCCCCCAATGTCCTTACGTTACTGAAGAGAACGAGGAGTATAACATTGGAATCGGGCTAGCGCTCAGAAAATTAGAAGAAGGATTCTAAAATAAAAGACGAGCATGCCTCAGAAAAACGCCAACAATCCTAAAATCATTATTTCGCCCAACCTGCTTCCCGTTGAAGCCAAAGAGGAATTATGGTGTCGGGTAATCGAAGAGACGGTTCGAAAAATTGCCCAGATATTTGCTCTTTTCCTGGTCTTGCTTTGGATTCTGGGGGGAGTTTTAATTTGGAAGATATATCAAGAAAAAAATAATACTACCGTTCAACTAGAAAGTAACATAGACAACAATAGACTTTTGGAGCTAAAAAAAATTAACGACCAGTTTAAGGAGCTGCGCATTTTGAACGCGAATATGGAGAAATCTCTTCAAAAAGAATATCGCTTCAGTGAAGTTCTGGCGGAACTTCCCAAAATTACTCCCAAAGGAGCGGCACTCACCACTTTTGAAACGTCTTTAAATCAGCCGGGTTGGGTATCCATAAAAGGTATCGCCCTAAACAGAGATGACTTCTTAAAATTTAAGCAAAACATTGAAGAATCGCAATTCTACGAAAAAGTAGAGTCTCCGTTATCAAATTATGTGACTTCCGAAAGCGTTACCTTCGAGCTTAACGTGCTTCTCAAGAACTGGAAACCCGTTTGGGAAAAAGACGTGAAGAAAAAACCGACGACACAAACGGATAAGACGACGGAGCAGAATGCAGAATAGATGCGAAATAGAAAGAGAATGGACAAAGAATAGACAGAAAATAGAGGGAATAGAAGAAGAAATAGAAAAAAATAGAGGAATAGAGGAACTAGAGTCTATTACGCAATCTATTTCCTTCTATTCTCTTTCTATTCCGCATCTATTCTGTTTCTATTTCTTTTCTCTTCTATTCTATTTCCTTCTATTCTCTTTCTATTCTGTTATTCTGTATCTATTTCTTGCCATCACGCTGCTTGCCCAAATAGCCACTCCAATGCAGGCCCATTGCGCCACGGTGAGTCCATAGTAGCGGTCATCGGCGGCGCGGGTGAAATCGAGGAAAAAACGGCCAAAAGAGTAGAGAAATAGAGACAGTGGGAAAATCCCAATGGAATTACCAAATCTCAAAGTCCAATTACAAATATTACCAATTTGGGATTTGGATATTGGACTTTGGGATTTGGATATTAGCTCTCTTTGATCAATCGCATATATCATTATCCCTATCAGCAATATCCATATCGCTTCGTATCCTGCCGGTTCGTGCCGATAGGTACCGGCGATATTAATACCCCAAGGTAAACCCGTCGGTTTGCCCAGGTGGTCGTGAATTAAAAAGCAACCCAAACGACCAAAAAACAAACCGAATAGCCAAGCCGGCGTAAAAATCCAGCCTAGATAAAAAAAATCGACCTTGTTAATTTTGCTCCAAACGGCTCCAACCAAGATTGCTCCGATCGCTCCGCCAAAAAAGGAAAACCCGCCCTCCCATAATCGAAAAACTGCCGCCGGATCGGCTGAGTAATAACTCCAAGTTTCCAGTATATAAGAGATTCGAGCGCCGAGAAAAGTAGCCAAAACCAAAACGATGGCTAAATTCCAAAACTGGCTTTCGGCAATTTTGGTAACCCGCAACTCGCTACTCGTAACTCGGCCAGGTACTGGACGCTTTACCTTGAGTACTTTTCTAACGGCCATAAACACCGCCACCATAACCCCCGTCGCGGCAGTCAAGCCCCAGGTATAAATATAAAGAGGGCCTAGGTAAAAACCTTCCATGACTATTTCGAATTTTAAGTTTTAAATTTAAAGGAAATCGCTAAATAACCAACTTGAAAACAGTGGGACAAATATTATACGGTTTTTTTGCCGGTACTGTAGGAGGTATTATAGCATTTATTTTAGCCGTCGCGGCAGAGTCGATATTAAGCGGGCTCGGCAAACCGACATTGCCCATAAATCAAGATCCTGTGTCTCTTGCCGCTCTGCTGGTTCCGGTTTTTTTGGAAGAATTTGCTAAAACTGCCGTGGCCAAAAGAATCTTCAACCGTTGGGTAGCCCTCGATCAGAGCTGGCTTGGGAAAAGCATCTGGGTAATTTTAGGAACGGGAATTGGCTTCGGACTGGCAGAAACTTATTTCGCCCAAAGCGGGATACCCCTCAAGATATCTTCGGGATTGTTGCCCCTTGTCCATTCTATTTTTCTAATATTTGGCTATTTTATCGCCAAATACCTGCTGGTCAAAGAAGATAAACAGCTATATTCGCGGTGGCTTTTGGCCGCCGTTTTGCTTCACTGGGCATACAACATATCTCGCGTAATCTTTTTTGCCTAAACCATAATATTAAGTTAGAAAGTCTAGAAGGTCATAAAGTTCGGAAAGTTGATGAATTCGACATATTTTAGTCCGGTAATTTTACTTTCAAGACTTTCCAAACTTTTAAACTTTCTAAACTCAAGATGAGTGATTTTCTAGAATTGCTCCTAGGGGGTGAAGGACGGGCTCGCTTGATAAAATTTTTCGTCCTGAATCCCACTGCCAAAGCCTCTCCTCAAGAATTAAAAGAAAGGCTGCAAGTTGATCAAAGAAGAATCAAGGGGGAATTGGAAGCCCTTTTGAAAGCGGGAATAATAAAAAAACGCAAGGCGATGAACAAGTTTCTTTTCTTTCTGGATAGAGAGAATCTGTTTTATCCCGAATTAAAAAAGATTGTCGCTAAGTGCACCATCTTTCCCCAACTAAAGTCACTCGACAAAATCCCCAAAACCGGACACGTCAAATTTATACTGGTAACGGGAATTTTCGCCAACAACCTCAAGACCAGAGCCGATTTGTTGATTGTCGGCGATGCCATTAACAGAAACCGTTTGAACGACGTTGTTAAAGAGGTGGAGGCAGAAATTGGCCGGGAACTGCGTTTTACCACTTTCTCTTTGGAAGAGTACGAATATCGCCTCAACATGTTCGACAAATTCATTCGCGAATTTTTCGACGGCCCCCACAAAATTATTTACAATCGTTTGGGAGACAAAGGCATCCCGACGTTGGTAAAAAAACAGTCCGAGTCGATCGTACGCAGGTGATAGAATAGATGCAGAATAGAAGAAGAAATAGAAAGAGAATAGAGAATGGAGAATGAAACAATAGAAAAATAGAAGAAGAATAGAAGAATAGAAAAATAGATAATCAGATATATACTCATCTATTCCGTGTCTATTTCTTTCTATTCCGTGTCTATTCCGCATTTATTATCTATTCCGTTTCTATTTTGTGTATACTTTGCGTTTTTGCGTTATTCTATTAAGCATTACACGTTCGCATGTTAGAATACTTAAAAGGTTCCATTACTCAAATCGGTGATTCTTTTATAGTCGTTGAGACTGGCGGGATAGGAATAAAAGTGATAACCACCCGTGCCGCAATTGAAAAATTTAAAAAGCTAGAAGAAAAAGTTGTCCAATTACCGACCTACCTTCATATTTCCGAGAATAAGTGGGAAATTTTTGGTTTTGACGACGACAAGGAACGGGAAGCTTTTCTCTTGCTTCTGGAATGCCGGGGAGTGGGAACGAAGGCTGCTCTCAACATTATGAACAGCTTCTCTCCCGGCCGACTCCGCCGCATCGCCTTGGGAGAAGAACCGGTAACCGTTTTGCAACAAGCTCCTGGAATCGGAGCTAAGTCGGCCGAACGAATTCTGGTCGAGCTGAAAGAAAAACTGCCCGCAATGGGCAACTGGGAAGAAGGTAACAGGAAGAGAGAAAAATCATCCACTGAGTATTCTCGTGAAGACCTCTACCGAGTCTTAAAAAATCTGGGTTACCGAGAAGCGGAGATTCATCGGGCTATTTCTCAATTGTCTGATTTGCCGTCCACTTTGTCAGAAGCAGTTAAACAAATGCTGCGAACATTGGGAAGATAGCAATTTTAAGTTTGAAGTTTCAAATTTGAAATGAATTTTAATTCTCTAAATTTTCATTGAAATACAAATTGCCAAGCAATCATTTTAAATTCGGCTATTTCGAATTCATTTCGAACGGAAAATTTAAAACTTCAAATTTATTTTGAAGTTACGTATCTCTGTTTTATCATACTCAAACGGTCCAAATATATTTAACAAAATAAAAAGATATGGAGAATTTAGGTTCTTACGATGCCGGCGTGCCTTTTCGCAAATTTATTTTCGTTTTTTTGCTGGTGTGTATCGTGGTGGGAGTGGGCGTTTTCTACTCGGCACTATCCCGCGCTTCGATAACCATTGTACCGAAAAGCTCCGTGAAATCGGTATCGACCGAGGTCACGGTTGACGGTAACGTCAATTATCCAGATTTAGACAAAGGCTTGTTGCCCGGGCAAATAAAAATCCGAGAAGCGGATGGCAACCAAGCGGGTGTTTCAGTACTGTCAAAAAAAATTGATGAGTTCGCTCGAGGGAAGGTGCTCCTCCACAACAATTCTCCTTATAATCAAGGGATACGCCAAGGAGCGGCGCTCCACCCGGTTGGGGCTCCCAATGACGTGACTTTTACAACCATAGACCGGGTGCTTTTACCGCCCAAACAAAGCCGCACGGCCAATGTCATTGCCTCTTCCAAGGGCGCGAAAGGGAACTTGCCTCCCGGCAAGTTGGAGTTCTTAAACTTAGACAATCAATACATGCGGGATAACCTTTGGGCCGAAAACACGGAAAAAATCGACGGAGGCATTCGGGAAGCGAAGATTGTTCTCAACGAAGATTTGGAAAACGCTTACAGTGATCTGGCCAAAAAAATGTTCAAACAAACTCTCGATGAGATGAACAAAGGATTAGACTCAGGCAATGTCGTTAAGGAAGACAGCGCCCACTACACAATCTTGGAGAAAAAAGCTAGCGTGCAGTCCGGATCCGAAGCCGACAGCTTTGACATTCAATTAAAAATTCAAGTTCAGGGAGTAACCATTAACGAGAATGACTTGAGGTCAATCGCGGAAAACAAGATCCACCTCATGGGGGACAGCAATGAAGAATTTGTTCGAGACGAGCCGGATAGTTTTTCCTACACTCTGTCCCAACTGGACCTGGACAACAAAAAAGCTGTGCTCAAAGTGGAAATGAAGGGTCTTTTTAACGCCAAATTGTCTCCCAAAGTCTTTGACAAAAAGGGCATCGTGGGATATAACGAATCAGCGCTCCGAGAACACTTTAGTCACTTGGATAACATCCAGGACGTAAAAGTAACCTTCTGGCCACCCTTCCGCAAAACCGTACCTAACGTGGAGAGCCGGATTGATATTGGAGTGAAAACCGATTAGAATTTGAAATTTAAAATTTTCAATTTGAAATCAATTTGAAATGAATAAATTTAAAATGACTACTTAGTAGTCTACGTTTGCATTTTAATAAAAATTTAGTAAATTAAAATTCATTTCAAACTTCAAATTTCAAATTTAAAATTAATGCGTGGCTTTCCTAGATACCTACTTAAATAAAATCTTCGGCGATCCTAATGTTCGCACGGTAAAGAAACTTCAGCCTTTGGTTGAGGCAGTAAATAGTTTCGAGAAAAGGATCGAGAAAATGTCTGACGAAGAGCTTCGCTCGCAAACGCAAAAATTCAAAAAATTACTGGCCGAAGGCAAAACTCTCAATGATATCCTACCGGAAGCGTTCGCCACCATTCGGGAAAACGCCAAAAGAACTTTAGGGGAGCGTCCTTTTGACGTCCAAGTGATGGGAGGCATTGTCCTGCACCAAGGAAAAATCGCTGAAATGAAGACTGGCGAAGGAAAAACTCTTACCGCCACTATGCCTATTTATTTGAACGCTCTCAGTGGAAGAGGAGTGCACATCGTAACCGTAAATGATTATTTGGCTCGCCGGGACACCAACTGGATGGGCGCGGTCTTCCACAAACTGGGTGTTACCACCGGTTGTATTCAACACGCCAAGTCATATATTTTTGAACCGAACGTGAAGCCCGATGCCAACGAAGTCAGCATCGAATACCAAAACTTAAAAGAGGTTTCCCGAAGAGAAGCTTACCAAGCCGACATAACTTACGGAACGAACAACGAATTCGGCTTCGATTATCTGCGAGACAACATGGTTCAAAGCCTTGAGGAAATGGTCCAGATCAGAGATCCGAAAATGGCCAGCAAAGTTGAGAGTCACCTGAACTATGCCATCGTGGACGAAGTGGACAGCATCCTGATCGACGAGGCGCGTACCCCGCTTATTATTTCCGCTCCCGACGAAGAATCGGACACACTTTACCGTAGGTTTGCCCTTCTGGTACCGGAACTTAAAGAGAACGACCATTACAACGTGGACGAAAAAATGCGAGCGGTGACCCTTACCGAAGAAGGTATCCACAAAATAGAAAAAATGTTGGGCATGGACAATTTATATCAGAAAGAAGGCGTGGCTTATGTCCACCACCTGCAACAAGCCTTACGGGCTCAAGTCCTTTTTAAGCTCGATAAAGACTACGTGGTCAAAGACGGCCAGGTTATTATCGTAGACGAATTTACCGGTAGGTTAATGCCCGGAAGACGTTTTTCGGAAGGCTTGCACCAAGCCCTGGAAGCTAAAGAAAATGTTACCGTTCAAAAAGAGAGTAAAACTTTGGCGACAATCACTTTTCAGAATTACTTTCGCCTCTATAACAAGCTGGCCGGAATGACGGGAACTGCCATGACCAGCGCCGAAGAGTTCAGCAAAGTTTACAAGTTGGAAGTGGTTTCCGTTCCCACGCATCAACCGATGATCCGTAAAGACTTGCCTGATCGGGTTTACAAAACAGAAAGAGGAAAATTCAAAGCCGTCACCCGAGACGTCAAAAAAAGGCACCAGAAAGGCCAGCCGATCCTTATTGGAACTATCGCGATTGAGAGATCAGAGGTTCTTTCCAAATATTTAGACCGGGAAGGGGTCCGACATGAAATACTGAACGCCAAAAACCACGAACGGGAAGCGCAGATTATTGCCCAGGCGGGACAAAAAGGCTCGGTTACCATCGCCACCAACATGGCCGGCCGGGGAACCGACATCAAGCTGGAAAAGGGAGTTCAAAAACTGGGAGGATTACATATCTTGGGAACGGAAAGACACGAAGCAAGAAGAATCGACGACCAGCTGCGGGGAAGGTCTGGCCGACAGGGAGATCCCGGAAGCAGCCAGTTTTTCGTTTCCATGGAAGACGAACTGATGAGAAGATTCGGATCCGACAAAGTCAAAGGTATGATGGACTCGTTAGGCATTCCCGAGGATGAGCCGATCGAAAACCGGATGGTAAGCCGATCGATCGAGAAGGCTCAAGGTAAAATCGAGGGGCATAATCTGGACATCAGAAAACACGTCCTGGAGTACGATGACGTAATGAACAAACAAAGAGAGATAATCTATCAAAGAAGAAGAGATCTTCTGATCAACGGCGGACAACTACAGGAAAAGATTCAACGCTCCACCGAAGAGATAGTCCAAAGAATAATCGGTTTTCACGCTGTTCCTTCCGGCGAAGGAGGACAGTGGAGCCTTAAGGAAATCAGCGAAAACATTCGCGCTCTGTTCGGATTTTCTTCCCCTGAACAAGCGAGCGTTCTAGCCGAGCTGGAAAAAACCTACCAGAGAACCGACGTTTTGGAAGCAACCAAGAAAGAGGAGATGAAAAAATGGCTTACTGGTGAAGTGAATAAACGTTACCAAGAAAAGGAAGAAATGGTCAGTCCCGAGCAAATGCGCCAAGTCGAGAGAGCGGTCATGCTTCGAACCGTCGACATGCTTTGGATGAACCACCTTGACAATATGCAGTACTTACGCGAAGGAATCGGATTACGCGGTTACGGCCAACGCGATCCGTTGGTGGAATATAAACAAGAAGGCTTCCGGATGTTCGAGCAGCTGCTTAGAAGCATCGAGGAGGATTCCATCAGCACTCTGTTTAAACTGGAATTTGTCCGGCGGGAGGAGCCTTCTTCGAGCATGCCCGAATCCTCAGGCATTAAAAAACGCCTCGCCCAAGCGACCTACTCCCAACCGGAAGAACCCTCTGGGTTTTCGGAAGATAGTGATAACGAAGAAGATTCTTCCCGTTCCAAAACCCTAACCATTGACAAGTCTGTCCCTCCCGCCAGAGGCGGGTCCGCCTTTGGTGGAAGGGTCGGCCGTAATGACCCTTGTCCGTGCGGATCGGGCAAAAAATTCAAACGCTGCCACGGGAGACACGTTTAAAATTTCGTCGCTCGCCACAAGTAAAGAGCTAACAGACCTTGTCGGTTTTTTTCACATTCGAGCAAAAAACCGACAAGCTTTTTATAGAAAGCTGAATTATTGGATAAAAGCTAGAGAGAACAAACAATGAAGATCATCAAAAAACATCAGGCGCATAAGTTTAAGAATAATGACAAGTGCATCGCTCTGGAATATCCTCTTGAGAGTAATGATATAAACGGTGCCGTCATTGAGCTAACCGGCAGATACCCGGGGAAAGGGAGGGTGGTAAATTTGGAATGTAAGGAACTTGTTTATATTATAGGCGGCTCAGGCAAACTTGTAGTCGAAGAAGTAGAAACCGGGCTGGAACAAGGAGATTCAGTTTTAATTGAAACGGGAGAGAAGTATTTTTTTGATGGAAACTTAACCATGTTTATGTCCTGCACTCCAGCCTGGTTTCCTGAGCAGCACAAGGAGGTAGAGTGAATCATTTAAATTTTTTCTGGATCCCGGTATACACTGGGAAAATAAGCAAAAATGGAATTAAAGGTTGAAAAATTATTAAAGCAAAAGAGGATTAAATATCGGTTGGTTAAGCTGAGTCAGGAAGCTTACACGGTTGCAGACGTAGTGAAGTATTCTGAAGGAAAAGTTGAACCCGAAGAAATTTGCAAGACCATAATATTGAAAGGGAAGAAGAGCGGCGAGATAATAGCGACGTTTTTGAGAGGGAGCGACATGCTGGATTTTTCCAAGGCAAAAAAACTATTCGGTGAGCGCATGACTATTGCCGATAGCGACGAGGTAAAAAGAGCCGCCGGAGTGGAACCGGGAGCGGTTTGCCCTTTTTTGCTTAAAGTGCTTCTCGTAGTAGACAAAAAAGTCTTGGCCCTCAAAAGAATTAATTGCGGCTCCGGTCATCATTTATACGGACTGGAATTTGATCTTAAGCACCTGACAGAAATAGTGACCTACAAAACAGCTGATTTATCATAGAAAATCGTTGTCAAATAGTAACATAATCTCACGGCCGTAGAATTATGTTACCTACTTTAAAAATATTCAGGGGGGAATCATGTTTAAAAAATTATTAGAAGATGACTCATGAAGTTGAAACTGGTTGACTTAAAAAAGTATGGGTTTGTAGCAGAGCCAAGATATTATTTTTATGGCTGGTCACACTTTGGAAAAATATTGGCTAGAGAATCAGTGGCAAAGAAGCTGATTGAAGCGAAAAAAAATTTGCCAAAAGGATACAATTTTAAAATTTGGGATTGCAAGAGAAGTAGGACAACTCAGTTATTGATGCTTGATAGCTTTAGAAGAAGATTGAAGATTTCGCATCCAACCTTCTCAGAGAAGAAAATCGAAGAGCTAGTCTGGACTTTTGGAGCTAAACCGGTAAAAAAAGTGGAACGATTAGATGTCCATCGCAATGGTGGATCGCTCGATCTCACCATTATTGATAAATCCGGCCAAGAATTATACATGGGCACCGAATTTGATGATCTATCAAAAAAAGCTGCGCTCGACTATTTTGAGAAAAAGAAAAAACTTAATTTATTAGAAAGAGAGGCTCAAAAGAATCGACGGCTAATTAAGAGAGTAATGAAAAAAACCGGTTTTATTAACTATCCACCCGAGTGGTGGCACTGGAGTTATGAAAATTAACGTGGGTTCAACCAACAAAATTAAAGTTGAAGCAGTTGAAGAGATTCTTGAAGATTACCCACATTTGAAAGAGGCGGAAATTGTTTCCGTGGAAGCCGATTCGGCCATTTCCGACCAGCCAAAATCACTTGAAGAAACCGTGAGGGGCGCTATCAACCGGGCAAAGGGATCTTTTAAGGACTGCGAATACAGCTTTGGGCTTGAGTCGGGATTAATGAAAATCCCCGATTGTAGCAAAACCGGTTACATGGATGTCTGCGTCTGCGCCATTTTTGACGGCAGGGAAAGCCATTTGGGACTTTCCTCCGCTTGGGAAGTGCCCAAAGCAGTGATGTGCCACATTGAAAATGGTTTAAATATGACCGACGCGAGCGTAATGGCCGGATTAACCCAGAACAAAGCTCTCGGAGCCGCGGAAGGGCTGATCGGCATTATGACCAAGGGCCGACTTACCAGAAAAGACTATACCAAGGAGGCCATTCGAACCGCCCTAATCCATTTGGAACCATAACAATGAAAAAAGCTGGATTTATTAGTTATGCACCGGAATGGTAGCACTGGAGTTACGATAAATAAATTTTCGTTAAAATAGCATGGACAAACAAATAAAACTAATTCGTCAGTGTGAATGGGAAGAAGTTTTTTTATCCTGGTTTAAAAATGAAGGTGAAAATTCACATTGGAATACCTTGGCCAAAGAACGCGGATTTGCTTCTTGGGCAGATTGGCGCTTACATGAATATGCTAGACACTTTGAATGTGAAAAGGCTAAATGGGGGTTATATGAAATTCAAAATCCTTCTCAAGTCGTATTGAATTGGTACGGAGGTCCTTTTAAAACCTGGACTGAAAAATACTATGGTGGTAAAAGCACTTCCTCTTTTGCCGACCTAACTACAAGTCAAGATATTAATACGATTCACACTGTTCAGTCCTTAAAAGAAAATTATCCAAGGGAATCAGTTATTTTAGCACTGAGATTAAAGGATGGTCGGATTTTTGTAATTGAAGGAATGCATAGAACCTGCGCCCTTGCTATTATGGCTAAGGAAGGAAAGTCTTTTCAAAAAAATCTGATTTTTGCTATTGGTGAATCAGACTTAACGGAACTTCCACCAGCCGGCCAAAACACCAGTAAATAAACCGGGATTATAATCAATAACCAAACAATATGGACGAAAAGTATCCTATTATCAGCGCTGGAGAGGAGACGAAGGAGGAGACAAAAAAAGACGATAGAACACCAAGAAGGGGTCATCCGAAATTTTACCAGTTGCTGGAAGAAATGGCCGATTTGCATTCCAGAAAAAATGCCAACTACACGGTAGGACAAGATCATTTTTCCAATATCCGGGAATCGGAACGTTTTGGTATTCCCGCTTGGAAAGGCACTCTGATCAGAATGGGCGACAAATGGAACCGACTTATGAGCCTAGGGAACGGGCAGCCGGACATGGTCGGCGAGAGCATGAAAGACACGCTAATGGATATGGCGGTTTACAGCTTAATTTGCATTATTCTTCTGGAAGAGAAAGATAAAAAATAAATAAAAAATTATGGAAAACTTAGAAAAGGTCATTGTGACCGGCGGGGCCGGATTTATTGGTTCCAATCTGGCAGACGCCTTGGTGGAGAAAGGATTTGAAGTACACATAATCGATAATATGTCCGGCGGTAAAAAGGAAAATGTGAATGCAAATGCCCAACTACATGTGGTGGATATTACTGATTTAGAGGCCATCAAACCAATATTCTCGGGCGCGAAATATGTTTTCCATCTGGCCGCTCTGCCCCGGGTACAATTTTCCATCGAGCATCCGGCCGAAACCAATAAAGCCAATGTGGAAGGGACGCTAAACGTCTTGATCGCAGCACATGAAGCGGGAGTAAAAAAAGTAATCTACTCGGCCTCCAGCTCCGCCTACGGCGACCAGAAAATTATGCCCCTCAAAGAAGATATGCTGGCCCACCCCAAAAGCCCTTACGGACTACATAAATATTTGGGCGAGCTTTATTGTCGCTTATGGAGCGAGGTATACAATTTACCAACGGTTTGTTTGCGCTATTTTAACGTTTACGGACGGCGTAATAATCCCGAGGGAGCCTATGCTTTGGTAATAGCCAAATTTATGCGCCAACGCTTGGCGAACGAGCCGATGACCATCACAGGCGACGGGGAGCAGACCCGGGATTTTACCAACGTCAAAGACGTGGTCCGGGCCAACCTGCTGGCTATGAAATCTCCCAAAGTAGGGCAAGGAGAAGTATTCAATATCGGTGCCGGTCACAACCAAACTATTAATAAAATCGCGGAATTGATCGGCGGGCCGGTGGTTCACATCGAACCGCGCTTAGAACCACACGATACTCTGGCCGACAATTCCTTAGCCAAAGAAGTGCTAGGCTGGGAACCTCAAATAAAAATCGAGGATGGCATTGCAGAGTTGAAAAAAATAGCTGGACTAAAATAATTATCAGACCATTGCCAGATTAGTAGAAATCGAGGTAGAATATTGGTATGAGCTTATCCGATCGTCAACAACAAATTTTGATCGCTACCATCGAAGAATACGTTAAATCGGCCAATCCGGTCGGGTCAGAAGAACTTGCCCGGCGATTTAACTTGCCTTACAGCCCGGCCACAATAAGGGGTGAAATGGCTGAATTGGAGAAAGAAGGATACCTTTATCAACCACATGTTTCCGCCGGCCGAATGCCCTCGGACAAAGGTTACCGTTTTTTTGTCAATTATGTCACCGACAAAAAACTGCAACGGATGAATCTTGAGGAACAGAAACAGTTGAAAGTGGAGCTGCTAAAACTGCGTCTGAGAGAGAAAATGCTGGCCAGAACCTTGGCAAAACTGCTAGCCACTTTTTCCAATAATTTGGCTATCACGGGTTTACTGGAAGAAAAAGAGTTTTTCGAATCGGGAATAAAGGGGCTGGTTTCCCAGCCGGATTTTCAGAATGTTGACGAAATATGCCAGATTGCCGAGGTACTTGACTATCTTGACGAGCATATCGCCGAACTCGCCAAAGAACTTCCGTCTAGAAAAGTAAAAACTTTTATCGGGAAAGAAAATATGTTTACAGAGTCGGGGGACTGTGCTATAGTTATTTCTCAGTGCGTCCTGCCGGGTGGAGAGAAGGGAATCGTCGCCATTATGGGACCGAAAAGAATGGAGTACAAGAAGAATATTTCGTTAATTGAACAGGTGACAAGGTTTTTTGATGGAAAGCAAGGTTAATTTTTAGTTTATAATTTTTAATTTTTACTCAATTTTTAATTTTTTATTTTTAATGAATTATCTTCTCTCATTAAAGATTTTGAATTAAAAATTGATTAAAAATTTCAAATTGAAAATTAAAAATTCCAATATGAATGACGGTAAGAAAAAACTATCAGATCAAAAAAAGCTAATCGAAACACTGCAAAAACAGACCGATGAATATCTAGCCGGTTGGAAACGTTGTAAAGCCGACTTCGAAAATTACAAAAAGCAGCAGCGCGAGTGGGCGGAGAGTTTTCGCGTTTACGCCACCGAAGAAATAATACAAGATTTGATTCCAGTCTTTGACAATTTTGAACTGGCGGTTAATCATATTCCCCAAACACCGGAAAGTAAATCTTGGAGGGAAGGCGTATCGCACACCAAAAAACAGCTGGAGGAGGTCCTCGGCCGCTACGGTTTAAAGAAAATCGCGGTTCAATCGGGCGACCCCTTCGATCCCCATTTTCACGAATGCGTGGAGGCGCAGAACGACACTCAAGTCAAGCAATGCGAAGAAGGTAATATCGAAAACGAAAAGGAATCCCTTGTGGTAGATAAAATTTTACGTTCCGGTTACCTGCTCGGCGAAAAACTAATCCGACCGGCGCAAGTAACCACGAAAAATTCAACTGAATAATGGCAGTAGATCAGCCCTTGCTTAGTTAAATTTTCATTTACTCTATAATGATAAATAAACTTAGCCGCTTCGTCCGCAAAGAAAAAAAGCAACCTGAAAAAGAAGACCCCCTAGGAACAATTCCTGACGGTATTAGCTTCCAGAACTCCCAAAACGAGCCTTGGCAAGAATCTACCGTTGTGACCGCGCCAAAAGCAAAATGGCGTATTCCTAATTGGGAACAGTTTAAATTTCTCCTAAAGACACTTTCTCAGAAAGAAAAAGTAATTGTTTTAGTGGCCGTTTTTTTTGCTTGTCTGTTCTTGGCCATTTGGGGCACGACCGTATATATAAAAGACACCGACAGGAAACCTGCGTTAGGAGGATCCTACGCTGAAGGAATCCAAGGCCAACCCCTCTATTTAAACCCTATAGTGGCCCACAGTAATCCGGTGGACAGCGATCTCAGCTTACTGATCTTCTCGTCATTGTTCCGTTACAACGCGGAAGGAAAATTGGAACAAGACTTGGCTAGTTCCTGGGAACGTTCCGAAGACGGAATCAAATACACGGTGCATTTGAGAAACGACGCTAAATGGCAAGACGGAAAACCCTTGACCGCCGAAGATGTTCTTTTCACTCTTAATTTAATTCGTAACCCCGCTTACGGATCAACGCTTAGAGGAAACTGGGAGGGAATCGAGGTTGAAAAATTAGACGATTTCACTTTGCGGTTTGGTTTGCGTAAAGCCTACACTCCCTTTCTTCACAATCTAACTTTTGGAATTTTGCCCAAGCATCTTTGGGAAGATATAACTAGCGACAACTTTCTTCTTTCGGAATTGAACCGAAAGCCGATAGGAAGCGGGGAGTATGCATTTTCCCGGCTTGACAAAGACCAGAATGGAAAAATAATCGCGATAACTTTGCGATCGAACAGAGATTATTACGGCAGCAAACCTCATCTCAAAGAGCTGGTGTTTCGTTTTTATCCTTCTCCCCAAGAAATCATTGACGCTTATAGGAGTGGGGCAGTCCAAGGGATTTCCCACATAGAACAATCTCAAGTTGCCTACGCGGAGAAAGAAGACAATATTGACATCTACAAAATTCCCACGACCAGAATTTATGGGGTATTTTTCAATCAGAAAAAAAGCGCCATCCTGGCGGAAAAAAGCATTCGGGAAGCAATTAACTATGGGACTGATAAAGACGAATTAGTTCGAGAAGCCCTGGGAAATAATGGATCGGTAGTTAACACCCCTCTTGTTCCCAACATGCTAGGTTTTCAAGATAATCTCAACCACCACGAATACAATGTCGAAAAAGCCAAGTCAATTTTCCGGGAAAGTGGCTGGGAAGCGCTCAGTGATAAAGAAAGAAAGAAGATTAAAGACAGTTCCTCCAGCGTCAGCAGCACCCTTTACAACTCTAAACAAAAAAGGTTTTTGACGCTTAACTTAACCGTTCCCGATTATCCAGAATTAGTAAAAACCGCTGACCTACTCAAAAAACAATGGGAAAAAATCGGCTTAGAATTGAATTTGGACATCGTCGATACTTCAGAAACCTTGCAGAACAAAATCTCCGAAAGAAACTACGATGCCTTGTTGTTTGGAGAAGTTCTTCAAGCTGATCCTGATCCCACGCCATTCTGGCATTCCGGAAGTAAACAAGCTCCCGGCTTAAATCTCTCCATGTTTGAGAATCAAGACGTAGACAAAATTCTCGATGAGGCTCGCCAGGAAGTGAACGAAGGAAAAAGAGCCGAACTTTACCAAAAATTTCAAGAGATCGTACTTGGAGAAACGCCGGCAATCTTCCTTTTCTCTCCTTACTATCTTTATGGGGTTTCTAACGACTACCACGGGGTGAACGCCAAAATTATTTATAATCCCTCAAACCGACTGGACGACATCGCTAATCGGTATCTCTATACAACCCGCATAAGAAAATAACGAACATTGTCAAATAAAAAAATGTCTAAAAAGACGATAGTGGTTGACCTGGGAGGATCAATTCTTTTCCCCAAACTAGGCCAAATAAATTGGAAGTTGTTAAAAAGCTTCAAACGATTTATCAAGCAGAAAGGTGGCAGAAAACGTTTTATTTTAGTAGTGGGAGGAGGAGGAACAGCCCGCGCTTACCAAAAGCAAGCCCGGGAGTTAAAAATAAACCGGGATCAAGCGCTTGACTGGATAGGAATACGCGCAACTCGGCTCAACGCTGAGTTTTTGAAAGCTTTCTTGGGAGAATTGGCTTGGCCGGAGCTTGTGACCACCGAGAATCAAAAAGTTCCTCGAAACAGCAAAGCGGTTGTAAGTGGTGGGTGGCATCCGGGTAATTCAACCGATTACGTTGCGATAAAGCTGGCAAAAAAATATAAAGCCGAAAAAGTCGTGATCGCCACCAACATAGACTACGTCTACGATAGCGATCCCAAGAAAAACCCTCGGGCAAAAAAGTTTGAAAGTATGAGCTGGCGTGAGTTCAACCAACTGTTCAGACAAAAATGGAAGCCCGGAATGACCGTGCCGCTCGACCCCAAAGCCGCCCGATTGGGTCAAAAAATTAACATTCCCCTTTGCTTCCTTAACGGAAATAACCTCATCAACCTCCAGAACGCTATACGAGGAAAAAAGTTCAAGGGTACGATGATATCACGGATTTAGCGGGTTGAGCGGGTTGAGCGGGTTACGCATACTTTACAAAATCGATATTTTGCTTATATTATGGATAAGTAAAAGCTAAGAACGAAAAGCTAAAACCACAACGAAAAACTAAAAATCTAGAAAACTAGATTTAGTTTTGGGTTTTTAAGTTGTGGTTATTAGTTTTTTGTTACTAGTTATTAGTTTTTATTATGGGAAGAAGCCTTAAAAAAGGGCCTTTTGTTGATGAGAGGCTCTTAGAAAAATTGCGCAAAAAAACTACTGGAGACCGGTCCCCGGTAAAGACGTGGAGCAGAGCGGCCACGATAGCTCCCGAAATGATTGGTTTTACTTTCGACGTTCACAATGGTAAAAATTTTATCAAAGTGTTCGTAACGGACGATATGGTAGGCCATAAACTAGGCGAATTCGCTCCCACTAGAAAGTTTGTAAAGCACGGTGGAAAACTACAAAAAGATGTCGATACTCGAGCGGCGGCCAGTACCAAGTAGGAACTAAAAACTAACAAGTTAGAGCTAAAAAACCATAACTAAAAACTAAGAACTGCGTTCGGAAAAGTTTTGAGTTCTAAGGTTTGGTTTTTAGTTTTTACTTTTAAGTTATTAGCTTTAAATAACATGGAACTTAAAGCTTCGGTAAAAAATGCTATCGGGACACCCCGCAAAGTTAGATTAGTAATAGACCTGGTTCGCGACAAACCGGTAACTGAGGCTTTGAACATCTTAAGCTTCACGCCCCGCAGAGCGGCCGGAGTAGTAAAAAAGTTAGTGGAATCGGCTGTGACTAACGCCTCACATAATTTCAATTTGTCGGCGGATAATCTTTATATAAAAAGGATTGAGGCTCAGGAGGGGATGGTAATTAAACGTTGGATGCCCAGAGCTCACGGCCATGCCAATAAAATCTTGAAAAGGCGCAGTCACATAATCGTATGGCTGGACGAGATAAAACAGTCGGAAGGGGTAAAGGAAGGACGTAAATCAAAGATGAAGACCTTCTCCTATGAAGAAGTCAAACAAGCCTTGAAAGAAGCGGAGAAAGCCTCCAAAATGATCCAGAAGAAAGGCGAGAGTAAAACTAAAGCCGGATCGCGAAAAGGCGAGAAAGTTTCCCAGAAAGAAACCGAAAGCCGCCCGGAGGGCGAGCCTCGTTCAATGACAGGCGATCCTCGTCAATGGACGGGCCGACCAAATTTCACCCGCTTGGGAGATAAATTCAAAGGGTTGATACACAGGACGACGAAAAAAGGATAGACGACTACCTTTAATTTACAATTCACAATTTGCAATTTAAAATTAATTTTCAATTTGAAATTTTTTGTTTGAAAATTAAAAATTAGTCATTGTAAATTGATTGTAAATTGAAAATTGATAAGTATTGTAAATTTTATTATCATGGGGCATAAAGTAAACCCAATCGGTTTCAGAATCAGCATCAACAAACCTTGGAAATCACGTTGGTTTTCCCAAAAAGATTACAAAAAGCGCCTCAAGGAAGATCTTGAGATAAGAGAAGGTATCAAAAACCAATTGAAGGGTGCCGGCATCAGGGAAGTGGAGATAGAGAGAGCTCCCAACGCGGTTCGCATAATCATTTACACCAGCAAGCCCGGTGTTATTATTGGCCGTTCTGGTTCAGGAGTAAATCTTATCAGGGAAAAAATTCAAGAGAAGCTCAGAAAGAACGATAAAGTAAAAGTTAACATAGCTTTAGACGTGAAAGAAATTCGCTATTTCGAGGAAAGTGCCGTTTTGGTTGCCCAAAACGTAGCCACTCAGCTGGAAAAGAGAATGTCTTTTCGCAGAGTGCTTAAATCCACCATGGAGCAGGTCATGAAAAGACCCGAGATTAAAGGAGCCAAGATAATGGTTAGCGGTAGACTGAATGGAGCGGAAATGTCCCGGCGGGAGTGGATCGCTCGGGGAGGAATACCGCTGCATACCATCAGGGCCGACATCGATTTCGGCCGAGCTATCGCTTACACGACTTACGGCACGATTGGAGTGAAAGTGTGGGTTTATAAAGGAGAGGCTGAGCAAAGTTCTTAAAGTTTATAACTGAACTAATTCATGTTATTACCCAAGAAAGTTAAACATCGTAAACAACATACTCCGACATTAAGAAGAACCACTAAAAGAGGGGATAAGCTTAAGTTCGGCAAATACGGCTTGAAAGTCCTCGAGTCTTCTTGGATTTCCAGCCGACAATTAGAGGCTGCTCGACGAGCTATGACCAGATTCGTTCAACGTGAAGGAAAAATCTGGATTCGCGTTTTCCCGGATCGACCAATTACAAAGAAGGGAGCGGAAGTTCCCATGGGAAAAGGCAAGGGAGATGTTGACCATTTTGTAGCGGTAGCCCACGCTGGCAGAATCATTTTCGAAATTGATGGAATTTCTGAACAGACAGCTCGGGAGGCTATCCGATTGGCCGGCAGCAAATTATCGGCCAGATCAAAAATTATTATTAAAGGAAGAAGATAGTTAGACGCTAGAATTATAATCCTTGGATTCCCGTAACCACCTAAATCTACTATTATGACTTTTTCAATTAAAGAACTGCGCCAAAAGTCCAGCAAAGAGTTGGCCACCATTCTGACTGAAGAAAAGGAGAAGCTAAGAAAAATGCGCTTTCGCAACAGCGAAGGTAAATTACGCAGAAACCACCTCTTCTCCCAAAGCCGCAAAATAATCGCGAGAATCCTGACGATTACGGGCGAGACGGCAGCGAAATAAAAGGGGATGGGAAGAGAACAGAAGAGGAATAGAAAGGAAATAGATACAGAGTAGAAAGGAAATAGATAAATAGAAAATCATGTAAATTTGTTTTTTTTCAAAGTCTATTCTCTTTCTATTCTTTTTCTATTTCTCTTTCTATTTCTTATCTATTATCCATTTATCATGCTTATTAAAAAACGCCTCGGCCCTTGCCGGATAACGGTTGAAAAAACTTACTCCCAGGATGATCTTTTAAAGATTGAAGAAAAAATTCTAAAATCCGAAGCCGGAAAAGTCCAGCTGTCGGGATTCCGCCCGGGAAATGTGCCCTTGGATCACGTAAAGACATTTCTAAAATCGAATGGCCGCTGGGAAGAACTCCGGGGAATAAAGTTGCAGGAAGAGATAATCGCCGATTGGGTAAAAGAGAAAAAGAATGAGGAAATTGGAGAAATAGTCAGGATAATGGAGGTCCGGTCGCTAAAAAACGAACCCCTTACTTTGGAATGCCATCTGGAATTTTTCCCTCGACTTGGGAAAGCGGATTTAGGCGAAAGATACAAAAACATTAAGGTTCCGGATAAAAATCATTCTTCCGATATTCAAGTGCCCGACGAAGAAGTGGAGAGTGGACTGCTGGAGTTACAAAAAAGAAGAACCGTACTGAAACCTGTCGCGGACGTTTTAGGTTCGGACAGAAGCGCTTTCCTTAAAATAACCTGCCACGAGGGTGACAAAAAAACCGAAAAAACCGTGGAAGGACGCGACCTTTTTCAGTGGGGTAAAGAACAATATGGAAAAAAGTTTGACGAAAAAACCCAGGGAATGAGTGAAGGAGAAGAAAAAACCATAGAGGCCAATGAGATAGAAGAAAAGTACCGGGTAAAACTAAGAAACCTGATTTCTCCCGACATAGCTCAGGAAAAAATTGATGACGAAAAGAAAACCAGTTTTAAAGTAAGGGTGGAAAAGATATTCACCTCGGAAATACCGGAGATCGATGATAAATTCGCCCAGTCTTTGGGCAAGTTCCAAGGCCTTAAAGACTTGAAATCCAGTATGAAACAAGGTATAAAACTGGAAAAACTATATCGAGAGCGGGACAAAAGAAAAGAATCTTTCGCGGAAGCTTTGCTCAAGGCGATACCCATAGAAGTACCGGATTCAATCGTAGCGAGAAGCGCCGCCGGGTACAAAAAAGACTTTGAGCGACGCCTGGGTAAAAAACTGGATGACCAATCATCTTCGGCCAAAGAAGACAAAGGTGGCTCCCCAAAAGAAAACGTTCAGGAAAAATTTAACAAGATTTTTGAGGAAAAAGCCAGACGAGAACTCAAGCTCCAGCGAATTCTGGAAGCCATCGCCTTGGCGGAAAAAATAACACCAAGCCTTGAAGAGGTTGAAAAAGAAACTCGTAAAATTCTCCAATCTTTTTCCTCTCCCAAAGAAGCCAAAAACGTTTTGGGAGATCCCCAAGAATTCAAATCTCGGGTAACCCTTTCCTTGTGTTTTGATAAGACCATCCGATTTCTGGAAAAAGAGAATGGCTTGCTGAACGACATTGACCAAGAGATTGCCGAGTTGGAGAAAGATAAGGAATAGAAACAGAATAGAAGAATAGACAGAGAATAGAATAATAGACAGAGAATAGACTTTGAACAAAAAAAACAAATTCACGTGGTTTTCTATTTATCTATTCCCTTCTATTCTGCATCTATTTCCTTTCTATTCTTCTTCTATTCTCCTATCCCTCGGAGGTCCGCGTTAGTTCATTTAAAAATCTTACCCAAAGGGTTATCGTTGGTTCATTTAAAAATCTTACTGAAGGGTTTTCTTAATTCGGGCTACTTTTTCCCTGATTTCTTCCTGCAATTTGATAGGG